>Ga0326513_10000250_pt1 | contig 43146 bp, 65 predicted proteins | sample 2_2465_0518_D_FD_203654 | JGI IMG/M metagenome (GOLD analysis project Ga0326513, IMG submission 203654) | Bovine rumen microbial communities from UC Davis, California, United States - 2_2465_0518 | ecosystem: Host-associated > Mammals > Digestive system > Stomach > Rumen | place: USA... | reverse complement strand
TAAAAGATACACCAGAGGAAAGAAAAAAGGATCTTGAATATATGCGAGAGGAGTATCGTGGTTATCATGTGTGGCAAGAAATTGATGAAGGGGAATAAATGGAATTGAAAAAAGAAAATAGAGGCGGTGCCCGGAAGAATGTCGGGCGCAAGCAAAAGGAAGACGGCGCAAAGGCCGTGACCGTTTCTTTTTGCTGCACGCCGGAGCAGAAAGAAAAGCTTGACAAGGCTGTTCAAGATTCTGGCTTGACCCAAAGCGCGTATATTGCCAGCTGTTTGTTTTTTACGAACAATTAACTTGAAGAATGGGAGAAAGTAGAAAATGAAATTTATAATAGGTTTAATTGTTGGCTGTATTATGAGTAAATCTAATAATAATTATAATGATGATGATTTGTTTTTTTTTGCGGTTATAGTAATGATACTTGTTTTTATTGCATTAGTTATTAACATAATTTGGGGGATAAAAGATTTAAAAAATAGATAAAAAAAACGAGCCTGTAAGTTTTTCTTACAGGCTCGATTTTATTTTAAAGCTTGTCCATCTCCTGGGCGTAGAATTCCGGGGTGAGCTTTGCGGCATACTCACTGGCCGGGGAGAGCCAGGGCTGGGCGGGTGTTCTTGTGGATGCGTGCTTTAGGTTGAGGATTTCCTTTAGCCTGAAGGACGCGCTTTTTTTTGTCTTTCTAAAATTGGAGACCTGAAAAAAGGCATTATTCATTCTTATAAATTTCTTTTCCTTTGCGGCGACAAAGGCGGTGGCGACAAGGCGGGCTTTCCGGCTGCCATTCCGGCGCGACCAGTGGACGGTGTTGCGGCTTACAACTCCGAGGTAGTAGCGCGTCTGCACCTTCTTCTTGTTGTTGTTTCCGCGGGCGCGGGTGTTGGGAATTACCAGGTTTGCACCTGTCGGGTTCGTTCTTTTTCCGCCGAATTCCTGCCGCTCCATGTAGCCTGCCGGTTCAAGAACTCCAGTGTAGGCGCGGATGTCTGCAAAGTTTTGCGGGCGGGAAGACGGCTGCGTGTAAATATTCTTTGTTGTAAAATTGTTTCTTAGCGTAAAATTTTTTTCTATGTTTTCAATGGCATTTTTTCTGGCGGTGAATGCCGTTTTGTTTACGGCGGTATTTGCCGCCTTGAGCATTGCTGCCTGAGTGTCTGCCATTACCTTGGCGAATGCGTTAATTCCTGAATAGACTATGTTCTTTCCCATGAGCAAATTATAAAACAAAAAATATTTTTTTTGAATTCTTTTTTTTTAATAATAACCTAGCGAAATTATTTTTTTTGTAAAAAAATAGATAGTATGAAAGAACTGTTAATTGATAAGGTCATAGGTGAAGACTGGTGGGAGGAGTTCGCAGGCGTGTCAACAGAGACATCCGCGCGCTGGGTTCGCGACCAGCTTAACTCTTTTCCGGCAAATGAGACAGAATTAAAAATAACCATAGATTCCCCAGGTGGTGACGTTTTCGAGGGGATTACAATTTTCAACATTATCCGCGACTTTGCGCGGAACCATCCAGACGTTAAAATCACAACCTACATACAGGGCATGGCGGCAAGCATGGCAAGTGTCATTGCCCTTGCTGCAAATTCTGTAAATAGCGAAAACAAGATTGAGGCAGAAGACAACGCCGTCTTTATGATTCACGATGCCTGGGACGTTGCCATTGGAAATGAAAACGATTTGCGCGAGGCTGCGGCATTCCTTGAACAGATAGACAACATGCTGGCATCTGCATACATAGCTAGAACGGGTAAAACAGAAAAAGAAATAAAGTCCATGATGGATGCAGAGACATGGCTCTGGGGAAATGAGATAAAGGATGCGGGATTTGCGGACCGCATAATTGAATTTGTTCCGGACGAAGGAATGAAGAGGGACATCGCAAACGGAAACGTCCAGCCAGACAGCAAGGAAATGAACGTGCTTTCCGCAAAGGCAAAGTTTTCAGATGCAAAGAAAATGATGCAGCAGGTCCACGCACATGCAAAGAAAGACCGCAACCTTAAGGCTGCGGCAATGGCATTGGGATTTAAAGGCGGCAAGCCGTCTGGAGCGGTTGCACTCGCAACCGAGGAAAAAAATAAAGGAGGCTGTATGAAAATCACAGCTGAGGATTTGAAGCGCGATAATCCTGACGTATATGCACAGGTAGTCGCAGACGGTGAAAAGGCTGGCATCGCAAAAGAGCAGGCCCGTGTTAGCCGTCTTTTGGCTTTGGGGGAAAAATCCGGCGCAGGCGAATTTGCCCTTGCTTGCATCAAAGACGGGTCTGACCCATCGAACGAAAAGGTCATTGACACCTTTATGGAAAAGGGCGCAGCCGCAAAGGCTTTGCAGGCACAGAAGGAAGACGGGGACGTTCCAAACGTCAATCCGCCAAAGAACGAAAAGAACGCGGACATGAATGCAGTCATGGCAGCATTTGACCGCGAGGTAGGAGCAGACAAATGGGAAAAATAAACGGAGTTTTTGAAAGCGAAAATCACGCTATCGGTTCCCTGCTTTTTGGCAATAATGAATTTAGAACGGAAACTCTCACTGTTGCAGCAAACAGCAGCATCGGCGATGGTACAGTCCTTACAAGGGACAGCGACACAGGCAAGCTCGTTGCCGCATCAACCGCAACAGGTGCACTTTTCATTCTTTGCAATGAAGTGAATACACCTTTCACGGCTGCCGGTGATTACCCTGTCCGCGTTGTCATTAGCGGACGCGTTGACCGCCGCAAGGTAAATCTTGCAGGCAGTGAGCTTACAGACGCAGACGTTGACGCACTTCGTGCTAACGGAATTCTTGCAATGGATGCCTATTCTGTAAACGAATAGGAAAAATTTTCTAGGAGAAAATTATGGACTTTTTGAAGAAAGTTTTGCGTATGTTCACACAGGGACGCGGTGTTCCTGTTCGTGGCTTTTTGTCTTCATTTTTCCGCACAACAGAGGAAGACTACACTGAAGCGGAATATGTGGAAATTGACGTAGAGCGCAACACCGAAGCTGTTGCACCTACCTTGAGCGATGCACGCACAGGTGCAATTATCGTCAACGAAGAGGTCTGGACTGAAAACAAGTACCGCCCGCCTTATTCAGCAATGAAGGATCCAATCAACCTTCACGAGCTTATGGAACGGCAGCCGGGCGAAAGCGATGACGCCGATTCAGTTGGTACATGGTTCGGCCGTCTTGTGCGCAAGATTACCCGCATCCTTACAAAGTACCACCGCATGTTTGCCCGCAACATTGAGCTTCAGTGTGCCCAGGCTTTGCAGACTGGACACATCCAGCTTACCGATGACAAGAATGGCATTACATACGACCTTGACTACCACCAGAGCGCAAGCCACTTGCCTACAGTTACAACAGACTGGGGTTCGGTCGGCGCAACACCAATAGCAGACATCACCGCTCTTTGTGACGTTATCGCAGAAGACGGCCAGGCAGATCCTGCAATCGCTGTATTTGGTGCAAACGCATGGCAGAACATTCTTGCCGATGCAGACTTCAAGGACATGATTAAACGCGACGGAATGGGACTTGGTGCCCTTAATCCTGGATTGCGCGACAAGGGTGCTAGGTACATGGGCTATGCAGACTTTGGCAGCCACCGTCTCGAACTTTGGGTTTATACAAGCAAGTACAAGACACTTGCCGGAAACACAAAGTATGACTATCTTGACCCTGACAAGGTAATAATTACAACAAGCCTTGAAGACCTCGACCTCCGTGTTGTCTTTGGCGGTGTTCCTACTCTTGGAATGAAGGCACCGTTTACAGACGTTGTTCCGCCTGTTGTTACATACGACGGTTTTATCCGCGTGCACAACCGCGTGTTCGAGGATGAACAGCAGGACACATACACGGCAGAAAGCAAGATGCGTGCCCTTGCCATTCTTGTTTCAATTGACCGCGTAGGCTGCTTGAAAACAAAGCAGTAGGAGGTACTCCATGGCTAAGAAGTACGTTGTTGCCGAGGGTGTAGCCCTTACAGCAAAGGGCATCATATACAAGCCCGGGGAAGAAATTCCCGAAGGCGTTCTTTCCCAGGAGAGCATCCAGAAACTTTCCGCTGCAAAAAAAATTGTAGAAGGAAAGGACGGTGCCCAGCCTGCAAAGGCAGAGCCAAAAAAGGAAGAGGCCAAGAAGGCTGAAAAACCAAAGGCTGAACCAAAGGAAGAAAAATGAATTTGCGTGACCTTGCAAAGCGGGATGCAGTGCACACGATAGAAGGGGAGCAGGCGGGCAATACCTTCTGCACCCTTTCGGACGGTGTGAATACATGGGAAATCCCCATGATACTTTCCGACATCGGCTACGAGCTTGACACGGACGGCAACCGCGTTGCAGGGCGCACATGCTGGGCTACTTACATAGCCGACCGCGTTTACGTGGAGATTAACGGAAGCAAAAAAATTCTGACACCGCGTAAGGGTTGGCGGCTTAGCTGGACGGACATTGACGCACGGCAGCAGGAGATGTTCGTTATATTTGCAGAGCCGGACAAGACGGTTGGATGGACGCGCCTCTTTATGGCGGTACAGCTTAAAGGGGATGCGGCATGAGCGACTTTGAACCGGCATACGATGAACTGCAAAGCTCACCTGATAACATTGAGGTTATCCGCGACCAGATAGCGGCTTTATTGTTTTTGGATTTGCAAAAGCAGTACGAGCTTGCAGTGGATGCGGAAGACCCGAACGCGCAGGACTACAAGGTTGCGGTCTACGTTGAAAACGATGACCCGCTCCAGTACGTTGATGATGAGGTGCCTGAATCCAATCCTTTTCCGTGCGTGAATGTTTCGCTTGATTCTTCCAACGCATCGAACGCGACGGCAGGAGTAAACGTGCAGAAGTTTGCGGCACAGGTGCTTGTTGACTGCTATGCAACAGGGAACACTTCAAGCGATGCCGACTTTGGCACAAAGGCTAGCCTTAAGGCTTGGAAGGTAGCAAGGCTTGTCCGCAGGATTCTAAGGGCAGAGCCAAACACCTACTTAAGGATGCGCGGTGTTGTTGGTGGCATTAGCTGGAAATTCCAGGCAGGCTCACCAAGCCAGAGCCAAAGCGCAATAAATGTAAAGATGGTAAGAATTACGCTTACCGTTGAATATGCCGAGGACGTTGCGATAACAGGTGGCGTTCTTGACTGGAATACAGTTGGATTAATAACCGACGAAAACGGACAGGTTATCGTCGGATAAAAAAAACTTCTAACGCTAGAAGTGAAAGGAGATAAAAGATGGGTGTGAGTGCAAGCGCGGTTTCCCGCGTTACAGGCATATCTGTTACGCCTAGGAACTTTAACGTAGGCAATGCTTCAATGCTTCCCCAGAGGCTGGTAATTATTGGCCAGGGAAATGACAGCGTTGCCTATTCTACAAACAAATATGAATGTGATGGAAGCGCGGCAAGCGTTGGCGAGCGTTACGGATTTGGTTCGCCTTTGCATTTGGCCGCCTTGCAGCTTTTCCCTTCTTCTGGAGCGATGGCAACCTTCCCGGTTTCAATTGTTCCGGTAAAAAAAGGAGACAGCGGCTTTGTTGCTTCGAAGGGCTCCATCACTATAACAGGAACCGCAACGGCATCCGCCCCGGTGGTTGTTTCCATCGCAGGGCTTGACGTTCAGATAGCGGTTCTTAAGGAAGCGGCAGCGGCAGACGTTGCAGACCTTATTGCAACCGCCGTGAATGCAGAGCTTAACTCTTGCGTGTCCGCATCCGCGGCAGACGGTGTTGTTACCTTTACCGCAAAATGGAGCGGCGCAATCGGAAACAGAATTTCCCTTTCAGTGAAGGGAGACGTTGCCGGTTTGACATTTGCAACGACCGCTTTTGCTGGAGGAATGGGAACGCCATCTGTTGATGGTGCGCTCGCAACTATTGGCGATGTGGTCTGGGAAACATTCATTCTTGACACATTCGACTATAAGGACGGTGCAGACGCTTCTGCACAGCTCGAAGCCTTCCAGGTATGGGGCGAGGGAAGATGGAGCGCACTTGAAAAGAAACCTGTCATGGTTGCGCACGGCTGCACCGATGACTATGCAACACGCACGGCCATCACGGATGCACGCCCAAGCGACTACATCAACTTCCTGATTGAAAGTGTTGGAAGCCCTGAGCTTCCTTTTGTTGTTGCTGCCCGCGGACTTCTTGACATTCTTTCTACTGCCGACACAAATCCGGCACAGAACTATAAGGGAGTTCTTACAGGTTTGAAGCGCGGTGTTGACACCGTACAGGAAAGCTACACGGTAAGAAACCAAAGCGTGATAAAGGGTGCAAGCACGAACATAACAAACGGCAGCGTGGCAGAGCTTAACGACATCGTTACTTTCTACCATCCGGCAGGAAGCGGAAAGTTCCCTATCCGCCGCTATGTTGTGGATGCGGTAAAGCTTGCAAATGTTGTTTACAACTTGCGCCTTATTACTGAAAGTGATGAGGTTAAGGGTGCACCGCTTGTTCCTGACGAGCAGGTGACAAGCAATCCGACTGCAATACAGCCAAAGATGTTCCACACTTGGCTCGCAAACCTTGCGACATCGCTTGGAATGGCTGCCATCATAAGCGACCCTGAATTCACAGTCAAGAACATCGAAGTGGGCATTGACAGCGAAAATCCTAAGCGCGTCAACTACACGTTCCCATGCAAGATTAGCGGCAACGTTGAAGTTGTATCCGGCGATGTGTATTTTGGCCAGTATGTAGGTTAAGGAGGATTAGGCGATGGCTAAAGCAAACGGCGCACTTGAAAGCGTAGTGCTTAACGGACGCAGGTTTACATGCGATGCGGAAAGTGAAGCAAGCGTTGACCTTAGCGAATGGGACAACGAGGTAAAGCCGAATTCAGACGGAACTTTCCGCACCGTAAAGACAAGGCATGTCCAGAAGATAGAGAGCCTTACTCTTGAGATAGACGTGGACCGCGGGGACGTTGATTTTATTAACGAGGTAAAGGCAAAGCTTGCACCTGTCCCGCTTTCTGCGACAAGGGTTGACGGCAAGATGTACGAAGGTGAGGTGATGATCACTGATTCAACTTCACTTAATGACAACGAATCAACAATGGAAGTTACCCTGACGGGTAGAATAAGAATTCTGTAAAGAAGGAACAAAAAATGGCAAACGAAGAAAAAATGAGCGAAGAGCTGGCAATGCAGGAAATTGAGCGGTGGGCGGATGACAACGACATCGACCTTTACGTGACTGTAAAGGACGGGACAAAACTTCTTGACGCAACGGCTCCAAAGCTCATAAAGGCAATCCGCAGGGGTTCGCTTATCGTGAATGACAACTGCGAGTTCGAGTACACGGTTAGCGACAAGAGCCCCGAGGGGTATGCCGGAACAAAGCTTGTAATCAAAAGGCCGACAAGTGCGGCTTATATGGCATTGGATTCTTACAAGGACCAGCAAAGCGTCCACAAGACCTTTGCCCTGTTAAGTTCAATGACTGGAAGAGATGTTGGCTGGTTTGCAAAACTGGACAACATTGACTACAAAATTCTGAACATAATTACAAGTTTTTTTATTGCGGGCTGACGGTTGAGGTTGCCCTTAACGGCCAAAGGCGGAAGGTGAATGCGGAAGAGGGCGTGCCGGTGATGATTCGCGAGGTCTATCAGAATTACCACCTGCCGATGATGCCGCAAAGCCTGACGCTTGGCGAGTTGCGTTTTTGGTACGATCCGCTTATTCCAGGTCTTATCAAAATGCAAAGGACTGAAAAAGAATGAATGTGTTTTCCATCGTTTCAATTTGCGTTTCCGCCGGGAGCTTCCTTATTGGTGGCGGTTTGATTTTCAAATTGATTGAAATCGGGAAGCAAAATGGAAAGATGGAGCAGCGCGTCTTTACCCTGGAGCAAAGGACGGCAGAGGACAGGCAGAAGGATGCCGGAAAGTTTGACCGTCTTTATGAGGGGAAGAACGAGACGCACGAAAGGGTGGTGCGCGTCGAGAAGGATGTGGAGCGCATTGCAAAGAGCGTGGAGGCTTTGACAGCCCTAGTCAATAAAATCGACACGAAGATTGACGGGCTTGCGCAAAGGTAGGAGCGGGACATGGCAGACGAAGAAGAGGAAAAGAAGAAATTTTCCGCAAAGGTAATAAGCAAAGTTTTTAAGATTGTTGCAGCTTCCGGGCTTGTGCTTTGCGCTGTTTTGAAATGGATGGGGATTTTGCCCGGTGCGAGCATCGGCGAGATTTGCACCGTATGGTCTGTTGTTTACGGCCTTGGGGCTGGAACGATTGACCTTAACCTGATGTTTGACAAGTTCACGGGAACGGGAAGGGCAGAGGATGAACGCTGAGAGAATTTTGTTTTATGCCATTTTTTTTATGGTGCTCCTTTGCTTTTTTCTGTTGATGATAATTTTTAGCGTTAAGGCAAAGCTTAAGATGGCAGAATGTAAATGCGATGCCCTGGAAAAGGAAAAGAACGAATTTGCGCGGCAGGTTGCCCGGCTTACGAATGCCTCGCAGGCGGTGAGCGAAAACAGGAGGAAAGCGGATGCGGAAATTGATGCTTTGCATGATGGCGACGCTGTTGACAACGCTCTTGAGCAGTTGCGCAAGTAATGGCACAAGGGAAAAGGTTTTTGTGCCTGATTTGGTTTTTCCTGTTTTTCCTTCCCTTGATAGTGGGGTAAAAAATCCGGACGGGACGGTTAGCGTTTCCGGGGAATGGCTTGTCCGCCTGGCAGAGTACAGGATAAGGATTGAAGAGACTGAAAAAAATTACAATGACATAAAGGCCCTGTATGAGGGCAAGGAGAAATAAATGAGCAAGAAGATGTTCAACCTTGTTGTTGGAATCGTTGGCGGTGTGGCTGCCATAGCCAGTGCCGTTGTTACTTACATGCAGCCGGCTTATGCCGTCCAGATTGTTGCTGCCATCGGCATCGCGTCTACGGCAGCAACAGAAGTCTGCTCACTCTTCGTTGAAGAGAAGAACTAGGGTTTGCCAGCCGCGGGGTTTGTCCCACGATTCCCATCCCATGCTTACCCCGCGGTTTTTTTTAGAGGTGTGAAATGACTTTGACACAATTCATTAAAACTAACCAGGGCAAGAAGGTTGACTTTGACGGCAAGTACGGTGCACAATGTGTTGACCTTTACCGAGCCTATTGCCGTGATGTTCTTGACATTCAACAAACGCCGGCCGTGGCAGGTGCAAAGGACATTATCACCAAGCCGGGGGTTCTTGAAGTTACAAGGGATTCCGCCCTTGCGGACTATTCAAGAGGGGATATTCTTGTGTGGGATGCGACAAATTCAAATAAATATGGGCATGTTGCAATTCTTGTGGCCGTCTACAATACGAAATATTTTATTGTTTTTGAACAGGACGGTTTTAAGCAGGATGGGGCAAGGCTTGCTTTTAGGAGCAGGGAAGGGCTTTTGGGCTGCCTTTGGCGCAAGGGTGGCTATTGATATTTTATTGATATTTTTTGCCCGGGGGTTTTGGGTAAAAAAATAACTCCTTGTAAAACAAGGAGTTATAGGTCGGGCTATCGGAATTCGAATCCGAGACCTCTTGCCCCCCAGACATATAAAGCGATTTTGACGCGAGTTTATACGCGTTATTAATTGCTACTATATAAGAAGATAATTTGCTATAAATTGCTAAGCGTTTATAGCTTTATTGATATTTTTATTGCTATTTTTTGCGAGGTTCAAATGGGAATGCTTCTGCCAGACCCCAATGGTGTTGCTAATTTAGATTCGTTCACTTTTTGGGAGACACAATTAAAGAATGACCGCATCATTCTTAACCAGGTGGACAGGGCGATAGCATCATTCACAAATGACCTGGCAGAGACGCAGGGCATTCAAGAATATACGATTGACACGGGGCAGGATAAGCAGACGGTCAAGCGTTCAGATCTTGCCTCCCTTTATTCGTGGCGGCAGAAGCTTGTCGCGGAAATAAATCAGCTAACAGATGCACTCTACGGCAATAGCCGGTGGAGCCAAGTAGTGCCGGGGTACTAAATGAGCGAAAAATCAATTTCAAACTACAGTAAATTTCTTAAAGAGACCACGGTAAAGGCTTTGGCGGATTATTTTGGCCGCGACTTTTGGGACGGCTCAAAGTTTTTTGGCTCTCTTGGCCCGGTGAGTGAATGGACGTTTGTTGACTACTGGAGACTTAGAAAAAGGTCAATGCAGCTTTTCCGCACCAACATTTATGCCAAGGGTGTTATACGCCGCCTTGTGTGGAATGAGATTCATACCGGCATAATTGCGACCCCTACGCCTGTAGGGGCAGTGCTTTTTCCTGGAAAGAATGAAATAGAGAGGGAAGAAGAAGCTGTTGAATGGGGAGACAAAATTGCCACCCAGTTTGACCTGTATTCAAATACGCCCGCTGTTTTTGACTGGAGCAAAAAAGAAAATTTTGGAGCTTTCCAGGAACGTGTTAGAATGGAAAGCCTTATTTCTGGAGACGGCATCATAATTTCCCGCATCGACAAGAACACAAACCTTCCGCGCTGGCAGTGGGTGAATGGGGATCATGTAAGAACGCCTGACACATACAACCTTCTTGAAGGTCACTACATCAAGCACGGTGTTGAATTTGACAAATGGGGAAAGCGTGTTGCCTTTTACGTCCAGAGTGAAGTTAATGGTGAATTCAAATATGAGCGCATCCCGGTAAGAGGTGAAAGAAGCGGACGGCTTATAAGCTGGATGGTTTACGGTGGGGAGCACTTCGTAGACGATGTACGCGGGGAGCCGTTCCTTTCCGATTCAATTTACATGCTCAAAGACCTTGACAGGACACGCGATGCAGAAGTCCGCGCATCCCTTGTTAATGCAATGATTCCGCTTTTCCTTGAGGAAGCCCCCGGCACGATAAGCGTTGCAAGGCCAAGCGACCTTGCAAGGGCAGGGGCAGTTCCGGGAGCGGTTCCCGCAGCGGGTGCGGTTGGCGGTGCACCGTTGCCACCTGCGCCGGATGGAATCATGCCGCCAAACTATCCTGCGGTAACACCGCCGACAAATCAGATTGACATTATGAATCCCGGTACTGTCTACAAGGCTCCTAACGGTGGAAAAATTACGAGCTTCCAGACCAACAGGCCTAATGTAAATTATGCAACTTTTGAAAAAGCGGTTATTTCTGTTTTGGCTTGGAGCCACGGCTTGCCGCCGGAAGTTTTGATGCTTGAATTCGGGAACAACTATTCAGCTTCCAGACAGGCCAACAATGAATTTGAAGTTTACCTTAGCCGCTTTGTCCGCAAGTTCGCTGGAATGGTTACGCAGCCAATTTATAATGAATGGCTTACCCAGATGGCTTTGACCGGGCAGATTGACCTTCCCGGTTTTGTCCGTTCATGGGGAACTACAGACGGTTGGCGCATCACAAGCGCATGGATGCAATGCACCTGGACAGGACTTAACCGTCCGGCAGTTGATAGGAACAAAGAGGCACAGGCCAGCCAGACGCTTTTGGACAACGGTTTGACCACTTATGACATAGAGGCAAGAAGACATTCAGGCCTTAGCTTTGCCCAGGTCATGCAGACGATTAAGCGCGAGCGCGAGCTTATGAAGCGCATGGACTTCACGCCGCACGTTCTTGAAGACAACAACGGCTTCCCGGCATACGGCACGGATGCGGAGGGTGAAGAGTAATGGCAAGGAACTACCAGGTAGCTACAGAGTTTACCATCACAGACAGGGCCACAGCTTCACTTAACAGGATGTCGGCTGCCGGTAGGGGACTTGGCGGTGCTTGGCGGAATGGAGTTGCACAGGCGCAAAGGCAGCTTGACGCGTTCGGCCAGAGCATTAAGACTGCGGGCAAGATGGCCGTCGGGCTTGGCGTTGGAGCGGTTAGCGCGGGGCTTGCGGTTGCTACAAAGCAGTATGCAGAATTTGACGCGGCGGTAAGGGCAGCGGGTGCCAGCTACGGCCCTGCATTCTCACAGGCGGCAGACTTTGAGGACAAAATTTCCGAAATTGGAAAGGCCGTCCGCGAGGTTGCCGCCACCACGGAATTTGATGCGGTTCAAAGTGCAAACGCAATGAAAACGCTCGCACAGGCTGGTGTTAAGAGTGAGCAGGCCATATCCCTTCTTCCGGGTGTTGCAAACCTTGCAACGGCTGCCATGACCAGCATGGACGAAGCGGTAGGGCTTGCCGTTGGCGCACTCAATACAATGGGAATGATGAGCGATAAGCCCGACGAGCTTGCGGCAAATATGACGCGGCTTTCCGATGTTATGGCACACACTGCCAACAGTGCAAAGATGAGCTTGCAGGATGTAGGCGCGGCAATTACAGCGGGCGGCAGCTTCTTCAAGACAACAGCAAATAATCTTGACGTTCTTTCCGGCAGCTTGACGGCTTTAGCCGGACACTCGATAGCAGGCGCAGAAGCTGGAACGGCTTTGCGCAATATTATGACCAACCTTTCTGCACCTACGGCAAAGGCAACAAAGGCTCTGGAAGCGATGGGAATTAAGACGACCGATGCGGCAGGCAACCTGCTTGCCCTTCCGGAAATTATCGGCCAGTTCAACACGGCAATGGCCGGAATGGGTGATGCGGAAAGGAATGCGAACATCTACGAAATTTTCGGCAAGCAGAACATTGCGGCAGTTACAGCCCTTCTTGACACTGGACAGGCTGCGCTTGAAAATTATGCGCTTGCGGCAGCTAAATCAACGGGGACGGTTACGGCAAATGCAGAGGCTATGCGCGGTTCGCTTTCCAATCAATTCAAGGTGCTTTTGTCCGCTCTTACGGAGCTGGGCTTTAAATTCGTTGATGCGTTTGCGGTCCAGGGTGGAGACGCGATAAAGACCATAACAGAAGCTGTCAGCAATTTTGACCCTAAGCCTGTCATAGATGCGCTTTCAACTGGAGTGACCGTTGCGAGTTCATTCATTAAGACGGCATGGAAGCTGCGCGGTGTTATTATGGTTGTTACCGGCGTAATGGTTGCGTGGAAGGTTGCGACTATGGGTGCAGCCATAGCGATGAAGGCATACAATGTCATAATGGGCATCGCACATGGTGCAATGGCGGCCTATCAAATAGGAATGGGAGTGGCTACGGCTGCACAGACGGCATTCAATGTGGCGGTGTCTGCAAATCCAATCGGGCTAATCATAATGGGTGTCATTGCTGCCGTTGCGGCTTTGGTTGCTTTAATCATTCTTATAATTAAATACTGGGACGAAATTGTTGCGGCGGTCAAACGGTTTGGTGTTGCCGTCAAAGAGGTTGTAACCACTGCCATTCAGAATGTCACAGGATTTTTTGACAACATTATTAACAAGGCTAATTCAATGGAAGGGCCTGTCGGAACGATAACAAACATTCTTGCTGTTCCGCTAGAGATGGCACGCAACCTTCTTGACGGCATTGTAAATATATTCACGGTCTTTACTTCCGGCGGATTTGTTGACGGCATTAAGATGCTGGGACTTACGATAGTAGAGACGCTTCTTCCGCCCATTCAGAAATTCCTTGACCTTCTTTCACAAATTCCGTTTGTCGGTGACAAGTTCAAGGACTTTAGCGGTGAGCTTAACAGCTGGATTGAAAGCTCAAAGGCGGGGCTCATGCCAAAGGAAACTGTTAGCTACGGCGCAGAGGATGCGGCAGGAAATCACCCATACATTCCGATTCCGACAAGGACGGCAGCGGCAGCCAACAGCTACAGCAGACAGGAGACGGTTACTACGAGCAGGGTCCAGATAGGCCTTGACAATGGGCTTAAGGCAAAGGGCGGCAGCAATGCCCCCGGTGTTACTATTAACCGTGGCGGATCTAACGGGAGCTTCTGATGGAAGATGTAAACGTATTTGAAGGGGACGTGCTTTACACGGCGACCCCGGACGGCGGAGACATAAAGATTGAAAACGGGCTTGTCAAGGACTGCCGGAACTTTGATACGGCGGCTTATCTTTCACTTTTTGGCGGGAACGAAAGCGATGCGGACGGGCGCGAGAAAGAGACCTGGTGGGGGAACCTTATTCCAGGCACAGACAGGAGCGAATGGATGCAGAGCGAGTTCGGGGCAACAGTTGCGGGCTACCCTTTGACAAGCGCGAACATCCAGAAGGCAGAGGCGGCGGCTGGGCGTGACCTTGCATGGTTAAGGACTGAGGTGGATGCGGACGAGGTTAATGTGTCGCTTTCTGCCACCAGCGCAAAGAGCGTCAACCTTAGCGTTGAGGTCATGCAGGACGGAAAAAAGACGGGCGGGTGCGCTTATGAATTCCAATGGACAGAGGCGGTGCGGTAAATGTACGAGAATAAAACGGTTGACTACATATATAACTTATTGATTCAAAGTTTTCAGGAGAAATTCAACAACAGGCTTAGGCTCTTGCCCAAGTCCTTTATTGTTGTTTTGTCCAAGGTACTTGCGGGAATTTTTTTAATTCCTTATAAATTGACCGGGTGGTTTTATTTGCAGCTTTTTCCAGATACAGCATCCTTTGACGAGGTGGACGTTCTTGGCTACACCTTGCGTCCGCTTGTTAAGCTGGGCAATTTGTTTGGCGTGGGGAATCCTACGAGCGGCACAGCATGGGAAGGAACTGTTAGGGCCAACGTCATTTATACAGGCAACGCGGTTATGGCGGGTACGCAGCTTAAGAGTGAAAAGACCGGCTGCCTTTATGCGACTTCCGTTTCCGTGATGACGGAGGGCGAAAGCGTTGACATTCCCGTTTACTGCACACAGTCTGGGATTGTCGGAAATCTTGACGAAGGGGACAGCCTTCATTTTGTCTCACCGATTGGATTTGTCCAGGAAGATGCAGAAGTGGTGGAGACGGTGAAGCTGGGTGTTGACGACGAGACAGAGGCACACTATAGAAGCAGGGTTCTTAACAGGTATAGCACGCAGCCACAAGGTGGGGCTTTGGCTGATTACCGTCTTTGGGCTTTTGACGTGCCTGGTGTTTTGCAGACCTATCCATACAATGATGAAGATTCGCCCGGGGGAGTTCTGCTTTATGTTTCAGGGACGACTGATTTGTTCCCGGACAGAGTGCCCGATTCAACTTTGCTTAAGCAAGTGGGACACGCCTGCACCTATGACCCGGACACAGGGGTTGCCAATAGGAAGCCGATAACGGCAATTCTTGACCCGCGGGGGGATGAATCTTATCCCAATGTCCGCGCGGTAAGAATTATTACATTCAATGTTTATGTTACTGGTTTTTCCGGGGACGGCGATTTTGGAAGCCAATTAAAAACGGAGCTTGAAACTTTTTTTGACAACCGCGAGCCGTACATCCGCGGGCTTTCGAGCGACAACAACAGGAGCGATTCAATTCTTAGGAACTCGCTAATATCCATTGCCAACAGTGTGGCGGTCAGCATGAAGGCCAAGTTTGATACGGTGACAATGAACATTAACGGCCCGGAAATTAGCGAATATGACCTTGGCAAAGGTGAGCTTGCAGCGTTGGGCAATCTCTATATTAACGGAGAGCTATATGAGGGCTAGTTTTTTTAACGCCGTTAAAAATTTGCTTCCCTCCAGCAGTGCCTGGAATTTGACGCAGGAAAAGAACGTGCGGAAACTTTTCGAGGCTATTGCCGTCTTGCCGGAGGATTTGCGGCGGGAAATTGAAAGGGTTTACATGGACTTCTTCCCGGATTCAACGCGTTGCATTGACAGGTGGGAAGAGGTTTTTACCGTTCTTTCGGCAAACATGGACATTGAGCAGAGGCGGAACTTTCTAAGCCTTTTGTGGGGCATGAACCACGGCGGGCAGTCCTTGTATTTTATCCGCAGCGTTTTGGAAAATGTTTTTCCCGGAATTGTTGTTGAAGAAAACATTCCTTGCGCAAATCCGCGCGAATCGAACATCGCTTATTTTGCGGTTTGCGATAACGAGATAATGGTGTGCGATGGGGAAAAGGCGGTCTGCGACTACCGCGAGGGCGATGAAAGCTTTGTGCCTACAATTCTAAGGAATGGAACGGCGGGGCCTTATTCAATCCCCAATGACGAGCGGTACTGGGAGTTCTGCTTTTATGTTTGCAAGAACATCGTCCGCAATTCACGCAATGAAATTCTTTATGTGGAGAAATTGCAGATTCCGCGGATTTACAAAAATTACATTGAATACTTCATTCTGCGCATTAAGCCTGTCCATACGGTGGCGGTGCTTGCGGTTGAATGGACGGAGGAATAAGGATGCTTAAGATTGATGGAAATTATACGGACTTCCGCGACGATACGGATACTGCATATCCATACGGCAAGGCGGTTCCGGCAACGTCACCGGGGAGCATAGACGGTACGCCCTGGCGTGCGCTTTGGTTCAACGATCTGCTTGGCGCAAGGACGGCAATTTTTAAAAAGGCTTTTGGCACTACGGCAAGGCAGCCTTCAAACGTGCCGGACAACATGGACAGTTCGGACGTTCTTGACGCAATTCTGCGCATCATACAGGATGCACTCAATTCGCGCATCTTTGCGTTTGACGTGTCCGGGGTGGAGACTACAATTCCATGGGGAACGCTTGGCATTAACTTTGACCCTGCAAAGACCTATGCCGCGGTGGTCACGCCTAACGGGAACTATGAAGAGTTCCTTCCCTTTGGGACTGAATGCCGTAGCGACGGCCTTCACATATACCCCCGGCGGTTGGTTGACGGGAAAATAATTCCTGGCACTAGGCGCATAAAGTGGGGTGTGAGAAAATGGGGAATAGGGAAGTGGGGAGAGTTTGACACGATGAAGGTTAATTTGCAATTTTCGGAGATTGAATAGGAGGAATAAAAGATGGTTGGAATACCTGATTACTGCCAAACAAAAAAGGACTGGCAGAATGCCGTAGATTTTGCGGTGAAGACAAACAGCGGAAAAAGGCTTTTGTATTCACGGCTTAAGCATTTGCGTGATGACCACTATATGAAGGTCTTGAAGGATGCAAGCAAGGGTAAGCCCTCGGAAGAGCTTACAGACGAGGACTATGAGCTTGTGGACAATCCTGCGGCCGCAAAGTATAAAATTGGAATTACCGATGCGGAAATAAATGCACTGATGGAGGTGTTGGCATGAGTTTGCTTATATATAAAGATTTAGTTGACGATTGCACCGTTGCGTGCATCCCGGAAAGCGGAAATTTCAAATGTGTCGGCGATTCGTTTTTACAGAAGAAAGACCCGTTCCTTTACGATGAAAACAAATTGATTTTAAAGGACGGCACTGGTATTGACCTTTACGACGGCAACACCTGGCGGCAGTTCATTAACCGCGGGGACATTGAGTTTGATCCGGTGGCAAACCTTGACACTGGGGACACACTTGCCATCGGGAACGATTACTTTGTTTATCTTGTTATTGACGGCAACGAAGACCCGGCCATCGTTGTGTCTTTGAATACAACCTACCCGGATGGATTTACGGCGGACAATTCGCGAAAGATTGGCGGCTTCCACGTGGGGCACATCCGCAAAGTTAGCGAGGATGGGCTTTGGGTGCCTGTTGATTCTACAGGTACAAAATGGGGCTCTTCCGGCACCAAGTGGCAGGATAATGTAACTACTGGCATCGTGCCGAATTCGGTGTGGGATTTGAAGAACAGGCCTAAGACTTTGTTTGGTGGAATGGCGCAGGTTAATAAGAATTTGTGGTGTTTCATTTATCAACCGTCAGCTTTAGAAACGGTTACATTTATGAGCGGGACAAACGGTTTATCCGTTGCGGAAGGAAAACTACAGTCAAAATATGGTTGCTTGCCATTGACAGGAACAGAGGGCTTGAATATGTATAATTTCAATGAACTTGCAGAGCGACAGGGATTGCGGTTGCTCTCATATACAGAATGGCTGGCTTCTGCTTTTGGCAGCCCACAGGCCGAAAACGGAGCCAATAATTATGCATGGGCAAAGACTACAAATACAGCGAAAACATTCACAGGGTGCCAAGTTAATACCTCGACTGGAGCCTTCGACAATGTGTCTGGAGTAAAGCCATACGCAATATCTGCAAAAAATATTGTTGACTGCGTTGGAAATATTTACGAATGGACAAAAGATAATTTTTTAGATTTTGGAAGTATATCTTGGGGCTGGCAAAATGTTTTGGGCGCAGAACAAGGACAGGCATATTTACCTAACAGCGAGGGTTTGCGCGCTTTCATTTGCGGTGGGCGCTGCAATGAAGGGGTTCACTATGGCCCGCGCGCGGTCACTGGGAACTATTCTCCTTGGCGTGTGGATGCGAACGTTGGCTCCCGGCTTGCCTGTGATTCGCGTTAGCGAATCACCTGTTTTCTGAAATTCTGGAAATCTGGTTTTATGAAAACAGCAAACATAAATTTTCGAGCAGGAAATGTTCAAAATTTAATCTTGTTTAGAAAATTTGAAGATTTTATAATTTATTTTGAACCAAGGATTGAAAAGTTCCCGCATTATGAACACTTTGCACTTGAGACAGATATAAAAAACTGTTTACATCGCATTATAGAGTTAATAATAAGAACTAATCGAAGCGCCAGAAAAAACGAAGGTTGGTACAAAATTGATACAGAGTTTGAGATTTTACGCTTTTACATTCGCTTTGCTTATTCCAAAGGTTCAAAATATTTGTCATTAAAAAGCTATGAGACAGCTGAAAAAATGATGGCAGAATTAGGGCGTATTTTGGGCGGCTTAATAAAACAAGGCGGCTAATGCAGCGAAGGTTTGCGCGCTTTCATTTGCGGTGGCAACTGGAATGAAGGGGTTCACTATGGCCCGCGCACGGTCAATGGGAACAATTCTCCTTGGAATGTGAATGCAACATTGGCTCCCGGCTTGCCTGTGATTCAAAAAAAAAGGAAGCTAAAATGTTTACGGATTTTTAGCAGTGGTTGCTCTTTTTAGGAGTTTGAATCAGATTAGTCGTCTTTAGTTTTTTTATATAAACTAAAATCATTTACTGACAGGAAGGTTTGCGAACCTTCCTGTTTTTTATAATTAAAAAAAATATATGATGGAAAATATTTTTGAAAAAATTTGCAGTTTTGACAATTTACTTGCAGCTTATAAAGCTGCATCATTAAAATTTTATAATCATTTAGAAGAAAATTTAATACAATTACAAAATGAATTATTATGGAATTTATACAAATTAGGCGATTTTTATACATTTATAAAATACGAACCAAAAAGACGTGAAATAAATGCATTGCCTTATCGTGATAGAGTTGTCCAAAGTGCCCTTTGTAATGTGATAGAACCAGAAATAATTAAAACTTTTATTTATGATAGTTATGCCTGTTTAAAAGAAAAAGGTGCATTAAAAGCTGCCAATAGACTTAGTTATTTTATAGGCAAAAACAAAACAGAATATTATTTAAAATGCGATATTGAAAAATATTTTTATAATGTAGATCTTGATATAGCTTTTGAACTTTATAAAAGACATATATCAGACATAAGGACTTTAAATTTAATATTTCAGATTTTACATAAAGATAATCCAGAAAAAGGTATAAAAATCGGGAATAGATTAAGTCAGCTTACGGCAAATTTATATTTAAATGAGCTTGATAAATTTGTAAAACAAAATTTGAAAATAAAATTTTATGTGCGTTATATGGACGATTTTATTTTGCTTGGAAATAAATCCGAGTTAAAACGAGTTTTGCATTTAATAGAATATTTTTTGAATACAAAACTTTTTCTAAAATTAAATAAAAAGACTACAATAGGAAAAATTGCAAAAGGCGTTGAATTTGTAGGTTATAAAATTTACCCAAAAGGTAAAATGATAAAAAAGCAAACTATTTATAAAACAAGAAGGTTTGTGAATAAATTTCTAAAAGGAGAAGTTAAAGCAGAAAAATTTTGTAAAAGTATTGCGAGTATGTGCGGACATGCAGTGCATACAGACAACTACATGTTTTATGTTCGGCAACTTTTAAAGGTTATCCGTTTTCTTCTTGGATGTCAAAGTTAAATTCCAGCTGGGTGTCGCAGAAAGTGATGCCGAATTCTTTTAGGCGGGCTTTGGCGGTGCGGCTTTGAGCGGTCCAGTTCTTAAGTAGGGCAAGGGCGGCGGTTTTTGCGCTTGCGGGGGATGCGTATTTGTCCGGCAACTGGTGCGGGTAGGCGGCGCGGATTATTCCGGCTACGGCACACTGGAGTGAGAATGTGAAGCTGCCGTCTTCAAGGGCGTATATGGTAAGGACAATTATGTCCTTGCCATGACACTCTTCTTTTTTTTCAGCCAAGATCATGTCTTACCGGGAAGTTTTCTTCTATTGTGGCAGGGTCTTGGTAGTAGATGTCCTTTTTCCAATCAGCGGCATACTGCAATTCCAGGCGTGCGCCTTTGCTTTGCTGCCAGTCCCTTAGCATGTAGATTGCATCGCAAATGTCTATCATTGCGTAGCAAATGTGAAGGTAGTCTTCATGCGGCACATCTTCGTAGGCTGGGAGGATGCTTGGAATGAACGGCTCGTTTCCTCTACTGGTAAGGAAGGCTGCCGCGTCATAAAATTTTTCCTGCATCTCAAAACGCTTTTCGCCACTTATTTTTCCGGCAATGTAAATTTTCATTTTCTTTAATCCTCCACGTTAAGCCTCCTTTTTTATACAGCATTCGATTGTTATATATTCAATAGCGGGGGTTTTTAACCATACAACATGGTCAAACATCTCTCTAAATTCATATTCAAAAATCGGAGTTAAAATTTTTGCCACCAGTTTTCTTGCCGTTCGTTCAGAAATTTTATCTTTCTTCCCTATCCTCGTGATAGAGTTCCAATGATAAAAATTTCCATGCAATTCGTCATACTCCACATATATTTCATTTAGTTTGTAATACCTCATTCCTCACCCCTTACTATGTGAAACCTTTGTATGTTTTCTGAAAATTCTTCCTTGTTGTAAGACACCTGCCCCAGCTCATTGTTCTTGCTGTCGTACTCCGTCCCGGAAAAATTCTTTCCGTCATAAGCCCCTACAACAAAGTGTCCCTTCATTTCTACCATACCCATCGAATAACATATTATGTCATCCATGTATTTGTCAAGCATTTTGTTGTCTTGGCTTAGAAACAAGTCCGCTTTTTCTTCTATCTGTTTGACTGTCATTTTCAATCTCTTGTAAATATTCATCAACAGGAATGTTTAGTGGTGCTCCGTCTTCTCGATTTATAACTACACAAATTCCATCTGACATTTGTTTCAAAACATCTATTATTTCTTCATTTGTTTCTTCTTGTATCAATCTTGTAATTTGCTGACAAATTGTAAGATAAGAAGTAAATGTATTTTCTGCCCTTTCTACAAGTTTTAAGATTTTTTGTTTTTTCTTATCTGTCATTTGAACTTCCTATTTCTCATTCACGTCATAAATCCGTGTATCTGGCACAAAGTTCTTCTCTCCAGCATGGTAAACATTGTCCTTACGGTCGATTGTTTTTATAAAATACAAACCGCTTGGGATTCGTTCAAATTTTTCTTGCGCGCTTATTAAATCGTCTGCATAAATACAAGCAAAAGACCATTCGCCTGTTAAATAGACATAAGTAAAGGAAAACATCCATCTAGGGCAATTCATTTTTTTTTACATCTCCTTAGCTGTTGAATGTTCCTGGACCAGCTTTTCCATTTCTCGGTAGCGGCTCTTATAGCCCTTTTTCATTCCATTTCTTTTCAAGAGCATCTCGTTTGTGTAAATGACTTTCAGAAGCTCGCTAAGGGCGATAAAGGGATTGTGCCAGCCGTTAAGGAGCATAAGGAACTTGAATGAATCGGGGCAGTCGCTTTCCTTTGCATGGTAATAAGCTGCGTTTTGCTCAATGAAATATTCCGCATTCCTTATGCTGTTAATAAGCTCTTCTTTAGTCATTTTGGTTCCTTGGCTATTTCTGCTTTTACTTTTTTGTACCAGTCAAGGTTTATATCTTCTTTCTTTACCAGAATGTAGCCGTCGTCCAGAACAGGGCGGTCTGGGTCAAGAAAAATTTTCTTGATGTTTTTTCCGCAGTAAAAGCCCGCGCGGAACATTTCTTCTTGCACCGTGTCGGACATGGATGCAAAACCCTCCGCTTTCTTTTGGAAATCATACGGAAGTTTTTGTTCGCAGTATTTTTTGTAGATAGAATCTTTCATAATAAAAATCTCCCTTTGTATAAAAAATTAATTACCAAAATCAAATTGGGGTTCGCCTATATTATGTTGGACTTTACCCAAAATGAAATCGCAAATAAAATTTCTTGCATAGTCTGGGGTTATCATGCTTTTTTCTTCTGAACACAAACCATCGCCGTTCGACCTATGACAGTCTTGAATTATTTTTTGTTTCTTATCATTTTGCAAAGTAAATCCGCGGGTCGGTTCGCAATTAAAAAACCAATACGCGGTCGGCTTCTTAAAAACATCTCCCCTTAACATTCTGTTCTTATCAATAATCGTAGGAGTGGGGAAGTTTTGACCAGTTATCAAATAATTAGGTGATGCCGCAGGGTTTTCAATTATCATGCGAAAATTCATCTTATAAGAAAGCCACGCTAATTTATAAAGCAATTTGTGCAACATAGTTCTTTTCTCCAGTCTTTTGATGGCATAGTCTATCTGCCAAGTTTTTGGTTTTTTCTGCAATTCATTTTTTGCCAGACAAAAATAAAGCTGTTGTATCGTCTCGAAATATATGCAAGGGAAAAAAGCAACAACCAGGTCTTGACATGGATTGATTGAATCGAATATAGTTGCCTGTTGCCTGTTGCCTGTTGCCTGTTGCCTGTATGCCACTTTTATTTCATTGAACAAATCAATTACGTGGTCTGTTTCTCCGAAATTATTCTGGATGTCATAATCCTCCGCCAGAATCCCCAGCTTCTTAAATTCATTTTTGAAGGTACCCGATTGCTCAAAAAGACAATGCACTTTGCCATCAATTTTCATTATTCAACCTCCTTTTTAAAATATTTCCGTAAAGCTTTTTACGTTTTCGTAAAATTCTTCTTTACTCATTTGTATTTTTTCTGCTATTTCATAATGAAAATCTTTTGTCTTTTTTTTGTAAAGAAATTTTATTCCAGAAAAATAAATTTCATTTTCTTCGTCAAAGTCGAGATGCGCAATTCTTTCCGACAATTCTCCGAGGTAAACTTCTTTTTTTCTCCCATAAGCTGCAATAAGCATTTTAACCTCCATAAGTTGCCGTCTGTTCCGGCTGCCAACCAATTTTGCAGGATTTCGCACACCGCCTTTAAGCACCACGCAAAGGGGGGCGGTTCCAAATTGTGCCTGCGCCTTCGGGAAACAGTCAAGGCTTATCTATTCAGGCAACGCCTGCTAGATTGTTCCTAAGCCCATCGAAAATTCCGGGATGGGATTTTGTGCTGAATACCAAAGGTGCAGGCAGTTAGGATGCAGGTTTACATAGTTTTCTTGTTCCGGGAAAATCATTATTGCCTTTTTATCTGCGCCAATAAAATTCCGCTTGACAAGCTGCAAATCAGTATAGGTGGGCATTTTCCTTGCCCTGGAAAAAGAGACATGCAGCCATTCAAGGCCGTCGGCCATTATTCTTACAGATGCAATGACGGACAGGCCGTTAAAGGTCCAGACTTTGCAGTATTCGTTTGAAAAGTTTTTATTTTCTTTGAATATTTCGTTTGGCTCTGGAAAAAAACTTGCCTCATTAATTTTCAAATCCTTTAAAATAGTTTTCATTTTGTTCCTCCTAGTAAATGTCAAAGTCATCGTTGCCAGTGTCTTCTTCTGGCTCCGGCATCTTTAATGATGCTTCCGGCTTTTTCTTTGCTGCCTTCTTTTTGGGTGGTGGGGCAAAGCTTGCATTGGCAAAGGGGTCATCGTCCGGCGGTGTTGCGGACTGGTCAAAGCCCAGCTGGTCACTTGGTTCGGGCGGGGTTTGCTTTAGAAGTTCCTTGCCGTAGTCAGTCAGGGCAATGTGCTCAAAGCCCCATTCAGGGTTTGCGCTGCCGTCCAGACGTTTTTGCTTGTATGAACGGCGGAACTCCTTGTAGTCTGCCTTTAACCATGTAGTGAATTGCCTTTGTGTTGCAGCTTCCTTGGAGCCTTCCTGGATGCCAAGTAAATTAAGGTAAATCAAATAAAGGTCACGGCTAGTTATGAATGCATCGTTGTCGGTGAAGGCGTAGCGGATGCAAAGCTTTACGAAACGGTCAGTGTCCTTTTCCTGTTCCTGGACATAGAGGTTTTTTTCGTTTACACATTCCGTGCTCATGGGGATTTTACCCTTGAACACTGTATGCAGTTCTATGTAGTGCTCCGCGAGCATCTTGATTATGGCAGGAAATTCCGGGCGCAATTCTTCGATAAATTCTTTGGGAGTTTTGCTTTCCTTTAATCCTTTTTCATGCTCAATGTTGAAGCGGAAAATTATCATTCTTTTAATTGCGGCATCATCTCCGTGTTCAAAGTCCGGGGAATTGTTTGAGCTTACAAGGATTTGTGCCGTGGGGAAAAATTCGTGCGGGTCGCGGTTAAGGAAGCGGGCGGAAAGTTTATCGCCGCCTGTCAACAGTTTGAACGTATTAGTGTTGAGCCGTCCATCTTTAGGGGTCTCCTGGACAAATGCTATAAGTTTACCTTCCAGTTTTGCAATTTCCGGTGTAGGGCCGTTTGAACTTTGGAAGCGTTTTCCCACAGAAATTAAAATTTCGTTCTGGAGCTGCGTGCAATTGTCCGGGTAGATAGCATCTATTATTGAACAAAGTGTAGATTTTCCAGTACCACCATGACCAAGGAAAAAGCCGCCGTATTTATACTGGGTGTTTCTGCTCTGGACTAATGACAGATAGTAAAGCAAAGTTTTTACAGTTGTTACGGAGTTTCTTTGCAACGTTTCCACGCTGGGCTTTTCAAAGTCTCCTTCCAGGAGCTTCAAGAACTGCTCTGGCTTTCCGGCTTTTTTAATTTGCCCGATGGTGTAGGGAAGGACTGCACGGCGGTACTCTTCGCGCGTTGCCTTACGGTAAATGAGCTTGTCTCCAGAAAAATCAACAACACCGTCCTGCATGGTGAGCGTAGCCTGTATAGGTACACTGTCGAACATGACCTCTTCGCGGTAGGTCTCACCGCGGAATTCATTGAAGTCTTTAACAAGGTCAAGTCGGAACCGGCGGCTTCCGATTTGCTTTAAAATTTTATTGATAACGTCCTTCTGGGACAGATTTTTTTCCAAGTAAGTTAAAAGAATGTTTTGAAGAATTTTGTGTGCTTCCACGGCAAGGCCTGGCAGACGCTCCCAAGCAACGCCTCGGAACGCATAATGAGCTTTCTCCTTTTCAACATAAATAATATTGCCGTCCGTTGCATCGGCTATAACGCAAGCGGCAAAGAAGTTGTCCTTCTTTTCTATAAAAGCGATCAAATTTTCATTTTCTGCCATTGCCTCGTAGTCAACAGGGACAACAGTCTCTTCGATTTTAAAAATGCGCAGGATTTCTTTTGCCGGAACAAGATGCTCTTCCAGCTTGTCAATTATGAACTTTGAAAGCTCATACTTTTCGCCAAGTTCCAAGAGGTAGAAGGGAGTTGCGGAAAGCTCCGAGGCTTTTTCTATTGCTTCCTTGTCAAAGTCATTGTTGGTAAAGCTTATGAGCGCATCCAGTGCGCCGTCTTCTTTGCAGGCCTTGTATGCGGCGCACACAAAGGGCTTCTTGTCTTCTTCCTGGAGGTTGGACCATTTGAATTTTTTCAAAAGGGATTTGTAAAATTTTAATGGGATTGTGTCCCATTCCTGGTAAACAGTACCCCGGATTTTTTTTGGCTGGCTTTTTTCTGCTTCCTTTTTTGCCGTCTTCTTTTCCGGCTTTTTTGGTGCGACATAATCCAAGGCATTGGCTATGGCATCAAAGACAAGCTGCCGCTTTCCGTTGCGGATGGCATCGTCCGGGTCTTTGTATGGACATTCGGGCGGGAGGGAAGTTACCTTTATTTTTCCTTCAAAGCCCGCTTCCAAAAGCTTTTCCGGGATTGTCTGTACAACAGCATCGCCTTCTGCATAAGGCATCATGCCGAAAGCCTTTTGGCTCTGGCACTTAGGGGCTTTGTCATTGTCAGCAAAAAGAATTATTTCCGGGATTTTTTTTGGCATCAAAAACTTTTTAATTTTTGGGACAGAAAGGTTTCCCAGACCACCCATGGAAAAAGCGTTCCCTATGCCGATGGACTGGCAAAGGATTGCATCTATTTCGCCCTCCATAAGGACAACAGGCTTTTCCGTTGGAAGCTCTCCCGGAATGGGGAAGAAGGACACTCCCGTGCGCGGGTTTACCTTCATGCTTTCAAAGTCCTTTTCATTCATATAAAGAAGCTTCATGCCGTCCGGGGACTTTGCAAGAATGCCGGAATGCCACCAGGCAAGCTCGCGGGGGTCTTCCTTTGCCTTTTCATAGCTTTTGCTTGTTTCATTCCAGAAAAAACAGGTGTCGGTTTTTTGTTCAAGATAAATCTTTCCGGCAGCACCTTCTTTTGGGAAGTCCTCTGCATTTTGAAATTCTTCCACAATGCGCGAGCCGTTCTTGCTTTTTTTATAGGGAACTCCGGCAGAAAAAAGGAACGTGTTGCCAAACTCTGCCACGGCCTGTGATGCGCCCGGCCACCAGAAGAAAAAGGATGCCAGGCGGTCAAGCTCGTAGGGGTTGAGAGGGTAGCTTGACTGCTCCCCTGCGGTCTTGTATTCCGCGCGGGTGCGGAAATAAGACAGGATGTTTTCTTTTTTGTGTTCAAGGCCGTCGAGCCACTTTTGAATTTTTGCCAGCTTTTCCCTGTCCGGGACAAACTGGTACTTTTCTTTTTTTGGCGGCGGGACAAACTGCTTTGAAATGTCCCCGCCAGTTCCGAAAATGTTTTCTATTTCTTCAAACTGTTTTTTAGCGTCGGTGATGCCCTCGCAGAATTCCACGGCACTGTAGATGTCTCCCTGCTTTCCGCAACCAAAGCATTTGAATCGGGGGAAGCCGTCGCTGTCTGTGAAAAAGGAAAGGGAAGGTGTGGGGTCATCGTGCCAGGGACAACAGATCATTTGCCCGGATTCAGCGTTAATTCCGTGCAGGCGCAAATAGTCAAAGAGGTGTGTCTTGTATTTTTCGAATGGTAGTTCTTTTTTCATTTTCTAATTTGCCCCGTTTCTGAAACAGGAGCTTTTTCTCCCACAAATTCAATTTCGCCGCCAAATTCTTTTTTTAGAAGGTGGACTTGCAGCGGGAAGTCGATTGCCTGTGTCCAGTTTTTGGTTATCTTTGCCAGTTCCTGCGGACTGTAGCGCGTCCCGTCCTGGCAAAAGAGCCAGCCGCTTTTCTTGTCGAATGCGATGGTCTGTTTGAGCGTTTCGCTTGCCATGTACTGCCAGTCACCTTTTGCCATTAGCCTAGCACCCTCGCATCTGGCGTTTGAGACATAAAGACCAGTTCGTCTGTTCCAGGCCTGTATTCAATGCCGGAAATGGTAAGAACACGCCCGCAGTCTTTTATGCACAGCTTGGTGTTTTGCGGCATCTTTTTTATTTTGTCTCTAAGTGAAAGTATCGCCGCTTCCATGTCCAGTTCGTTGCTTATTTCCCAGATAAAACAATCGGGCTTGTTGACAATTTCCCGCGTCTTTACTTCTGGATCTGGCGCAACTGTTTCCAATTTGGAACAGGTTGCTTCTTCTTCCTGCGGTCTTTCATGCTCTACCATTGCAAAGGCATCTTCTTCTTCTTTTTCTGTTTCCCGGATCTGCTGCCTTTCCATTACAGGGTCTTCTTTTGGACTACTAGCGTTAGAAATTGCCTCTGGAGCAAAGAAGGGCTTTTGACCGTATGCCTTTGCCTCTTGCTCTGCCTTCCATTCCTGGGCAAGCCTTGTGGCGGTACGGTATGAGCCCCCCTCGCTTACAAGGCGGGAAAGAACTTCCGGAAGGTTTGCGTCTGGAATTGACCTTAATTGAGAAAGCGTCTTTGTGCTAATTTCATCTGTCTTAAGCCCCTGTGCATCTGCCACACGGCGGACTTTTGCACCTGCCATTGTGTCCGATACCCAAGAGATTGGCTTTGAAAGGCGGTCTGCTATCTGCGTCTGGGTAAGGCCGTTTTCAAGGGCAAGGGCAAGGGCACTTTCCTTTTCGCGCGGGGAAAGGTCTGCACGCTGGATATTCTCTATCATCTGGATTGTCCAGGCATCGCCGTTTGACACCTTGCAGTCAACCATAGAAAAATCGTCCCCGTGGTCGCAAAGCCATTTTAGGGCACGGATGCGCCTTCCGCCTGCTATGACCTCGTAGTATTTTACGCCGTTTTCTTCTACAGGCGGCTTAACCGTGATGGCATTGATTAGGCCGTTTTCCTTTATGGAAACAGCCAGTTCTTTTATCTGCTCTTCGTCAAAGTTAAGGCGCACGTTGCTTGTTATGCGCAGGCATTCGAGCGGGACTTTGACGTGGCTGGCGTTGTTGCTTTGAAGTTTCATTTTTCTTCTCCCTGCGCAGGCGCGTAATCAAAAATTTCTTGACCTTCTTCGTTGCCAGTCATAACGAAAACACTTTTTCCGTTTGGTATGCCGAATAATCCGTATGCTGCCCAGTTGCATCCTGATGAATCGCCTTCTTTTGGGCTGCCTTTACCCGTGTATCGTCCAATACATTCTTGATAAGCGCAATTCGGTGATTTTGCCCCTGCTGCCTTGAAATCGGCAATAGAAGCAATATGTCCGCACATCGGACACTGGAATTTCCAATTCATATAATCTTTTCCAAAGCGTTTTTCTGCTTCTGCTTGCCATGCTTCCACACTCGGATAGATAGTTGTCTTTTCTGTGTCTACCGTACAAGAGCGGGTTTTGTCAATCTTGATAGTTTTCATCATTTTTGTTCCTCCGTTTTCTATTTCATGAATGGGGGTTTAATTTCGCACCACCAGACGCCCTCATCGTCCATGTACCGGTCTTGGCCGTCATGGTTTGACAGCGTCCATTTTCCTTCTTTTGACCTTTTAGCCTTGGAAAAGCCCCTGTCTTTTGTCCAGGCTATAAGGTCTTTATTTTCTTCCGGTATCGCTCTTTTGGAATTTTTCCATTTGTATGTGTTTTCGCTCATTTTGCATCTCCGTTTTCTAATGTTGCCGCCTTAATAAAAGGCTCCAATCGTTCCGCTAGGTCTGCGCGGATGTGGTAATCGGGATTGAACATGAACCGCTTTAAGCTGTTAAGCTTTGGCATTGCCTGGGGCAAGAGGTAGTCGCCGAATGTGTCCTTGTATTGCTGCCAGATGTTGTCCGGGTCGCCCAAGGGGTTGTAGCTATTGCATACGACGGTTACATCTGCGTCAAGGCAACAGTCGGAAAGCTTCTGCATGTAGTTGGAAGTTGCTGCAAAGTCAAGCGGTGAGCACTTGCCCACAACCACGACGCTTTCAGCTGCAAAGACCGCGTTGCGCGTCTGGGCGTTCCATGTTCCCGGCGGGTCAATTATGATGTAGTCATATTTTTGCTCAAAGCCCTGTTTTTTAAGCTGTAGCTTTAACTGCATGTCGGTGATGTTGGCAAGCATGTCCATCTCAAGGTCGGATGGGATTAAGTCAAGTGTCGCACCTTCTGCGGTCTGCTTTAGGGTGTAGGGCTTTACCTCGCGCCCGGTCAAAAGCACTTTTGAATTTTCCGGCAGAAGAATTTTTCCCATTACTTCGCTTAGCGAGCAGTTAGGGTCTAGGTCTATGAGCAGGACTTTTTTGCCCCTGCTGAATAGGGTAAAGGCAAGGAACGTGTTAAGCGTTGTCTTTCCTGTTCCGCCTTTTCCGTTTGTTATGGTGATTTTCATTTTATGCTCCTTGTCATTGAATTAAAAAACGATTGTGTCCGGGTTGCCCTCTGGTGGCGGGAACTCGCCAAAGCTTGGCGCATCGTCCGGCGGTGGTGTTTGCTGGGGTGCTTCATTAGGTGAAGCAGGATTGCTGCCTTTTGGTTCGCGCAAAAGCTCAAAGTTGTCGGCAATAATTCCCACACGACTTTTTGTGCTGCCGTCTGCGTTTGTCCATCGGTCTTGTCGCAAGTGTCCGCCAATCAGAATTTCGCGCCCCTTGGTCATGTACTTGGCAACTGCCTCTCCGTACTTTCCCCAGGCGGTTACGTCGAAATAATTTGCACGGCTTGACCATTCGCCTGTTGCGCCGTCTTTAACGGATTCATTAACTGCAATAGAGAAGCTCACAAAAGGCTTCTGGTTTTGCGTGTACTTAAGTTCCGCGCTTTTTGTTAAGCGTCCCTTAATGCACACGATGTTTGTGTCGCTCATTACTGCTCCTTGCCGGCTTTGCCCCCGGCGGGGTTAAAGTTATTAAAGTCAAAGTCTTTGTGGCTTTCAAACCATTCTGCGGTGCAGACCACATGGCCGGAATAGGGGACCGGCGCACCGTTTCTTTTTGCGAGCTTCAAGCGCAGGGTAGAATAAGAGAATTCAAAGTCAATCGCCAAGGTGAAAAGGCTCTTGTAGAGAATTCCATCAATCATGCAGGGCATCATGTTCCAGCTGCCCTCCCGCCGCTTGTACTGCCTACCCATTATTTCTTGACTGCTACTCCGAACCGCTTAAGGTACTCTGGAAGGGCTGCATCGTCAACGGTCAGCCATTCAAGTACGTCCTTGCGCTTCCAGCATTTGCGCCCGCCCACACGGTGGCTGTTCGTTCCCCCGCACGGCTGGAGAAAGGCGCGGGTCTTGTAGGTTGCAAAAGAGCAGCCACCCTTGTGACGCGCCGCAAGTTCAAGCGTCACGTTTTCGGGAAGGTCTTCCGCTTCCTTTGGAGCTTGCCAAGGAAGCTTTTCTACCTGGCTAACCAAGTAGTCAAGCTGCGTCCTTATGGTCTTTATGTTGAATTCTTCTTCTGTCATAAAATCCCCTCTTGCTTTTTTATTGCCACCGTGCTATTATGAACATGGTGCTTTTTATTTTTGCTCCTCCATCAAGAGCGAGACGTTAGCCTTCCAGTGTGGTAACTGGAAGGCTTTTATTTTTGCCCGCAGTCTTAAGCCGGATGCCATAAACCACCTGTTCAAGGATGCCGTGATCTTCCTTCATTGCATAGCGGACATTAGGGAAGAGTGCTTCCATGCGCGTCTTGAATGTGAGCGACTTAACAAGCTCTCCGTCCGTGTTGTCCATATAGAGCACATAGAGCATGTCTGCATCCAGATAGTCTGTGTCGCTGCCTGTGACATAGAGACGCTCGGAGACAAAGGCCATGATTTTTGCGTTTTCTTCGATTTCCTTTTCGCGGATGTTTACAAGAGGCTCCAAGGTTCTTGCCCTGGCGTTGAATGCCTCGACAACTGAAAGGAATGATTCTTTTTTGATTAGGCCGCGGTCTGCCAGGCGTTCCACGCGGTCAAGCAGGCGGATTTGCTGTCCGATGATGCCCGATTCCGCATGAAGTCCTTTAGTGTTTGCGTTTGTCTGGTGCAGATACCTCTGTGCTCTCTCGGCTTCGTTTGTTGGCTTTGTGTAGCTTCCTGTCTTGCGGATGGCGGGAAGGACTTCGGATGTTACCCAGCGTTTAAACTGGCGGGCGGTTTCGAGTTTTGAACCGAAAATTAGGGAATAAAGACCCGATTCATTTATTATGGTTGTGTTTTGTTCGCGTTTTAAAACGTCGCGAATTGCGACGGTATTCTTGTCTTCTTCGTCAACATGATTTGCCAAAGCATCACGGGTGTTTGTATAACCTAAAGCTTTTGCGGCATCTTTTCCGACAAACCATGCCTCTTCATTTAATTTGACGGTACGAATTAAATTATCGTCATAAGCCCATGACCTTACTGCTAATTCATTTTTCATTTTCTGCCTCCTGTTTTGTTTCTTTGATTGCTTCAAGAATTACTTTTCGCAAAAAACCACCCCTTTTAACTCCTTTCACAAAACAATAACGGTCAAATTCTTGCCGCTCTTGTGGAGTAAGAGGGATGGAAACTGACAATTTTTCAGAAATTGGATTTTCCATTATTCCTCCCGATGGGGTAGCGAATCGCGACCCCATAAATTTTTATGCAAAACTATCGTTTTTGCAAGTTCTTAAAATGATAATACTATCACATTTGCTATTTTGTCAAGTGAAAAATTAGCAAAAATGATAGCTTTTTGTCAAAAAATATCTAAAATACAAAGCATGGAAACAATCGAAATTCATGAAGAGTTTTTTAATCGTGTGAAAACGTGGTGCAAAGAAAAAAAAACTACACTTGAATTGTTAATGAAAAAAGCTTCAAGAAACAAATGGACTGAAGCTGTTTATTTTGGGTGGCGTAAATCAGACGGTCTTCCCAAGGGCGAAAATATCCTTCTTCTTGCCCATGCCATGGGCGTTTCTTGTGACTGGCTTATTACCGGCAAGGAATTTGCGCCGGAAGTTAGTTCATCTGCAATGGAAGTTGCCCGCAAATACGATGCGCTTTCAGCTGGAAACAGGCTAAGGCTGGAAGACTTCCTAGCAGGTCTATACGCGGCAGATGATGCCGCCAAAGTCAAGACGCGCCTTGCCTAGAGATGCCGCGCTGGTGGGAGTGCCATAATGGACTATAACATCTTCCAAAAAAAAACGGTTGGCAAGGGCAAAAAGACCGTAAAGCGTTGGTACTATTGGTTTTACAAAGACGGCAAGCAGATTCAAAAGGTCTGCAAAGGCTGTCAAAACAAGGCCGAGGCATGGGCCTTTGTTTGCGCATTGCCACCAATCAACAGGGAAGTTGCCACAATCCGCGAGATAGCAAGGGACATGTTCCTTCCAGGCTCTAACCACGTCAAGCGCCGTGCTGCCTTTGGGCGCGGGGTGCTTGAATCAACACTAAAGGAAAGCCGTACCTACTTAGAAAAAATCATTGAAAAATGGGGCAGTTACGACATCCGCGACATTAAAGTTAGCGATGTGGGCAACTACCTTCTTGGCGTTGACCGTTCCGGCAGCTGGAAAAAGCACTACATCACCGTATTCTATGAGATTTACGACGAGGCAGCATGGCAAGGGCTTAAGGTGACTTTGCCTATATTTCCTACGTTTACTCGTGCCCAGGGCAAGACCGACATATTCAGCTCCAGCGAACTAAAGCGGCTTTTTGTGCCTGAAAACTTCCAGGGCTTTGCGGTGGATGCGGAAACGGTTTATTTACTTTTTCTTGTGTCTGCCTTTGCGGGGTTGCGGCTGGGTGAGGCTCGCGCGTTACGGCCTAAGCAGTTTTTGCTTGCGGACAAAGCCCTTGTTATTGACGGTTTTATGCGCGGGGACAACGTGCGGACAGACTTTAACAAATCCGGCAACGAATCAAACCGCAAGTTCCGCATCGTTTTATTGCCTGAGCGCGTGTGCGGTTTAGTTGAAAATTACATTCAAAAAAGGGGCATTGACGCGGAGCAATTCATTTTCACACATGAAAATAAGCCCATGCGCAAAGAGTATCTTGAAACGATTTTTAGAAAGGCTCTGGAAAAAGCTGGCATAGACCTTGACGGTCGGAAACTCACCCCCCATTCGTTGCGCTACACCTACGTGACCAAGATGCGCCGTACCCTGCCTGTTGATACTGTTCGCAAGCTTGTGGGGCATGCGGCGGAGAAAATGACGGAATATTACACCCGCGCCTCCATAGAAGACGGTCTTGCCGGAATCAAAGATACCAAAACCGCCGTAGAAAATTTATTTGATTAATTTTGAAAAAAAATAAAAAATTTTTTTGCGCTCATTTTTCCGGTTAAAAAGTTTAAATTTTCCTCTTTTAAAAAATTTTATTTTTTGCTCATTTTACTGTTTTTTATTGTTACAAGTTTATATTTCTTTATATTATAAAGAAATAAGTAAAAATATTGTAACATAAATTAAAGAGTTTAATTTGAAAAACACAAAAAAAAATTTTTTTAAAGGGTTTTTGGAAGCTTTTTTCCGGGCTTTTTAAAAAATTTTTTTCTGTACATATTGATATGAAACATGCCTAGAAATGTTACAAAATCGTGTAATTCATTGTATTATAAAGATTTAGATTGTTACAAAATGTTACGTTACAAGAACTAAAAAAGGTCTATCTCTATATATAGTAAAAAGTTAAAAGGTACTGCCAGCCCCCTATACGGGGGTGCAATTATTCGGCGGCGGGTGCGTTTTGTCGCTCATACCCTTAGTTTAAACAAGAGTTTATTTTTTTTCCAATAACCTAGCGAAAACGAATAAACTATGTTTAAATTTTCGCTATGGAAGTATCTGCATCGGACTTTGCGCGGATGTGCGGCGTGTCGGCCATGATGGTGTGCAAAAAAATAAAAGACGGCACGCTGGTTAGGGATTGCGGAAAGAATGGCCGCAAACTGGACACGGACAATCCAAAGAACCGCGCATACCTGGAGCGCAAGCAGGACAAAATAAAAACAAAGCTAAGAACTCAAAAAATAGAAGCAGCCGTTGCATCCGGCCTAGACTTTGAACCTGGGCAAGATTTCCAGGCGCAAGAAATTGCTATGCAACCGCTACAGGAAAAGCAGACAGGCCCGGCAGAAACAGAAGAGCGCAAGAGGCTCATGGCATCGCCAAACAAACCGCGCCTGATGATGGATATGACAATCCGGCAGCTGTTGCGCTCATTCAGTACACTGGACAACGTGGAGCAATTTTCCAAGATACAGCGCGACCTTTCCGCGGCAGACGAACGCGAGCAGAAGACACAGGAACGCCGCCTGCTGCAAATCCCAAAGGACTTTGTTGTCCAGCGCGTCTTTGGCTACATGGACGGCCTTATGAACCAACTGCTAGACGTGCCGGAAGCGGTATGCGACCAGGTGATAGCCGTTAGCCTGGCAGGCGGAAACGATGCCAGAATTAACGTGATGCACATCTTGTCTGACAACCTGACAAAGTGCATAGCGGGTGCAAAGGAGCACATCGTGGAAGAGCTTAACGCGCTAAAGGGACGCTACGACAAAGCGGAAACAGAGGCGGTTATGCAGCGCGACCTAATGGGCGGTGGCCTTGAAGAGCAGGAGGCCATCTAATGGACTTCGACAGATATGGCCTGCCATACAAGGGAAGCAAGTCAAAGCTTGCCGCAAAGATTTTTGAAATTTTTCCTACGGCAGAAAACTTCTACGACCTCTTTGCCGGTGGCTGCGCAATGACACACTTTGCCATTGCCCACAAAAATTACAAGCGCATCATAGCCAATGACATTAACGCGGGGCCGGTCCAGCTTTTCCGCGATGCCATAGAGGGCAAGTTTGAGAATGAAAGGAGGTGGATCTCCCGCGGTGATTTTTACAGGCTAAAAGACAGCGAGCCTTATGTGCGCTACGTCTGGAGCTTTGGCAACAACGGCGAGGACTATCTTTACAGCAAGGAAGTTGAACCTTGGAAAAAGGCTTTGCATTTTGCGCGTGTGTTTGGGAACTTTGACTTGTTCAACGAATTTGGAATAAGGACTGACGGAACAAGAAAAGACATCCGCGAAAATAAAGAGCAGTACAAAAAGCTTTACGTTGAATGGTATTTGAAAAAAATTGAAAAGACAAAGCTTGACACAGAAGAGCTTAGAAAGAATCTTGAAGAAAAGATAAAAAAAACAAGCGAGGAGCTTAGGCAGTACCTTGTGGACGGCCTGAAAAAATCCGGCAGGACGGCGGCAGACGTTGACCGCCATCTTGGAACGAACGGCATGGCAGGCCATTACTTTAGCAAGAGCCAGTGGGAATTTCCGACAAAGGAAAATTACCAGAAATTACAAGAAATTATTGATTTACCACTTGACTATGATGAGGTGTCCGGGGTAGCCCTCCTTCTGGAGACAGTGCAAAGTTTGCAAAGTTTGGAAAGTTTGGAAAGGTTGCAAAGGTTGCAAAGGTTGCAAAGGTTGCAAAGGTTGCAAAGGTTGCAAAGGTTGCAAAGGTTGCAAAGGCTGGAGGTCTGCTCCAAGTCCTATGATGAAATTCCCATTTTAAAAAATTCAATTCTCTACTGTGACATTCCCTACAAAGACACGGACGGCTATGGCATGGACTTTGATTATGAAAAATTCTATGCCTGGTGCGAAAAGCAGACCGAGCCTGTTTTTATTTCAAGCTATGAAATGCCGGAAAAAAAATTCTGCTGCGTAAAAAAAATTACACACCGTGCAACTTTGTGTTCTGGGGCGGCCTTGAAGGTTTGCGAAAAAGTTTTCATGCCACGGCACCAGGCGGAAAAATTTTCCGTGCCGGGTGAGCTCTTTGGCTGGGAGGAGGTCTGCGGCTTCTAACGTTAGAAGTCCCCTAAAAAAAAAATGGAAGTGGCTGTAAAAAAATCGGACATAGACTTTCTCATTGAACGCTTTGCGCGTCTGCCGGAGCGGCGTGAATATGAGCGGCCCAGTGAATACATTCAGCGCGTCCGCTACATAGACCGCTCGCTGTCTCCATTCCCCGGAAAATTCACCTATGACAAATTCCCGTACTTCAAGGAAATTGTGGACAACCTTTCCCCGGAAAGCCCGGCTAAATATATTTTTGTGATGAAGGGCAATCAATGCGGGTACACGACAGGAGTGCTTGAGCCTGGCATGATGTACTTCATTGGCAGCGACCCGGAAGAGCAGGCTTTGTTCCTTCCCGATGACGGCATGGTTAGACGCTATTCAGAAACGAAGCTTGAAAACTGCATCGACAATTGCGGGCTTCGTGAAAGAATTACAAGCACGTCAAAAAAAGCAAAAGGCGCAAGGACCACGGGAGACACGGTCTTTCATAAGCAGTACCCGGGTGGGAACCTTCGTCTTTTTGGAAGCAAAAGCGGAACGCGGTTCAGAAACTTTTCCTTCAAGGTCATTTTTGCAGATGAAGCGGATGCAGCCCTTATGACGCTAAAGGGTGAGGGCGATATTTTTACTTTGATGAAGGCAAGGCAGGATGCCTTTGGCTCGCATTCAAAACTTGTCATAGGTTCAACGCCAAAGAATGAAGGCAGCTCTTTGATTCATTCTCTTTTTTTGACTGGAACGCAAAAATATTTTTATGTGCCCTGCAAATTTTGCGGGACCATGCAGAAGCTTGAATGGGCAATCTGGGACGAGCACGACAAGGGCAAACAGGTGGGTGGCATCGTTTGGGAAAATGATGAAAACTTCCGGCCGCGTCTTGATACAGTCGGCTACAAATGCCCGCATTGCGGAAAGGTCATGCGGAACTATGACAAGGCAGAAATTATTTCCAAAGGTGAGTGGCGGGCAAGCGTGGCACAGCCGGAAAGGCCAGGGGCTGAAAGTTACCACATCACCGCATTGTATAATCCGCCCGGAATGTTTAGCTGGGAGGATTATGTAGCGGAATGGGCTACGGTCTGGGACATAAAGACAAACAGAATTAAGGACATAGAAAAATACAGGGTGTTCCGCAACCTTAAGCAGGGGCTGCCCTTCCGTGAACAGCATGAGACGGTACGCTATGAGCGGGCCCTGCGCTACAGGCGGCTGGGCTTTGCGCGTGGGCATGTTCCCAACCGCCTTGCCGTGCGTGACACAGGCTCACCAATTTTAATTCTTGTTGCATCCGTTGACGTTCAGAAAAACGGCCTTTATTTTGACCTTGTTGGCTATACTGACAGGGGCTGCAATTTTTCCATTGACTTCAAATGGATTGAGGGGGACGTGGAGCAGTTTGGCGGGCCCTGGACAAAGCTTTCAGAGTTGATACAAACCGATTACACCGATGAAGACGGGCGCAAGTACCGCCCCATGATAACGCTTGTGGACAGCGGCCACTACACTGGATGGGTCTATGCCTTTGTGCAGCAGTTTGCGGCGGGTGTTTACGCCTGCAAGGGACAGGACTGGATTAAGGACGGCGCAACATGGCAGCTATTCTCAAAGGGCACTTTGCAGCAGATAGGGCTTCCGCTTGCCTACCACGTCAACACAGGTTTGATTAAGGACAGAATAGCAAATGAAATGAACCGCCTCTTCTGGAATGACGGGCAGGCGCAGCCGAATTGGTACCCGAATTTTCCGGAAGATTTTGGCGACGACTATTTCAAGATGTACGAGGCAGAAGAAAAGGTCGAGCTTGTGGACAGGAACGGACGCTATCAAAAGACGGTCTGGCGGCAGAAATTCGGCGCGGACAACCACGCGTTCGATACGCGCGTTTACAACAAGGCCGCTTTGGAGATTTTTGCGGATGACATTTGCCGGAATGACCTGGGCTTTAAGTCGCTTGAATGGCAGGCCTTTTGGACTTACGCAAAGGCCACCCAGGCATTCTACAGGGAGGGCAATTCATGAACGGAAACGAGCGCAAAAAGAGCAGAGACGAAAAGATTGCAGACTTCATAAAAAGCCAGGTGCAACAGGGCATAAGGCTGGAGGATGCCCTGCGGAAAATAAACTACATAAGGGTAAGTGAGGCAATGAAGCTGGCAGACAGGATGGAAACGGCAAGGAGGCAGGGCTGATGGTTGGACGGCTTTTTGAGCGGTTGGAAACTTTTGCTTTTGTTTACCAGGATTTGATTATTCCTTTTGGAGCTTTGATAATAGTTTTTTGCCTTTTGGTTGCGGCAATAATTCACTGGAGGTTCAAATGAAGGACGTTAGGGTTCTTGTCAAGGATGTACAGACAGGGGAAAGCTTTTGCTTTGGGCAGATAGCAGAATGTGCACGATACTTCAATTTGTCGCAGTCAACAGTGTCCAACAGGATTAAGAATGGGGTTCTCACAGGGCGCAGATGGCTCTTTGAGTATGAAGATGAAAAGAGGCAGGCACAAATAAAGAAAAGGGCGGCAGCTTCAAAGAATGGCGAAAAAATTTATATGAATAAAGTCCCTAATTTTTTGGTGGCATGGAAGGTTGCCGCCAAAAAATTAGGGATTTCGCCAGAGCGGCTTTATGCAATCGTAAAAAAAAAGGGGATCAAAGGTTATCTCTACGTGGATGATGTGAGCTTTTATCCGCGACGCTATTATAAATGGGAAGATATAAAGGGAATTAAAGAGGAGCTGGAACTTAAGCACAACGCGGCCTTAAAGGCGGTAATTGCTTTTAACAAAAATATTAACAATGGCCGCATATATCACTTTACTAATATTTATGTTTGCAGATGTGTGCTCAAAAAAAAATTCGGTGCAGAGATACCGATAGAGGTGATGCACAAATTATTGAAGGACGGGAACGAATACAAAGGCTGGTACATAGACGAGGAGGCGTGATGCATTCAGGGCGGGTAAACAGGAGCAACATAACAAACCTAATAGGTTTGGTCACGATGATAACGGCCAAGAATTATGCGGAATTCCAAAAGGGCTATAGGATGTGCAATGCCGGAAATGGGCCAAAGAAAACCTGGAGAGAAATGAACGAGCCTTTTACAAAAAACCTAGCGAAAAATAAAAAGCTGAATTAAAACAAAGGAAAGGCGGAAAGAAAAAAAATGGCATGGACTGAACAAATTAGACAAGCGGCGTACACATCACCAGACGGCAGGCGGATGGTTTTCAATTTTGAATCGCAGCTTAGAAGGGAGACACCGCTAAAGACGGCGGAGCATACCTTCCCGGATGTAGACGGCGCGGAAGTGCAGCCCCTGGGCTTGGGCGGAAAAAAATTCCCGATGACCGCAATTTTTAGCGGGCCAGACTGCATGAGGGATGCCGACGATTTTGAAAAACTGCTTAGCGTCCGTGGCTATGGTACTCTTGAACATCCTGTCTATGGCAAGCATACGGTTGTGCCTACAGGCGAAATTAGCCGTGCCGACAACGTTCTTTCAGGCCTTAACGAAGCCACCGTTGACGTGACCTTTTCTGAAAGCATAACGGACAAACCACTGCCGGAAAGCAAAGTGTCTGCGGTTGATGCATTGGATGAAGCTGCGGCAGAATATGAGAATGCGGCAGAAGTGTCTTTTATTGGCATGATTGAGACAGGCAGCGTAGAAGACGAGATGCAGCTGCAAAGCGTTCTTAAGGCGCAGGCGGATTCACTTTTTAAAAATGTTTCTGCCATTGCGGAAAAAATAAACGATTTTAAAGAAAAAAGCGCGGTACTGCAAAAAATTAACAACCTAAAAAAGAACGTCAACGAATGGACGAGCAAAATTGACAAGCTTAAGGAAAATGCGCAAAACATTGCGTCGGTTTTGACGCAGGCGGCGCGTCTTACCGCACAAACGGCAATGGCGGCATCGGAAAAAATTTCAGGCTATGCCACTGCCATAACGGATATAATCAACAGTGTTAAAAAAGACATTGCAGGCGCGGCGGGAATAAAAAATCAGTATGCGTCTACCAGCTTAATGGTTGGAGTTCTTGTGGATTCAATGAGCCTGGGTGTTGCAAAGACGGCTGTTGCTGCCGGAACTTCTAACGCTAGTAGTGGCATCTCGGACGGCGGTTTTGAATCGCGGGCTTCCGTTCTTGAAGCAGCCGATTTGATTGCAAAAGAGTTTGACGTGTACAAATGCTACATGGACAGCCAGGTGAGCAAGAACGCATTCGTTGACACAGGCGAGGGCTACGAAGTTTTGCTTGACATGGTAATTTGTGCCATACAGGTGATGCAGACGGTGGCATTTGAGTTGCCGGTAACTAGAATTATCAGGCTGGGACGTGACAGACAAATTATGGAGCTTCTTTGCGAACTTTACGGCCAGGAAGGATTCACGCGCCTTGACCAGTTCATAGTGGACAACAGGCTGACGGCCGACGAGATAGTCTGCATCCCTATGGGAAGGGAGGTGCGCTACTATGCGTAGCTACACCGTGAAAAGCGGGGACACGCTTAACCGCATATCCGTGCGGTATTACGGAACGCCGCAAAGGTGGACGGAAATAGTAAAGGCCAATCCCCAACTTGCCGGGCGCAAACTTGTCTATGACGGCAGCCCCACAATTTACCCCGGTGATGTCCTTATCATTCCCGAAGATTCATTTGCGCAAAGTTTTATCCAAGAGCCGGTAAAAGAAACGGTGGTGCTTGATGAAAATGCGCCGACCGATTTTTCGGTTATTGTAAACGGAAAGAAATTCACAGGCTTTACCGGTTGCACCCTTGTGCGCTCTGTTTTTGGAGTTGATGCCTTTTCTTTTTCTTCTGTCTGGGACAGTGGACGGCAGGATTTGCGCAACGCTTTCAGGCCGTTTGCCTATGCGCCTTGCGAGGTCTACTTTTCCAACGAGCTTATTTTTAAGGGGCGCATTTTGACACCGGCACCGGCGGTGCAGCCGGATGCGCAGACGCTTAACGTGCAGGGCTATCCGCTTTGCGGTGTGCTTGTGGATTCGACCTTGCCGCCGTCGCTCTTTCCGGCAGAGTACAGCGGGCTTAACCTTAAGCAGATAGCGGAAACAGTTTGCCAGCCTTTTGGGATTAGCGTTACCGTCAAAGGGGACGTGGGTGCGGCATTTGACAAGGTAGAGGCAGAGCTTAAGGACAAGGCCTGGGATTTTTTGGAAAAATTGGCAGAGCAAAGGGGCATGTATTTGACGAACTTGCCGGACGGCAACCTTTTGATTTACAGGCCGGAAACGGAAGCTGTTTCTATGACTTTTGCGCAGGGGGAAGTTCCCTTTGTTTCTTGCGCTCCCACTTTTGACGCGCAGAGCATGTACAGCCACATAACCGGCTACACCAAGACGACGAACAAAGCACCGTCTGCAAAGTGGACTTATGAAAATAAATTGCTGATAGACAAGGGTGTTTTGCGCTGCTATGCCGATGTGATAGACGATGCGGTAGAAGGGACGCTTGAAGATTCTGTTAAGGCGATGGCAGGCAGAATGTTTGGCAAGTGCGTTAAGTATAAGTTGACGGTTAGCGGCTACAGGGACAAGGACGGAAAGCTTTACCGCGAGAATATGGCGGTGAGCGTCAAAGCCCCTGGAGCGGAAATATACAAGGACACAAAACTGCTTGTGGATGAAGTGACACTCAGGCGCGACGATTCAAGCGGCATGACCGCGGAATTTTCGCTTGTGCTTCCCGGCAGCAGGGATGGCAACTTGCCGGAGGGTTTTCCATGGGAAGAATAGCAAAGTTGATTTCGACAAAAATTGAAGAATTCATAGTCCAGACGGTAGAGGCTTATTTTGGTGCAAACGTTACTGCGGAAACCTTTGCGCCAAGCGGGGATGATTCGCCGCCGCTGGAAAATGACCGCATAGTGCTTGTCCAGGTTGACGGCACTGGCAATTTTGTTGCCGTGGGTGTGCTTTCTAAGTCGCAGGGGGCAAAGCCGGGAGAAAAAATTCTTTATTCGCGCGGTTCAAACGGCGAGGTAAAGGCGGCAATAAAACTTCTTAACGACGGTAAAATTGAGATGGTGAGCCCTGTTGACTTTGAGTTGACAGGAAAAAATATAAAAATAAGCGCGGAAAAGAAGCTCAAGCTTGAAGGGACGGAGAGCCTTAAGCTGTCAAGCCAAAAGACAGAGTTGACAGGAGAGCAGATAGTTTGCAAAGGGGTTGCCCAGCCGGATGGGAGCGGGTGCTTTTGCGCCCAGCCTTACTGCCTTTTTTCCGGCGCACCGCAGACCGGGCAGAATGTGTTTAATGCTTAGGAGGAATTACGATGGGAATGAATGGAGTTGTTCTAGGGGATGCTATAGTTGATTTAATTATGTCACCGGATGCACCGGCACATATGCAGACACGCATCCGCGAACTATGGGAAGGGATTGGGCAGGTAATCGTTAAGCACATCCAGGACAACGCGGTTGTCACTGTGGAAAAGGGAATTGGTGTTGACAACACGGGCACGCAACAGCAGCCTGTATGGGCAACAGTTGAAGAGGGCACAGGAACGGTTAGCTAATTATCACGGAAACGTGATTTTTTTTTGAAGGGCGGTTTTTCCGCTCTTTTTTTTTTAAATTTTTTTTTGAAAAAATTATTGACAAAATCAAAACGGCATGTTAGTATAAAGATGTAGGGCAGGGATCGAGACCTTGCAAGGAGAAAATTATGACAAGAACTTATGCAAGAGGTGGAAATGTTGATGCGTGCATTGAACTTCCAAGAAGGACACCTAATACAGCTTATGATAAGGAAATTGGTGGAGATAATTCTGTAGAACTAAAAGATACACCAGAGGAAAGAAAAAAGGATCTTGAATATATGCGAGAGGAGTATCGTGGTTATCATGTGTGGCAAGAAATTGATGAAGGGGAATAAATGGAATTGAAAAAAGAAAATAGAGGCGG
>Ga0326513_10000249_pt1 | contig 43161 bp, 48 predicted proteins | sample 2_2465_0518_D_FD_203654 | JGI IMG/M metagenome (GOLD analysis project Ga0326513, IMG submission 203654) | Bovine rumen microbial communities from UC Davis, California, United States - 2_2465_0518 | ecosystem: Host-associated > Mammals > Digestive system > Stomach > Rumen | place: USA... | reverse complement strand
GGCGCCGGGCGCTGGAGCTGGGCGGGAAGCTGATGCAGGAGGTGACGGCAGAAGAAGCCGAAACGAAGTCAGAGTAAAGTTAGAGTTAGGTTAGACTTACATTAGAGTTGGAAAGTATGGTCTGGATGATAACAGTACACAAAGGGTTCGTGAAGTCGTTCCTCGAAGGAGAGAAGGACATCGAACTGCGCACCCGTATTCCGAAGGAATTGAAGGAGGGCGACGACATTCTGGTGGCACAGGCATGTTCGGGAAACAAGGTGGTGCTGCACTTGATGGTGTGGAGGATTCACAAACTATCACCGGGTGAAATGTTCCGCAAGTACTGGAAAGGAATACAGGTAAACTACCTTGCCTACGAAGACTACACCAAGGGCCACGAAGTGGTGTACGGCATACAGACATGCTTTGCAGTTCCCGTCAAGGGAGATCTGCACACCTCGGACTTCGGCATCGAGAGAGCGCCGCAATGGTTCAGGCAGGTGAAAGAGACGAAAAAGGTTCTCGACTACCTATAATACAAGACAAGAGAGTCCACGTCACTCGGGACCCTGGGATGACAGCCGGGAAAGACCGGCGACGGAGTGCCGCTGATGGGGGTAACATCGGATGAACATCGCCACGAGAGGGTATCGAACCCCTCCACTCCGCAAGACATTTTTTAGTCGCCAGACGTAGGAGCTGGCTCGTGCATAGGGAGGAGGCTATGCTAGCTGTCGGAGGATGGAAGACCGACAGGGTGCAGGACGGCGAGAGCTGCCTGCATCCACCAAGAGAGACAACAGTATTAACCCTATAAAAAAGATTATGGAACAAAAACCCGTAACTATTTTGAGAGACGCCGACGGCAAGGCCATAGGCGTGATGGTGGAAACCCTCGACGAGCGCTTTGCGCTGGAGCTGCATCCCATCGACGGCGGCAAAGAGTACCCCTGGGACAAAGCGATGGCACGGCTGAAGGAGCTGGGCAATGAAGGCCTCAATATAAAGCAGGGGAAGTTAGTCGCCGCCTACCACGAAGAAATCAACGCGGCTCTTGAAGAAGTCGGTGGCGACAAGCTGGGTTTGGAATGGATACCCGTCGGTGAGTACAATGGCATCATCGCGTGGTTGTACAGCCCGACGCTCGGTACTTTGACCTACAACGTCAAGTACATCAGTCATCAGGTGCGCCCGCTCATCGTGTCTGAACAGATTGAAAGAAAGCAAGGAGGTGACCGTATGAGTACAGAACTGAAACAATACTCAAAGGAAATGTACGACATAATGGATATGTTCGAGCGAACAATCCATATGTATACTTACGCACCTAGCGAATTCGATAAAGCAGAAAAGAAGCTGTGGACGAAAGGCTATTACTATAATAATGGCAAAGTAAATGAATTGTTCCGTGTGTTCCTTGGTGGCTATACCTACGGTAAAGCAGAAGGAGGTGCGGAATGATGTTCCAGCTGGTCTGGGAACGCGACGGCGTGGTGCTGGAGTGCCACACCGACCTGCTGAAGGGCAGGTTCGAGTGGGTGCGGCTGCGGAAGTTCTGGACCGAGGGCGACGCGAAGCTGTTCCAGATGTCGCGCTGCCCGAAGATGACGGAGAACGAGGTGAAGATGCTGGCCCGCCAGTACAACGCCGGAGACAGGTTTATGTTCAACGGCAGGTGGATGAGGACCAGCAGGGTTGTGTAATGCTCGCCAAAGCTTGTATATAAGAAAGCCTGGATTGAGGCTCTGGATGGCAGCCGGGAAAGACCGGCAAGGGGCTGTGGCCGCAAGGCCTGTAACACTTGGAAGCAGCCCCAAACTTGGGAGGGTGGCGGCAGCGAGACAGAGTGCCGCAGAATAAAGCTCCGCACGGGGGACTAGGATTGAAAATGTGTGGGCCCGTGTGCGTCCGAAAGTTTGGCCCGAGGGTGGTGAGACTCCACCCCCTCCCACAAAGAGAACAACAATATCAACCCACTAAAAAACAAACAGATTATGACAAGACAAGAACTGAAACAGAATGTGTCCTACACGACAGGCGTAGACCAGACCGTGGTGGACGTGGTGCTGCTGGCCGCCATCAGCGAGGTGAAGGAGGCCGTGGAGAGCGGCGAGGAGGTGACGCTGCGCGGCTTCGGGCGCTTCTACCTCAACACCTATGCCCAGAAGAAGGGCCGGAACATCGGCAAGGGCAAGACCGTCGTGGTGCCGGAGCGCAAGCTGCCGAAATTCAAGATGGCGATGTCCTGGAAGCGGGAGCTGCTGGGCAGCAAGAGTGCCGGGAGCAAAAAGGCCTCTGCGAAGGCCCGTTTTTGAACAACACAATATTAACCCCATAAAAAACAAGACAATGGAACAGAAAAAACCTGTAACGATTTTAAGAGACGCCGACGGCAAGGCCGTGGGCGTGATGGTGGAAACCCTCGACGAGCGTTTTGCGCTGGAGCTGCACCCCATCGACAACGGTAAGGAGTACACCTGGCCGGACGCGATGGCCAGACTGAAAGAGCTGGGCAAGAAAGGCTTCAACGAGAAGCAAGGCAAGATTATCGCCGTCTACCACGAAGAGATTGACGCCGCACTGGAAGAGGCTGGTGGCGACAAGTTAGGCTGGGAATGGGCCGTCGGTGAGTACTTTGGCAGCTACGCCTGGTTATACTACCCCGACCGCGGTGCTTTGAACAACAACGGCAAGTGCAACAGTTTTCAGGTGCGCCCGCTCCTCGCTTCAAAACAGATTGAAGAATTATTGCACCGCGCCGTTTGAGCGGCGCGGTCGAAAAAATTTCGGGTGCCCTGAGAGAACTGCCCGCAGGGTGCAGGTAGGCGAGAGCCGCCTGCATCCACCAAGACACAAACAATTAAAGCAAAGAAATATGAGCAAACCAGCAAAAGACCCATTCCTGCCGGAAGATAAACAGCCGGTGATGGAGTGCAGATTCTGCGGCCACTACGAGAGCCGTGAAAAAGACGGATTCCAAGACTGGGTGCGCGGCAAGTGCCGCCATACCGGACTGTCAACCGTACCGCCTCGCCACGTCTGCGAAGCCTGGTGCAAACGCCGCAAGGTGAGAAAGGAGGATGAGCAATGAAGTACGACAGAGACGGATTCCCGAAGCTGAAAAAGATCAGCCATAAGACCTGCTTCGCGGATGTGTTCATCACAATAAGACAACTGGGTTTCGATGTGAGCAAAGGACCAAAGCAAGATTGTATTCAACTCAGTAAAACAACCGTTGCAAAAGACGGAATTCCATATCACGCAAGATGGGAAAATAACTATGTGACTATGGAGGATTTACCCGAATTCCTCAACAGAGAAATGGTTGAACAGGGGTATATCGAAGAGGAGGTAGAAATATGAACCTATACGCCACGCCCAAGGAGGGCACCTACAACTACAAGTCGCCGAACTTCGACGGCACCTTCAACCTGCAGCAGGTTAAGGTGGCCGTGCTCGGCGAGAGCAAGAAGCAGTATCTCATCCGGCTCGCTCTGCCAGTGGGGAACCACAGGCAGAATGACCAGATGAAGGTGCGCAAACATAACGTGCGGGTGCACGGAATGACCGACAGGCCATCTGTCCGCAGCACATACGACTACAGCGCGGCGTATTGGAACGAATAAAAAAGCAAGCACAATGAAAGCAGGATTTTGTAAACTCATCGGCTGTCCGCGCCTGGTGACAGCCACAACGAGCAAGGGGTGCAAGCCCTTTGCCCAATGCAACCAGCAGATGCCGGACACGGCACCCTATTGGGTTGACTGTAGCGCAGTAAGTCACGACCGCTGCAAGGAGCTGCGCAAGGCCCTGAAAGAAAGAAGGGAGGTGCAGGGATGAATAAGCCATATTTAAATAAGTGGTGCATAGCCAATGTTCATATGCACTTCAAGAAACTAAAAGGCCACGTCAAAACAGAGAGCGGGAAGAGATTCGTCAAGGCTGGAGAAAGATTTATGCCATTGACAAATCAGTTGCAATTTACTTTTATCGGCTATGCCGACCCTCTATTTGAAATTGAAAAGGAGGTACAACAATGAAAACAATGGTTTTTGTATGGACAATGAAAGATGCTGTGGCCGCCGTCTTTATAGGGATTGTGCTGTTGTATGTGGCCTACATAGTTGTCAGATATTATATAGCCATCCTTATTGAGGATTGGAGTGCCAAGAGAAATAAAAGGAAGGAGGATGAGCAATGAAAGAGCGCGTCTGTCTGACAAAGAAGTGTCCATTGAGGCACAAAGACAACAAGACTGGAACGATGGTGTGCCTGTTCGGTCAAGATGACAAAGGCTATTATGTCCAGCCGGTCCTGATGGTAAAAGAAACTGACTGCATAAGCCGCAGAAGCCTCGCGAGAAAGGAGGTGGGGAAATGAAGATCAGCAAAAACTTTATCGAAGGTGTTGCTATCGGTGCATTGAGATACCAGCAATGCAATATCAAAGATGTGCATTGGTGGGACAACAACGAAAACCTATGCCTTGAACTGGAATACCAGAATAACCACAGACTTGGCGACCTCGAAGAAATGGAAGCAATGATTGATTCCTTTGTAAAGGGGGAAGATGTAATCGTCGGCTCCACCATTAGAGTTTTCTTTGAAAGAGAAGAGAGTGGTGAGTTTATCAGGAAGGAGGGATTGCAATATGAGTGAAGTTTTTTTCAAACACAAAGACAGTACGGAGGAATGGCAGAAACTAGATATAAAATCCTTCTACCACGAAGCTCCTGGACTCGGAATTGCGAATTACGAATCAGACATCTACGGCAGAATGAGACGCACGGAACTAAACTTTGACATCGTGGTGCCTGGTAGGGATTTGATTCGCTTGATTACATTGACCCCAAAGGAGCGCGCAAGGCTGACAAAAAAATATATCCGAAAAGAGTTGATTATCAGACGCAGAGTAATGAGTAAATTCCAACAGAGAAAGGGCAAATATGGCAAAGATTGACGGACTGCCCCACGGGGCTTGTAGCAGGGTGGCTGCGGAACTGGGCGTGAGCGCCAGCCTGGTGAGGGCTGTGGCCAGGGGCGAACGGAACAACGTCCGCATAGAAGAGGCCCTGCTGATATTGAAGCGCGAACACGAGGCGCGGATGAAGCGCATTGAAAGAATCAAGGCCAAGCTGGAAGAACTCCACATTGGCGAGATTGATACAAGACAGTAATGATACCATTAGATCAAATCCAATACGTAAAACAGGAGGCCGACCTGAAACAGGTGGTGGAAAGCCTCGGTGTGGAACTGCGCCGGGCAGGTGCCAACTGGGTCGGTAAATGCCCATTCCACAACGAGAAGACGGGCAGCTTCACGGTACACCCGAGGAACAACCACTGGAAGTGCTACGGTTGCGGCGAAGGCGGCAACGCGATAGACTTCGTGATGAAGCGCAAAGGGTGCGACTTCATCGAGGCGGTGAAATATGTGGCTGACCTGATGGGCTACACCCTCACCGACGACTACCACGAGACCACAGAGCAGCGCCAGGTGCGTGAGCGCAAAATGGAGCAGGTCGATGTGAACAAGCTGGCTGTGGTGTGGTTCCAGAACCAACTGAAGAACAACAAGCAGGCCGCTGCCTATGTCAAGGAGAGGGGATGGAGCGATGAGACGCTGCAGCAATGGGAAATCGGCTATGCACCCAACGACTGGAATGCGCTGTGGGACTACCTGCGGAAAGAGAAAAAGGTGCCATACGACACGCTGACACGCAGCACCCTCTTCAAGCAGAACAAGAACGGCGCCGGCTACTACTGCCGCTTCCGCGACCGCATTATGTTCCCGATACTGAACACCAGCGGGGAACCCGTGGCCTTCAGCGGGCGCATCGTGCCGTGGTACCAGGCAGAGCAGGGTGAAAAGGTGGCCAAATACATCAACAGCACAGGCGACGAGGACGACAGGAACAACATCTATGTCAAGGGTGAGACACTATTTGGCTGGAACTTCGCAAGGGCCGAAGCCTCGAAACTTGGCGAGGTGGTGTTGGTGGAGGGCAACCCCGACGTCATCAAGATGCACCAGCTCGGAATCCGCAATGTAGTGGCCGCCTGCGGCACCGCGCTGACCAAGAAACACGCCGCCATCCTCACCAAGACGGTGAGCCGTGCCGTGCTGCTCTACGACAGCGACCCGGCAGGTCAGAACGCCACGGAGAAAAACGGCAAGGTGCTACTGGAGTCGGGAGTGATGGCCTATACACTCACTATCCCCGATGACACCTACAAGGTGAAAGATTTGAGAGAAGATAATGGGAAAGAGAAATGGGAAGGGGTGATTGTCGATGAAGCGAAAGATGACTGGGTGGTTTATGTAGTGAAAGGTGTGGAGAAACCTTTGGTAGCAGGGTATAGTGATGGTGAAAGATTTTACAACATCAAGGGTGAAGAGGTTGATGAGTTGGTATGGCCGAAGGCAACGCCGGAACCATACTACAACGGAAAGAAGCAGGATCCCGATACTTTCTTTAAGAACGCCGATCATTTTCGTGACTTCACGAAAATGAGGAAGAGCTGGTTTTCCTATGTCGCAGAGAAACGCAAGGCCGCCATGGGCGATGACCCCGACCCGACAGAGGTGTCCGGTGTAGCCTCGGAACTAGCTCCGCTACTGCTGAAGCGTGAAGAGGGTGAGCGGATGGGCCACATCGACCAGCTGGCGAAGATCATCCCACCAAAGAAGGTGTGGAACGCCGCAATGAAGCAAGCCGACCGCAAGCAGACACGCGAGGTCAACGAGCAGGGCTACACCAAGGAACAAGTGGCGATGATTGACGAATACCGCTTCTGTGAGAAGAATAACGGCTACTGTATGCAGCGCGACCTCGAAGGAGGATATCGGGTGGTGAGCAACTTCGTGCTGCAACCCCTCTTTCACATCGAGAGTACGGTGAACGCCAAGCGTCTGTACCGTATGACCAACAACAAAGGACTGGTGCAAGACCTTGAAATCCCACAGAAGGATATGGTGTCGCTGGCGGCATTCCAGACACGAGTCGAGAGTGCCGGCAACTTCATCTTCGAGGGTAGCAACAGCGACCTGATGACCATTAAGCGATATCTATACGAGCACACCAAAACCTGTAAGGAGGTGGAGCAGTTGGGATGGCAGCGTGAGGGATTCTGGGCTTGGAGCAACGGCATCCTGGATGAGCAGAACGAATTCCGCACGCTGGACGACCTCGGCACGGTGGAGGTGCGCAAGCAATGGTACTACCTTCCGGCATTGTCAAGCTTCTACAAGGCCGACACCCAATTGTTCCAGTTTGAGCGTCGCTTCATCCACACAGGCAGCTCTGCCGACCTCCACACCTTGGCAAGCAAGATGCTGACCGTCTACGGCGACAATGCCGTGGTGGGCATAGGCTTCTACCTCACAACACTCTTCCGCGATTTTATCTTCCGTCGCTTCAACTCATTCCCCATCCTCAATATCTTCGGTCAGAAGGGTACGGGTAAGACCGAGATGGCCATCACCCTGCTGAAGCTCTTCGGCAACCACGGCGACGGTCTGAATATGACCAACTCCACCCTTCCGGCTATGGCCGACCACGTTTCCCATTGCCGCAATGCCCTGGTGCATATCGACGAATACAAAAATTCGGTGGAGTACGATAAGATTGAGTTCCTGAAAGGACTGTACGACGGTACCGGGCGCAGCCGTATGAATATGGACCGCGACAAAAAGAAGGAGATGACCCCGGTGGACTGTGGCATCATCCTAACCGGCCAGGAGCGAACCACGGCAGACAACGCCCTGTTTAGCCGTGTGATTTACCTGACGGTGAGCCAAACGGTTTTCTCTGCGGAGCAAAACGCGGCATACGAAGACCTGAAGAAATACGAGAAGCAGGGCTTAACCTGCATCACCAACGAGCTGCTGGCACAGCGTGAGTATGTGCTGGCAAACTACGAGAAGCAGCTTGCCAACACCAAGGAGGAACTGCGCCAGGCTACCGACACCCGCCACATCGAGGGTCGTATCTTGCAGAACTGGACTATGGTGCTGGCGATGCTCCGCACGCTGGACGGCCGCATTGAACTGCCCTTCGACTACAGCAAGGCACTCTCCGTGTTTGTCAACGGCATGGAGCGGCAGAACGGCGAAGTGAAGAGCAGCAACGAGATTGCCAACTTCTGGGTGGCTGTCGAGACGATGCTAACCAACGGCGATATCGAAACCAACTACGACCTGAAGCTTTACTTCGGCAAGAGCGACGTGACCGCATACAAGGGTAGCGGCGTGAACCGTCAACCCATCAACTACAGTCAGCCGCTGGATGTGGTGTACCTCAGTACCAGCCGTGTCTTCAAGCTTTACGCCAAACTGATGAAAGGCACCAAGGATAACAAGAGCAGCATCATCGACGAAGGAAGCCTGCGGCACTACCTCACCGCACAGGATGAGTATATGGGTGAATGTGTGAAGCAATTCCGGGTACCGACACGACTGCGCGACAACCCGAACAACGGAAAGAGCTTCACGGAGAGTGGACAGCAGGTCACGGCCTTGCAAAAAGCCAACCGAAGCCTGGTGTTCAACTACGCCAAGCTGGTCGAAAACTACGGCATTGACCTCAACGTAGAGAGCCAGGTGGATGAAGACAGTGACATCAACAATATCGAAAAACCCTATTGATTATGAGAAACAATTGTATCTATATCGCCGGAAAGGTGACAGGCGACAACCGTTATCAAGAGAAATTTGCATCGATGGAACAAAGGTTGACCGAATTGAACCCCAAGTTTGAGGTGGTTAATCCTGCCAAGAAAATCCCAGTAGATGCACCGTGGCTATTGGCTATGTTTTGTTGCATTAGAATGCTGCGCCATTGCGACTGGGTGGTGATGCTGCGCGACTGGAACGAAAGCCGTGGAGCCCGCTGGGAACACAATGTGGCCCGCCGCAAGGGTAAGATCATTCTTTACGAGAATCAAAACGGTGAGCTATGCTGATGGATAAAGAATCGGCAAGGGCGGTGGCAGAACACCTGCGACTGGTGTACAAAGAGCTGCGCTGGGCGGCAAACCATATCGCCGCACTACACGATATCTTGCGCCCGGATGAAGAACCGCCTATCGAAGACCCAAACCAACTAAAGCTATTTGAAGATGAATGCACAGGAATTTGAAACGGCAGTACGCGAGCTGCGACAGGTACAGCGGCGTTTCTTCCGCTGCAAAAAAGATGACCCCGACCGCGAGAAGTCCAAGATGCTGATGCGCGAGAAAGAGACAGAGGTGCGGGAAGTAGTAGAGAAAGTTATGGCCATTCGCCCAAGAGGAAAGAAGGTTGAAAATGGGCGTGAGCAATTCTTCCTCGATGTGGCCGAAATGCTCCGCAAGCAGAAAGAGTGGATGATGCAGGGCGGTGGACGCTGGTATATGAACCCGGCAAAGGATGCTGAATTGACAGTGGACAAACAACTCACCAAATGGGATGAGCGAAGGAAAGAGGAAGAGAAAGCCCGTCAAGCGGAACTGTTAAAAAACCAAACATCGCTATTCGAATGAAACATACAGTCGACATCAAGCTGGAGCCCCTCGCGTGGAAGGTACTGAAGAAACAGTTCAACTACGACGGCAACGCCGTGGACCTCGGTCGCGGTTGGCTCTACAATATCGTCACACAATGCCTTCGCCGCAACCCGGTGATATCGCCCTGGGAGTTTAGCCGGATGCCACAGGGGATGGTGGACGGCAAGGTGTATATTCTGGAGTACGACTACAACCGCTATGGCGGTTATATGAGTATGGCGAAACAAGCCAACCTCTCACTAATCATCTCCCGTCGCGAGAGGGAGCGACTGTGTCTCCTCACCGCCACGGCGCACGTGATGGGAGAGGTCAGCCGCGACACGGCAATGCGCTATTTTTTGGAAAAAGAAGGGTACGAGGATGATGAAATAAGCTTCGCGGCACTCCGTAAGCATTATCAAAGGCACTACCGACACAATGAAGATGATATTTTGCACGACCATAAAGAGTTAAAGTGTGCAAAACAACACAAATAAACACAATAATTTACTCGCAATTTGTCCCTAACACATTTTTATATGGAAAAAAATTTTGAAAAGAACCCGGTTTGCTCCGCTATGGCGGGAATCCAATCAGTCTATTACGTTGATTTCGACAATGTTCAAACGTGCCTATCAGCGGCCACTGGCGGTGTGCAGGTGAGTCTGCTGACAAATCACAATTGGTCGATCATTGAAGCCGACGAAGCGAAAGCGTCAGCCAACTATGAAGAGGTGCTGGCGTGGCGGCATCGGGTGGAACTGCTCTACCACGGCAACCAGCGTGAGGTGGAGAGCGACCTGATGGAGATGACCCAACGCCGCTTTCTGGTTAAAGTGGTCGACAATAACGGTACTGAATGGCTATACGGCCACGGCGCAAGTCCGCTCCGTTTCCACTTTGAGAGTGAGAATAGCGGTGAAGCCGACGGCGAGACTGCCTACCAGCTCACCTTCGAGGCACTGTGCCCAGAGTCGGAACGGAAGATTGTTAGTTGAGATTTCTTTGCTTTCATGTGTCGGGTCGCTCGGTGTCGGGCGACCTTTCTTTGTGTCAAAATGTACATATATATAGGTATATAGAGTGTTATTTTTGCAACAAAAATAAATATATGGATAAGCATTATTTCAATATAACCGAGAGCGAACAGCTTGTCACAGTGGAGGTGTACGGCACCATAGGCGAAAGCTGGTGGGATGAGGGCGTAACCTTCAAGAGTGTTTCGGACCAGTTGAAAAACATAGCAGCCGGTACCAAGAAGGTGCTGGTGAAAATCAACTCTTACGGCGGCGACGTGAACGACGCGCTGGCGATCTTCGAACTTCTCCGCTCGATGGGCGACAGGGTGACGACGGAGTGCGTCGGCTTCTGCGCATCGGCGGCCACCATTATCGCTATGGCTGGACACGTTCGCCGGATGAGTAGCTACGGTTTGTTCCTGGTGCACAAGTGCAGCAGTGGAGCGTGGGGTAATGAAAACGACCTGGAGGCAGAACTAGAAGCCCAGCGTAAGGTCAATGACCGTATCATCAAACTTTATCAAGATGTGACCGGCACCGACCGCGCCCGTCTGGAAGAACTGATGAACGAGGACAACGGTAATGGCATCTGGCTGAATGTCGATGAGGCCATTGAGTACGGATTCATCACCGAGGCAATCCCCGACACCAAAGAAGACACCAAGAAAAAAGCATTCTACGAGAATATGTTTAAGAAACTATTTAATAATCACAAAAAATTATCCGACATGAAGAAAAGCATCATCGCATTCGCGGCCCTAGTCGCGCTGCTGGCTACCAACGAGGTCGAAGGAAAGGACAATAAGGCCCTCTTCGACGATGACCAGCTGAAAAAGATTAACGACAGCCTCGACGCCGCCAACAACAAGGTAGCGGAGGCTGAGCAGGCCAAGACGCAGGCCAAGACCGCCAAAGCTGAGGCTGAAAGCAAGCTGGCTACCGCCAACTCCGAAAAGGCTACACTCCAGGCCCGTATCACGGAGCTGGAAGCCATCGTGAACAAACTCCCCAAGCAGGAACCTCCCGCAGGTGCCAGCGATACCAAAGATGGTGAAGAGTCTTTCGAAGACTGGTATGCCAAACAGGGTTATGTCCAGGAGGCGAAGGCTATGCTCGGCAGATAAACACGAGAAAGTTTAATCATTAATACATATAATATATGGTAACAATCGACGACATCATTACCGCGTTCGGTAAGTACTACCTGAAAGGCAGTCAGAACAAGAGCCGCCTCCTCGGCGTGCCGTTCATCAGTGGCACCACCCTGAAGATTCCGGGTATGCGCCACGTCAACACCACCGACACCATCTATCAGATGGCCAACCCCATCTTCTCGAAACTGCTCCAGCAGTTCCAGAAGAGTTTCACCGCCAAGGGTGGCGTGGACTTCCACCCCAACGAGATTCAGCTGCGCCAGTGCAAGGTCGACCAAGAGGTCTATCCGCACGACATCGAGGAGAGCTGGCTGGGATTCCTTGCTGGCGACAGTAGCCGCAACACCGAGTCGTGGCCTATCGTCCGCTACCTCCTCGAGGAGTATCTTGCACAGATGATTGAGGAGGAGAAAGAGACCGATGTGGTCTATAAGGGTAAGTATGCCGCTCCCACCTCCGGCAGCGCCGGTAGTGGCGAGCATATCTTCGACGGCTTCCACAAGCTGCTTCAGGTGGGCGCCGCTGACACCGACTATCCCATCAATGTTATTGAGGATATCCTTCCGCTGGATGCCACCACCGCCTTTGACCAGATCGAGGCTTTCAGTAAGGGTATTGCCTCGCAGTTCACCAAGCACGACGTGATGATCTTCGTGGCTCCCGAATTCGAACGTGCCTACCTCGAAGGCAAGCGCGCAAAGGGTTTCTACAACATCTCCAACGATGGCCAGATTGGCACCCGCATCGACTTCACCCGCCACACTGTGGTCGGCCTCGAGTCTATGGCCGGCACCACCGACATCTGGGCCACTATGCCGCAGAACATGTTCCACATTATGAAGCGCGGCGACGGACTCCAGAATATCGACCTTCAGAAGTCCGACCGTATGGTCAAAATTCTGATGGACTGGTGGGAGGCTGTCGGTTTCGGCTGCAACAAGCTAGTTTGGGCTAGTGAGGAAACAGTGGCCACCGAATAAACAATTGTCTAACCTTTAATAATAGGAGATTACACAATGAGTAGACGTTGCAATATCACCCCGCAGAACATCGCCGAGAGCGATACCTGCGGCAATAACCAGTCTGGAGTAAGAACCATCTACTTCATCGCCAAGGAAGATGTAACAACCGTCAACGCACTGCGCCCGGCTACCATCACCACCTACGCCGAGCGTGTGGTGATTGGCAGTGCCGCTATGGAAGGCAAGGCCGTCACCTGCCCCACCGGCAAGGGCTTCATGAAGATGTTCTGCGGTGAAGACCTCGGTGAGCTCGTGTACACCCCGCAGGGTCAGCACGGCAGCCGCTCGTTCAAAGCAGAGTTGGAAATCTTCCACCCGGCATTCAAGGCCGACATCCTCGGATTTGTGGCCGTACACAACAACCAGGAGCTGCTTATCGTGGTTGAACTCAACAACGATCAGTTCCACCTTCTGGGCACCACTCGCCGTGGTGTGCGCCTGGCCGACTCGACCAAGGTCACCAGCGGCAAGGCTGTCACCGATGCCAACGGTGCCGAGTGCCACTTCGAGTGGAATACCGACGCACCGCAGGTGTTCTACGAGGGTTGGACTCCCGAAGATGACACCCACGGCCTCCCGCTCATCAGCGAGGAGTAACATTCAATCGAAAAATTCTTGGGAGTAAAACCCCAAGGTCCTCAAAGTCCGCGTGGCCCTCGGCAGCAATGCCGGGGGCTTTCTTTGTATCCCGACGGGGCTACAGCGAAAAAATTTTTTTGAAATTTTTGAACGCAAAAACCTTGTAATATTTGTAATATTTGTAATATTGTTGTAATACAACATATTACACTATTACAACCTTGTAATATTCTTGTAATATTTGTAATATTTTGGTCTCATTTTCGGCTTTTCGCCGAAAGTTGTAATATTTGTAACCGCTTTTCGTAGGCTTGTAATATTACATATCGTTGAAAATCAACGATATTACAAATATTACAAGTGTTACACGAAAAACATATATCCCTTCGAGATTTTTTCATTTTTTTCAGTCCCTCAATCTTCCGTGCGCACGTTATATCTTTGCAGTATGGAAACAACAATTAAACAATGGGTTGAAGACCCAAAGAGAAGCTACAGTGTCGGCGTGGCACTGCTCGAGAAGCATTGCACCAACCGTTGCCTGGTGCGTTATTTTCAGAATACCACCGAACGTTTCGGGATGAAGAAACTGATCTACGAGTTAGGGAAACTGGCTCTGAAGGTGAAGGAACCTGAGCCGGTGGAACCGCCGCAGACTCCGACAGTCGTGGACACCCCGCCGACAGGTGAAGGTGGCACAACGCAGAAGGTGGATACCCCACCGACAGATGAGAACCAGCCGCCAATGGACAACGACAAACCTCTCATCCCAGAGGTGGCTGCCATCGCCAAGAGTATTGCGCATGATACCTGGGTGGAACTCACGCGCATCAAAGAGGAACTCTTCAACCTCGGCACCGAGAACACCCCCGATATCATAGCCCGCCGCAAGGCCCTGCTCGACGAACAGGCTCCCCTCGTGGCTCGATACAATGAGGTGTACGAGGCCAAGGAGGCTTTCTTCAATGGTGAACTGGATGAGCAGCAGCTTCTCGCCGTCATCAACCAGGAACAGCCGAAAGAGGACAACAAGCAACAGGCCACCAATAATGAACTCTCCAAGATGTCCGACCTTGATTTGGCTAAAGCCATCAAGGCGGCCAAGGCTGCTATCACTCGCTGCAATAACCAGCTCCGCTTCCAGCAGGATATCGCCACGAAAGGCGGCAAACCCCTGCCGGAAAATCCTATGCCCGACTGCCCGAAGAAAGAGGAGATAGTAAAGAAGCTTGCGGATAAGACCCAGGGACTTGTAACCCTCACAGCAGAATTGGAATCACGTGGGAATTCTTGATTTCACAGCACAGGATAAGGCTATCGCCACTCGCAACTGCCACGATGCCGCTTCCCCTTACACACCTATTGGTGCAGGGGAGGCGTCGGTGCAGTGTGTCGGTCAGCCTTATGATATCCTCCGCGCACACATCGGCAAGCTTGAACGCGACCAAATCGTCAACTTCTGGACGTTTGGTCGCTACGCTATGCACCATGTGCTGCGTTATGTGCTGAATCAAACGGGCCCGGCAGACGTTACCGCCTGCACTTGGGCTATTTCTTCACGAGCCGTAGAAGACCTTCTTTCCCTTAGAAAGGAGGGTCTTCTACGTTCGTTCAAACTCTGGATAGATCCGCGCGTGAAGGTGCGGAATCCAGAGCCTATGCAGGTCATCCAACTCAACTGGCCATTCGTCATCGCGCCAGTCCACGCCAAAGTGTGTACTGTCTGCAATGACGAATGGCAAATCTCAATCTTCGGCTCACTCAACTTCACCACCAACCCACAGCCGGAACGTGGCACTATCGCCACCATTCCCCACGTTTTCGAGGCTGACCACTCAATCATTGAGCAGCAGTTCTCAAACGATGCAGAGCTGCAACGCCATCGCGAGGAGGTGAGTCGGATGGATGAAGAGGCGGCAGCAGAGTTTATTGATATCGCTGAACAGGCACAGGCTGCTGGTATTCAGGAAGCGGACAGCAAGAGGGCTGCATGGCGCGAGGGCGCAACGTACACTGTTCCACGTTGCGACCTCGTGGAGCGTATCAAGTACCACCAGCGTTCTGATATGTCGCTCATCTCAGCCTTTCAACGCTCGGAAGAGGGCTACGAGCTCACCTCTATCAAACGCGACTTCTACAACGTCTCTCGCTTCGCCGACAGCATCTGCAAGATTATTGAGAAACTTATCGGCCCGGCAAGCCGCGATATCTACGCCCTCGTTACTCCTCCGAAGCGCCACCATAAGACGAAAAACTTCGCTGAGGCTATCGCTACGGAGGTGGCTGAACGCACCAAGATTCATTTCTACCCCGACGCTATCACAACGGAGTCGGCACAACGCATCAACCCACTGTTTGAGCTGCACGCCGACATCAAGGAGCCTGTGGTGATCATCATGGATGATATCATCACCACCGGCTCTACTATTCGTGCTACAGGGAAACTCTTCCCTGATAAGTCTATAATATATATAGTAGGTATTTACAATGGCTAGAAAAATTGAAGAATTAGAAGAAAAAGACTATGAAGAAATCATTGTCTGCGGTCGTGTTGGTCTCACCTACAAGGAAGTGGCCTACAATTGCGGACTGGCTATCGCCGACGTGGCACGCCAGTTTGTCGAAGAGGACGGTCGTGTCTTCGAGTCCTGGATCCGTGGCCGTCTGCAGGCCGAGTTGGAAATCCGTCAGCAGGTGCTGCAGTCGGCAAAAAACGGCAGCACTCCAGCTATCGAACAGATGCTTAATTTCTTTAAACGCGCCGACGTGGCACACCGTGAACTTGCACAATGAGTAAGTCGCTAGTCTCTACTATGGACCTCAATTTTGAGGTTGTCCGTGAGTATATCCACTCCGGCTCTTCTGTGGCTCTGACCACAGAACAGCAGGATATGCTCAATAAATGTCTCGAAGCGTATGGGTTAATAAAGAAATATCCCCAGCGCAATGTCTGCATACGCCAGTTTATGGTCACTACCAAATGTGCCTACAATACGGCGGTGAAATATGTGGACTTCGCTCGGAAAAACTGGTCTGCGTATGTGGACGTGAAGCGCGAATTCCTGGAGACTTTCTTCCTCGACCGCCTACTGACCGAAATAGCGTCGCCCGACGCTACAGAGGCTGTCAGATCTAAAAACCTCGCCACATTGCAGAAGTACCTCGAGCACATGCCCGACCAGCACATCGACCCAAAGGTGATGGAACAAAACAACGTCAATATCCAAATCAATATCGGTGGTCGCACACTTACCCTGAAAGAGTCGGAATTGGAGGCAATGCCTATCGAGGCACGTCAGGTTCTTTCTTCGTTCCTCTCCGGGGATATCGACGATAATACTTCAATGGCTCTACTTGAAAGCTGATGGCTGATATCTCTCTCAACGGTAATCTGGCACAGTTGCCAAAGCTGCTCCTTCGTGCTCCCTGCGAGGTGTCGGTGGAAGGTCGTGGAACCGGTAAATCTTTCGATATCGGGTTTAAAATGGACCAGATTGTCCGCTTTATGCCTGGTGCAGTCGTGGCCCTTACCGGCAAGACTTTCGGGCAGTTGCTTACCCGCACCCTGCCCTCTTCCCTCAAACTGCTTAACCAAATCGGTTATCAGAAGGATGTAAACTATGTGGTCGGCAAACGCCCGCCGTCGTGGTTTAAGGATAGTTACGAAACATTGTCGAAGTTCGACAATGTGATATCCTTTTCCAATGGCACACGCTTCGCTATGATATCCCAGTCGGAACCCGGCAGCGGTCGTGGTGCAAACGTGGACTATGAGATTGCCGATGAGGCCCTGTTACTGGATAGGGAACAGTACAATAACGAGGTATCGCCCACCAACCGTGGCAACCTGGAGTTTTTCGGACGCAAGTCCAACCACCCTATCGCTATGCACCACGGCTTCAAGTTCTCGACCTCTATGCCTATCAGCAAAGATGGGCGCTGGATTCTCGACTACGGAAACTACTACTATCAGGAGCGCGGCATCCGGCTATTCGATATCTGGAACCGTATCGTGATGCAGCAGGTGGAACTCCTGAAGGTGGTGCAGCATTATAAGGTGGCATCGGCAACAGGTAAGGCGGCAGAGGCGGCAGAACTTGTGCCGGAATTCCGTCGCCAATGGAACGAGATAGCACGCCTCAAAAGGCAGATCTCTCCCTTCGTGTCGAAAGAAGGTGTGCTGTTTACCCTCTCAAATGCTTTTGACAACCTCAATATGTTGGGGTTCGACTACCTTTTGAAGAATCAGCGGTTGCTCCCGTTACTCATATTTATGGTGGAAATCATGAATATGTATTACGATAAGGTGGAGGACTGTTTTTATTCAATCCAGGAGCGAAAGCACGTCTACTACAACGGCTACGACAGCGACCGTGTGGCAGAGGGTGCCAGCCGTGCCAACTTCGATTTCGAGGACGGTATGTTTGAAAGCAGCGTCTACGACCGCGACTGTGATACCAACTCTCCGCTGGAGCTTTCTTTCGACTGGGGTTCCTCTATCTGCCTGATGACGGTACAACAGCCCCGCTATTGGGATTTCGTCACAAACTGTGCATCGCAGACTGTCTGCCAGACGCAAATCAATGAGTTTTTCGTTAAGCCGGACGGCGGCGACAATATGATGATCCGTGACCTGATAGGCAAGTTCTGTAAATACTACGAGAATCATCTGTGCCGTGAGGTTATCTTCTATAAGGACCGCTACGGCGACCATCGCAACCCCAACGTGCTGAACTCCATTACCTATAACGAAATGGCCATAGCAGAGCTGCAACGCTACGGCTGGGAAGTTACAATCGAGGAACATCCGGGTATGGAGCCGCCACAGTCCGACAAACACCTGCTGTGGAATATCATTCTGGGTGAGGTCGACCCACTTATCCCTCGCTTCCGCATAAACGGCGACAAATGCAAGTACTCGCTTATCAGTATGAATAATGCCCGTGTGAAGAATGTGGACGGACAGCTGAAGAAAGACAAAAAGTCTGAGCGTCCCGACTCTGGTGTCCTCCCTGAAGAGGCTACACACTTTTCCGACGCGGTGGATAAGCTTATCTGGACTAAGTACGCCTACTGTCTGCAAGGTTCAGACGATGACGATTTTAATAATATAATGGCAGACTAGTTATTTTTCTTTTGTTTGGGCATTCCGGCTACGCCGTCGGGCTGTCCAAGGGTCCGCTTTCGCTTCCGTCCTGTGGACTGCTTCGCACCTCTCCCATCCCTAATGCAACAGAAGCGTGTCAGCCACGGAGAGTGCTATCGTGGTGCTCGTGCGCCGTTCCTTGCTGGGCTCTCATCCCAATAGCACACACCGTGGCGGGTAGTAGCAAGAGTGCTGCGTTTCTTTTCTGCGACTACTCGCTGCACTATCGCTGTGCGTACCGCATAGCAATGGTGGAGCTGCGTTGCTCGAAAGAAAGGCTGCACACTTGCTTTCGAGAAGCCAGAGCGACAGAAGCGTGTCTGCCTCCAAGAGTGCCACAGTGCGGCTGCGACTGCTCGTTCCTGCGCTGCTCACTGCACCCTGGCACACTTTCCGGCAGGTGTTAGCAAGAGTGACCACTGTCGTGTCCACACTTGCTTTCGAGAAGCCAGAGCATCTAGACACACACAAGCCCACCCACACCTTCCAGCCATCCCTCGCACACAACACCACACCGGCGGGAAGGTGTAGGGTTAGGCTTGTTCCCCTCGCGACCTCAGCAGAGTGTAGTCCATTGTGGACTGCAAGCGGTCTACAGTGGACTACACACAGCTTCGGGGTAGTAGCAAGAGTGCGTACTGTCGTGCGCACACTTGCATAGTGGACTGCGAGAGGTGGACGGGCAGGGTGGACAGCGGAATGTGGACGGGAGTTCAAATGTTAATGAAATGTTAAAAATTTTAACATATCGGTAAGGAAGGGGAGTCGTTCGCACGCTCTTCGGTAGGGCGAGCCCCCGCTGCGGAAGCAGATAAGTCGCTTTGCTCCTAATTTTTTGTCTGAAAATTGAGGGTTTTGACTCGAACACCTTGAAACCCGAAACCTGAAGCCTGAAATCCAGAATGGGTGTCCCTGTTGATGGTGGATATATGGTGTATTTTTGCACTATGGAAAAAGAAATCGAAAAAATACGTCGCGTGGATGCCCTGCGCGAAATGGAAATCCGGGAAGACCAGTACGGAAAGCGCGTACTGTTCTCTGTTGAGTTCTATACTAAAGAGGGCGAACTGGTGTACTTCTCTCACGCTTTCTCGTGCGGATTGCGCCAAAATATGAAAGCCAACCGCCTGCGCGGTGTGCAGCAGTGTGACAGCGCCGGCAATAAAATCGGCTCACCGACAGCGGTGAGTATCGACAATCTCCGAATGTTTAACAACAAAAAAGTGGTTCTATGAAGAATTTGCACATTCTACTCGACAACGGACACGGCAATAACACCGTTGGAAAGCGTAGTCCAAAGTTGGAGGATGGTCGCCAGCTGCTGGAGTACCAATGGACGCGAGAGGTGGTGCGCCTCATCGCAGGAATGCTCGAGGCGGAGGGAATAACCTACACCATCATCACCCCGGAAGAATGGGATGTGACGCTGGAGGAACGCTGCCGTCGCGCCAACGCCATCGCTAAGCAGTCGAAGGTGCCGACGGTGTTTCTGTCGGTTCACTGTAACGCCGCCGGCAACAAAGGCAAGTGGGTTGAGGCTTACGGCTGGAGTGCCTTCACTTCACGCGGCGAGACCAAAGCTGACCGCCTGGCTACCTGCCTCTACGATGCAGCAGCCGAGATTTTCCCCAAGGATAAACGTCTGCGCCGTGATTTCAGCGACGGCGATGCCGACTGGGAAGCAGGGTTCTATGTGCTTCGCCACACCACGATGCCAGCCGTGCTGACAGAGAATTTCTTTATGGATTGCCGCAAGGAGTGTGAGTGGCTGCTGACCGACGAAGCCAAGGAACTGTGTGCCCGTGTTCACGTGGAAGGTATTAAAAAATATATAGTATGAGTAAATCACCTCAGCCAAAACCTTATCCGATGCTTGATGAAAAGGGTGGTTATCATTGGAAACCAGAAGTAGAGCTTAACGATATGAAAACAAATAGTAATTTCAATTGGGTCGCAGTCATAGTTTTAGGATTAATATTGTTGCTGGCTCTTACGGGGTGCAGCCGCAAGACGGTTGCACCCATCGTGGAGCCGGTGTACATCCACGACACTACAGAGACGGTGCGGATGGTGCACGACAGCACCTATATCGACCGCTGGCACACCCAGTGGCTCAGCGGCGACACAGTGTTTATCCACGACAGCATCGACCGCTGGCACAGTGTCATCAAGAATGATACCGCCTGGATGTACCGCGAGGTGCCGGTGCTGCAGAAAGTGCCTGTGGAGGTGGAAAAGAAGCTGAATTGGTGGCAGAAGTTCCGGATGAGGGCCGGTAATGTACTCTTGATAGCGGCCATTCTCGGACTCCTATATCTTGGCTGGAGGTTATGGCGAAGAAGGTAGCGGTCAAGGATGTCTTTACCGGGCGGCGTGGGTTCCTGACCGATTCGGAGTACAACCGCGAAATGGAGGAATGGGCGCGGGCGACACAGAAGCTCTCGAAGGCTCAAGCAGCTCTCTTCACCAAGGGCAAACGGCGCAACCATACCTATAAGAGCGGAAAGAAGAAAGGCAAGACCGAAGGAAAGCTGCGCAACCATGTGCAGTTCCAGATGAAGAGCGATAGCGGAGAGGTTGCCGGTGTCGCCTTCCAGTTCCCTGTACACGGCATATTCCGCGAATATGGCGTTGGTCGCGGCACTCCACGTTCAATGGCGGGCCACTCCAGCCGCTCGATGAGCGACTGGCTGAGTGGTAGTCTCGATAAACAGGAAAGAAAATTGCTCGACATCGTTGCCGAGCATGAAGGGGATAAGGTAATCCACCTATTTGCAGGTATAAAGAAATAAATTATATTAAATAGCAAGTCCCTACCCGTTGGGTGGGGATTTGTTATTTTTGCCATGTTAATTAGTAAAATAATATGGCAAAAGCATTATCCCGTAAGGTTACAATCTACATCAATGGCAGAGAGGTGGAAAACACCCTATCAAGCCTGCGTGCCGAGATGAAAAAACTGGAATCTCAGCAGGCAAAACTTCCCATTGGCTCAGAAGAGTACATACAAGCCTCTCTTAAAATTCGAGAAATAAAGTCTGTTATTAGAGAACAGGAGGTGGCTGTAAGGGGACTCGGCAACGAGTGGAAGAGTACCACGACCAAGGTGGCTGAGTTTGCCAACGTGGTCACGGGTCTCAATTCGGCCTTCCAGATGATTGACCTCGGCATCGGAAAACTCAAAGACCTCGCCAAGTCTGCCGCCGAACTGGATGATGTCTACGCCGACGTGATGAAGACCACCGGTCTCACCCACGAGCAGGTGGAGAAGCTGAACGAGGCGTTTAAGAAGATGGATACCCGCACCAGCCGTGAGCAGCTTAACCAGCTGGCTTACGAGGCTGGAAAGTTGGGTATTAACAGCGCGGAGGCTGTGGCACAGTTCGTTTCCGCATCCGACAAAATCAATATTGCACTTGGTGATGTTCTGGGTGAGGGGGCTATGGTGACCGTTGGCAAGCTGACCAATATATACGAGGGGGTGTCGAAGACGCTTGAAGGTAAGAACCTTGAGGAGAAGATGCTTGCCATCGGCTCGGCTGTCAACAGTCTCGGCCAGGCTTCTACGGCCAACGAGGGTTATATGGTGGAATTTATGAAACGTCTGGGCGGTATAGCGGCGCAGGCTGGGATGAGTGCCGACCAGGTGCTTGGCTATGCTTCCGCGCTCGACCAGAACGGCCAGGCGGTGGAGATGTCGGCAACGGCATTTATGAAACTCATCCAGCAAATGGTGAAGAAGCCGGAAGAGTTTGTGCAGGCTGCAGGTGTGAGTATCGAAGAATTCCGCCGTATGATGGATGAAGATATGAACGGGGCGGTTCTCCGCACCCTTGAGGGAATGGAAAAAGGTGGCGGTTTCCAGCAACTCATAGGGATGTTTGCCGATATGGGGTTAGATGGCGCACGCGCCGCCACTGTGGTTTCATCGTTGGCAAAGCACCTCGACCAGGTGCGCGAGGCTCAGGAGTTGGCCAATCGGGAGATGCAGACGGGTAGCAGCGTTATCAATGAATTCAATACTAAGAATGAGACAATGCAGGCACAAGCCGAGAAGGCGAAGAAACGCTTCGAGGAGGTGCGCATTGAGTTGGGCAACGAATTGTATCCGGTGTTGATACACCTGCAGAAGTCCGGGACGGTGCTGATGAAAGGCGTGGCGGGCTTTGTTCAACTCACCAAGGAGAATAAAGCCATCCTCCTCGGTCTCATTGCCCTGATGGCTAATTGGGTGCGCATGAAGACCTTGGCTTTTGTTGCCAGTGGTAAGTTGCAGGGAAGTATTAAGTCGCTGCTCGGTATTGGGAAGCTGCAAGCCCACCAGATGGACGTACAGGCAGCCAAGACCCTCAAAAAAGTGGCTGCCGAGGAACAGGAGAAGTTGAAGTCGATACAGATGCAGTTGGCTATTGAGAAGGAAAACCTTGCCCGACAACAGAATTCTTCCCTGATAGAGGTGCAACGTCTCGCCGCCATCACTCGCAATAGGGTTTACAACCTCGAAGTCGCCGCCACCAATCAGGCAACAGTGGCCACCAATGCCAACACTGCCGCCGTGAAGGCACAGAAAACCGCCTTTGCTTCTACACCTTGGGGACTCATCATTACCGCCCTCACCTCCATCGCTGCGCTGACCATCCAAATTGTAAGGAATACAAGTAAATGGAAAGTTGGTGAGGCAATAAAAGAGGCTGGCAGGCAGGCTGGAGAGGCCGAAGGGAAAATCCTTGTGCTGATAGACCGCCTACGCGGTGCAAAGGAAGGTTCGGAGGAATATGCTGCTGCTCTCGGAGAGCTGAAGAGGGATTATCCTGAAATTATCCAGCTTCATTTGAACGAGAAGGGAGCTATTAATAACTTGGAGGCTGCATATAAAGACCTGTCTGCTGCCGCAAGACAAAGCGCCTATGACATGGTATATGCAGAAAAGACGGCTGAGGCTTATGGCGACTTGGCTGAAACTGTTGCAGATGTCACAGAAAAGGTAAACAATAGAATACATTGGAAAAAAGACCCCTCCGAAGCTGTAAAAGAGTATGTGAGAAATTATGTATCTGAAAGGGTGCGATTGATTTCTGAAGGTAAGAAAACCGCACAACAGGCGTTGCAGGAGATTGAGGACTATATTGCTCGATTCGGAGGGTATGTGTCTCATTCTCACGGTGACATTGGTAGGTCTCCTTATGCTCGCACCCGTTCGGATCTGGTGGAGGTTCAAGCTGCGTACAGGGATGCAACGGAGATTATTGAAAAGTATAAGGCTGCGCTGAAGCCTGACGAAGAGAATGATGACCCGTGGGGGCTCCAAAAGAAGAGTCTCGAAGAGCTTGAGGCGATGCTAAAAAAGGTCAACGAGGCGAAGAATACGGCTGGCAGTGTGTTGGAACTTCGCGAAATGATTGCTAAGAGTGAGGCTATCACCAAGCAGATTGAGAAGCTCAAACCGAAAACGGAAACGATTACTACCACTGGCACCGGCGAGACTGAGGCCGAGCGAAAGGCGAGGGAGAAGCGGGAGAAGGCACAAGCGAAAGCGGAGGCTGCTTGGACGCGGTTCTCGAACAGCTACGAACAGGCTATGTCGAAGATTAACGCCAAGACACTCTCAGGCATCGAGGCCATAGGTGCCGAGATTGACGCTACCACCCAGAAGATGCGCACCGACCTGGAGGCCGTAGACAAAAATCTCCACCCGGAGGCCGCACAGATGCTCACCGACCTCGAAGCCAAGGCCGAAGAGTGGAAACGCGCCAAGATTGACGAATATATCGCCAAGACAAACAAGGAACTCGACAAACTGGCCAAGAGTGCCGCCAAGACCGGCGACGGCAAGCAGATTGACAAAGTGCGCAAGGCTACCGCCGAACTCGAAGAGAAGCTGCACTCTATCGATGAGGCTATACTGCAACTCACCTTCGACCAAGCCACCCTCTTCTCGAAGACCGACGAAGCTTCTGTGCGTCAGCTGCACGACATCAACGAGCAGATTGCCGCCTACAAGCGTCTGCGGCAGGCTATGGTGGCTTCCGTCTTTGCCGAGATTGCTCCCGAGACCAAGCGTCCCTTCAAGAAACAAGAGGACAACCGTGTGTCGCTCTCCTACCAAGAGAACTACACCCGCGCCCTCACTGCCACACAAGCCGAGGTGGAGAAGTACACCAAGGCTCTCGAAGACGCTCTGGCTGCCGAGCAGGAGATGGCACGAGTGGCCCGCGAGAATGGCAACCTCGAAGAGGCCGAGAAGCACGAGAAGAATGCTGAAGCCATCCAGCACGAGACCGAGAACCTCGAGGAACTGAACGAAGAAGCCAAGAAGCTCGCCAAAGAGGATGCTATGAGTAAGTCCCTCAACAAGTGGGCCGAGGTGATGGAGGATTTTGGCAGCAAGGCCCTCAGCATCTTCTCGAACATCAACACCATGCTGAAAAATCAGGCGCAGCAGCGCCTAAACGAGCTGGAGGATGAGAAAGACGACCAAATCAAGGTGCTCGACGAACAGTTTGAACAGGGCCTCATTAGCGAGGAGCAATACAACACCCGCAAGCAGGAGCTGGAGGATAACTACAAAGCACAAGCCCTTGAAGCCGAGAAGGAAGACTGGCGCCGACAGAAGGCCTACGGCTACAGTGAGGCTATCATCAACGCCGCCGTGGCTGCCACCAAGCTGTGGGCTGGCGAGGGTACGACGGCCTACAAGATAGGCATGAGTGCCCTTTTGGCCGCCGAAATGGCTACGCAGATCGCCGCCATTGAGAGCCAGCCTGAACCCCGCTCCAAGGGTGGCTATATCCATAACAATCAGCTCTACCGTGTCGGTGAGCGTGGCCGCGAGTGGATAGCCAGTAACAGTCTGCTCAACGACCCGGCGACAGCTCCGGTGATTGAAGCACTTGAAGCCTACCAGCGGGGCAACCGTCGCGCACTTGCCGACGTTCCCATGGCACAACTTAATATGCCGGTGGCAACGGCAGCAGCCCGCGAACTTGGCCGTCGCACTGTGGGTGCAATGGAAAACACCCTGCTCTCTATGCCCACAGCAACGCAGAAGTTTGACGTGAATATGCCCGACAGTGGCGAGATGATGAAACTCTGGCAAGAACTGGCGACATACCTCAAAGACCCGAAAAACCGACAGGCTGTTATCAGTCGCCAGACGATGACCGATTTTGAGACAAACGAGAACTTTTTGCGCAACATCGCGAGGATATAAAGGTGTCCCCACACCTATTTCCCCCTGTTGCTATCTTTGCATAAAAATTAAAGGAAAGAAATGTCCACTAGTGTCGTATCGTCGCCATTTACCCTCAGCTGGGCCAGGAATCGCAATAGCTACAACCTGCATTGCGACTTCCTTGATTCGGTCGGATCCAAACACTACGTCTATTGCACACGCAACGCCAACATCCCGGCAGCGGGCAATCATATCGTGGTGGCTATCGACGGCGCGGAGTATGTTTTTAATATAGTGGCATCATCAACGGGTAACACTTTTGATATTGCAGGAAACAGTGAGTTGTTTGACAAAATACGTGGCTGTTGGTATGTGCAACAAGTTTTCAATATACCATCCAGCAATAACGATGCAACACACCTGGCTATGGTGGCCAAGGATGTTGGATATCACAAGTTCGAGATTTTCTGCACCGATTCCAACGGCAACCGTTCGGGGTACCAGATGTTAAACTGGACACTCAATGGCGGCGGCGTTGACCGGCAGGAAAAACCCAACTACGCCATTGCTGCAGAGATAGAGGTGGTGGTGAACAACAACAATCAGACGAAGACGCACACAGTGAAAGGACTGGTGTTTCAGCCGAATGGTGCAGGGGATGTTGAGATACCCCTTAACCTCCTTCCGGGGTTCATACCACAGCCAGATATCCCCACAACAAATGTAGCATCAGATGCGTGGGCTATTCTGACGAATATGATACTGAAGTACCGTGTCAGCTATGGCGAAATATGGGGAGAGGGTACGCCGCTGGTTCAGAACTGGACCACGACGGGCTATAAATACACTCTTTGTGGCGAGATTGCCGACCGCTTCGCACGCCTCAATCTCCCGGACTGGAAGAGCAATGAAACACAATTCTCCGAAACAAACAATTATTTCCGTATCCTCGGTGAGGATAACAATGCTAACATCCGCATCTGTCGCAACCAAGCGGAATACCTTTATGGAATGTGGTTTGATACGACTTTAAACCTGAACAACACAACAAACATCGTTGTGGCTTTATCGGTTGACGGCGGTACGGCAACAACCACCACCAAGCAGGTGAAGAATGGTCAGATCTATCGCATCCCTGTCAGCCTGGCGGCGTTGGGGATAACATCGGCAAAATATTACACGATAAGCCTAACATTGAGTGGTCATACTTGGAGTAGGACATTTGTTGTTCAGCCGGACTACTACGAGCCGACGGAACTACTCCTTCAGAGTAAATACGGATTGCTTCGCAGTTTTGTGGTTCCACAGGTGCGACGCGACATCACCACAGAAGCAGAGGAACTTCTCGTTGAGCATCGCCGCTATCTCGATATCACGGAGGGCGGAGAACTGTACACCGCTACTACGGCACAAATGACGCGCGCAGAGGCGCGTCGGTTGGCACAGTGTATCGGACAGCAGTACCACTATGTAAAGTGTGGCACGGCGTGGCTCCGCATCACCATTGAGGCGGGCAGTCTTGCTGTATTGGATGAGGCAGAAGATATGGTGACACTGGAATTCTCGTACCGATTTGTGGAGAATCAGACAGAAGATATCACCAACGGCTCACTGGAGCGCGGGGCTTCTTCGAATGTTGTAGACTTCAACGAAGCGTTGGTGGCATTCTCAGACAGAACATTACCCAACAGCAATGTAATTTTGTAATGGCAACAATACCAAACATAACAGAAGGAATGACCTGGTCACAGGCATTCGGCATCATCAATCAGGTGATAAATGCCATCAACGCCCTCACTGCCGCTGTCGGTGGTGCGGTGGTGGATGGCTGTGTGGATTATAATTCCATCATCAACCGTCCGCGTATAAATGGTGTCGAACTAGTTGGCGACGTAACACAGGCACAACTCAACATCTCCCTGGATGGGGAAACTGTGGAGAGAATTGAAGCGATAAATGAGAGGGTTGGGGGTGTGGAAGATACCCTCGGAAACAAGTTAAATACAACAGACCTGCCGTCCGCACTTTTACAGGCTGGTTTCAAGACGCAGACCCAACTCGAAGAGGTGTTCCCGCTCATCAGCGGCCTCGCCTCCCGTTTGGGAACCCTCGGTTACAAGACCCTCGCGGAACTCGGCACGGCTGGTTATAAGACTGTTGTCGAACTTGGAGCGGCTGGATTTAAGACCGTCACGGAGCTTGGCACCATTGGCTACAAGACTCAGGCTGAACTTGCCACTGCAGGATTCAAGACCCAGACGCAGTTGGAGGAGGTGTTTACTGCCACTAGCAGCCTCTCGACGAGACTTGCAGCACTCGGCTATAAGACAGTCACAGAACTTGGACAGGCTGGCTATAAGACCGTGACTGAGTTGGCTGCTGCCGGATATAAGACACAATCTCAACTTGAAGAGGTGTTTACTACCACCGTCAGCCTCCCCGGAACGCTAGCTCATCTCGGCTACAAGACGCAGACCGAACTAAACACCGCTGGCTACAGAACTATCACAGAAATTGGCCAGGCAGGTTATAAGACCGTCACCGAACTCTCTTCCCTCGGTTACAAGACCACAACCGAACTAGCTACCCTCGGATATATGACACAGAGAGAACTGAACAACGCAGGATATCGAACAGTGACCGAGATGGCTACTTTGGGCTATAGAACAACTACTGAGCTCGACTCGGCTGGCTACTACAAGAAACCTGCCGGCGGCATCCCCACGAGCGATATGTCCTCTAACTTGCAGACTGTTGTCAATCAGGCGGTGGGTGCAGCACAGACAGCCACCAATGCAGCCTCTACGGCGGCGGCATTGCCGAACAGCAACGTTATCACACGTGTGAATGAACTTGAGACCGCTGTCGGCGACAATACTTCCGGTATGCAGAAGGATGTCAACGATGTGAAGTCGGAAATCGGCAATGTCGGTGTCAACGAGTCTATCACCAAGGACCTTGATATGACACGAAAATTCATCAATACCGTGGTGGATATCGCTATCGAGTATAAAAATGACGATCCGAGAAGGTTTGTCGCCACCCTGGCCGACAAAACCAAGCTGATTGTGAAATAATAATTTTAAAATATATGAGATGCAATAATATATCTGGTAACATCACCGCTCCGGCGGTGTGCAGCAACAATATGCCGGGGGTACAGCGTCTGCTCTTCATCCCCCGCAAGGATGTGGAGAGCATTAACGCCGTGGCCTCCAATGTGCCTACCAACTACGGTGAGCGTGTCATCATCGGCAGCCCTGCGATGGTGCAGCGGGCTATCACGGTGAAGAGCGGCAAGGAATTCGCCGAGATCTACAGCGCCGACGAATTCGGCGAACTAATCTACACCCCACAGGGGCAACACGGCAGCCGCTCGTTCAAAGCGGAGCTGGAAATCTTCCACCCCGGCTTTAAGAAGCAGCTGCTGGGTTATATGTCGGTAGCGATGAACCGAGAGTACATCCTTGTGGTTGGCCTGTCGAACGGAGAATGGCACCTGCTGGGCGATATCAGGCGCGGCGCACGGATGAGCGACAGTTCCAAGGCCACCAGCGGCAAGAATGTCACCGATGGCAATGGCGGCGAACTGCACTATGAGTACTCCTGCCAGGCACCAAGGGTGTTCTTTAACGGCTGGGAGCCGGAAGATGAGACCTACGGCATCGAACGCTTCAGAATAGCTAATGTGCTGGGGACGGAAGACGGCTTCGCCATCAGCACCGAGGATGGCTACCTCATAGAAATCGAGCCGGTAGCAAGATAGTTATTTACAAACTTTAATACTTATATATATGAGTGAAATTGAAATCAAACGTGGCAGTGATCTGCCGGGAATGCCGAGTTTTGAGGGCGCAACCGAAAAGGTGATAGTTTTCGGTATACGCTATGACACCGGCGAAACAGTCAACTTCCCACTGTCGGAGTTCATCAGGGCTCTCACGGAGGGTGAAATCATCCCCAAGATGGCCGACAACCTGAACATCGGCTCGAGTATCGACGTGAGCTATACCCAGAGCCGCGCCATCGAGACCACCGGCGGCGACCAGGACATCAACAGCGAGCGCAAGGCCCGCGTGGTGTCAGTCCGTGGCACGCTGGCAGGTATCGTGGCCAGTGGTGCCAAAATCGTGTCGGTTGGATTCAACCAGATTGCACCCAGTGGCATCAGCGGTCAGAATGCAACATTCAAGGCTGTGAAGTCAGCATGGGGTGAGTACGGCAAGAGCACGCAGAACAATGGCTATCTCTTCACCGACGATGAGAACCACATAGTGGTACCTACCTCGGTGAAGCAGAACAATGTCGCCGTGCCCACCCACACGGAGAATGGCGTGGTGTACTACCTGCCTTCTGCCGACGGTGACGTGGTGGCCACCTTCGCCTCGGGTGTCGATGTGACCAAGATCTGTGGACACCTCTGCTGGAGCAACTACCGCGACACGGAGAATGCGGCCTACACCGCCGATGAGATTCCGCTGGCAAGCGTCATCACCGCTATGGGCGGCACGATGCGCCGCGTCGAGAATGGTGCGGGCTATGCCTACGACGAAATCACCTTTGGCGACAAAGCCGCTGAAAGAGTCTGGTACCGCCGTGTGGCTGTTGCTGCAGCCAAGGATCTTCCTTGGAGTGTGGAGGAAATCACTAGCGGCGAAGAGGGCAGTGAGACCACTACCTACCGCTTTGCGGCAGCTGTGTCGGGTATGAAGACCGGCGGCATCTTCTCTGTGAGCGGCGGCAGCGTCACCGGCTTCTATGTCGATGGCACCACTCTCATCGTGGAATCCACCACCATCAGCACCGTGGCCGCCCTGAAGACCGCTCTGGGTGCTGCAGAACTGAAATATGCTCTGGCTACACCAGCCACCGGCACTCACAACCTCACCGGCCTCATCACGGTGGACGATTTCGGCACCATCCGCTTCGAGGGCGGGGCTTCGACGGTCGACTTCGAAACGCAGTACGCCAGTCGCTGGGCCGACGTGCTGAAGAATATGCCGCAGACCATCGAGGGCGAAGGTCTCGTGACGGCAGCAGCTCTCGTAACTCTCGCACGGCGTATCGCCGGGATCGAGAAGCGACTGAGTGACGGACTCGGCTCCCTCACCGTCGAGGAACTGAATGTGGTGCGCTGTCTCACCGGCAACCTGCGCGACAATGGCGACAAGGAAAACGCCTTTGTCCTGGTGCGCAGCACCTCTCCCGACATCGCTCCGGCTTTCGTCGGCCAGGAGTGGATTGACACCACCGACAAGGTTGTGTACAAAGCTGTCGGCGTGTCGGCATCGACGGACTGGAAACAGATTAGTAACTCCTAAAATTCAAAGCAATGAGCAAATACCTCAGACAATACGCCGACAAACAGGCGTACAAAGATGACACCACCCGACCCACGGACCGCAGTAGCGTGTCTGTGGCGGGCAACGGTGTGGAATATGACGGCAAGAACGTCATCGTGCCCTATCGCTCCGCTTCGCTGGAGCTGGGCGACGAAAAACTGTTTGACCTCGCCGAACATCGCGAGGTAATCCTGAAGCACGGCACCTACAATGCAGCCACCTTCGACTCGGCACGTTATGTGCGAAGTGAAGCGTTCTACCTGCTGAGTTACACCGACCGCGACATCTTCGTGTATAAGAAATGTATCGGCACTAAAGCCAACACTCATCACGGCGGCGCGGCCGATGGTAGCGAAATGTGGGCGGCTAACAATGAGTATAAGGTAACCTGCGACCTGACAGAAGACGGCGGCTTCAGCTACACCTGTACTCCCTATGGTTCGGCCATCAGCGGCAGTTGCTCCTGGACCGCCGGCGCAACTATCGCCTCAGTGGTGAGTCAGCTGACTACCGGCAGCGGGCTGTCGGTGAAAGCCATCGGCGAAAACGCTATCCGTTTCAGTCTCTCGACCTACAACAACGGTGTCATCACTTTCTCTAACACCAGCCATGCCACTGTGCTCGACTGCTCCCTGTCGGCTCGTATAGGCATCAATGGCACTCCCAAGGGTAGCCACGCGGGATTCCAGGGGCAGACAGTGAAGACTATCTTCCCGACACTGGAGTACATGTCCGCCAGTACGGCTTGCTACTGCGAGAGTGGCAACAATTCGTCGTACTACACGAATGTCCGTCCGGCTACGTTCAAATCGTGGGCTACATCAAGCGGCGCAGCTTCGTTCAAGGCTGAGAGTGAAGCGCAGCCGATGAAGAAGAGTGTCTGGGATGCACTGGCCACCGATGAGGATGCCAGCCACAAGGCTCTCTACGACAAGTATGGTGGCGACTATGACAAGTATCTGCTTTCTCGCCGTATCAAAAAGAACATCTGCAAGGGTATCAACGCCACTTGCCGTGAGCAGGGTATGGCGTACACCTACGCCCTCGCCAACTGCTACTTCACCGATGCGGAGGGTAACACCAAGCATATCTACCCCGGTGCAGCCATCTGCGCAGCCTTCGGTATCACTGTCGACGGTGAGAATACAGGCTTCGAACCGGGCAACTGGTATATGAACAGTTGTACAGAGTTGGTTGAGGAACTGACACCCGAAAACGTCACCATTCTTAACGCCGCCATTAACACGACTACAGGCGGCCAGACCATCCAGTGGCGTGCTCAGTGGGCCGTCGGTGAGTTCAATGGCATCCTCGCCTGGTTGTACTACCCCGGCTACGGTGCTTTGACCTACATCGACAAGTACCGCAGTTTTCAGGTGCGCCCGCTCCTCGCTTCGAAACGTGTTTAAACCTTTAATCCGGGGTGCGCTTTGAGGCGCACCCCATAACCTCTACTATATGGATAAGAAGAAATCCGTGCTGGATGTAACTGTCGTGAAGCTGGTGTGCCGGTTGGAAGAATCGGTATGCTTGTATATCGACAAATCTATGCCGAAAAAGTTTCGCCCGACATTGGTGCAGCAGCTGGTCAACGGCCTCGGCCAAGCCCGCAAGTACACCATCAAGGCGATGGATCTGTCGCCGCGTTTCGCAGTACAGAAACTTTTCTATATGGAAGAGGCAATGAGTGAGGTACACAACGCCGAAGCTCTGTTGAACACCCTGAACGATTTGCAGAGCATAAGCAATGAGGCAAAGGCGAAACTCGACATACAGCTGGCCGATATCTACGTAAACTTCAGTAGGCTGCTGAACTCTTTTGGCAAACGCGCGGAAGAGGCAGACACGCAAAGGCAAGCCGATGCGTCAGATCTCACATATTAGAAGGATGCCTAACTGGTCATTATGATGGTGATTAGTCAGAATGAGGTGAGAATCCTCTATATAGGCAAGCAATGGGCCGTCGGTGAGTACAATGGCAACAACGCCTGGTTATACAACCCCGACAACGGTGCTTTGAACAACAACAACAAGTACAACAGTTATCAGGTGCGCCCGCTCCTCGAATCTGATGTGTATGACAACGCAGCCCTGGAGTTTTACGAATTACAGCTTGAAGAGTGGTATGAGGTCAACCGCCAGTGTCGTCGCAGGAAGGCAAAGAAGCCTTCCTGCCTCATTTTCCAGTACCACCTCGTGGTGCAGCTCGTGGAACTGGTCCACGAGGTGGGTAATATGGAATATGTGATGCGCGTGGGTATCTGCTTTATGATTACTGTACCACGACTGCGCGAGGTGCTGGCCGCCGACTTTGGCGATCGCCTTGTGCAGACGTGGTATTTCAATGAGCTGAATTGGTGGCTGGAGCAATACCACCTGCATCCCGACAGCTATAGTTGTCGTGTCGGCAAGGGTGGACTCCGTGCAGTGCAGCAGTTCCAGGAATATGTCTTCGAGGTTAGTGAGGGATACACTAAGGATTGTTATGTCGCTTCACTGGACTTGCAGAGCTTCTTCATGTCGATAGACACAGAACTGGCAGTTCGCCTGATGTCGCGCTTCATTGAAGAGGTGTACGGCGGGCCTCATAAGAACCTGTTGTTATACCTCACACGCATTATCTACCAATCGCTGCCGCAAAGCCACTGTGTCGTTAAGTCGAATGAAAGAATGTGGCTCGGTTTCCCAAAATCGAAATCGTTGCGTGGCAAGACTAACGGCATCGGCATTCCCATCGGCAATGTAACCTCTCAAATGCTGGCCAACTTCCTCACTACGTTCTACCTGCGTTATCTATCCTCGTTGGGCTACCTCTTCGTGCATTACACGGACGATACCGCCTTTGTGTTCCGCGACTTGGCACGGTTCCTCGAAGATATCGGACGGTTTGAGTGGTTCCTGCAAACGGAGCTGCACCTGACACTGCACCCTCACAAACGGTATATACAGCACTACTCCAAAGGTATCTGTATGCTGGGTTACAAGGTGAGATACGACAGAACGTTGCCGAGCGACAGGATTGTGCATAATCTCAAATGGAAGGTGGAGTGCGCAATCAGGAAAGCGGAAGGTAATGTGAGTTATATGATGGTGGAGAAAGACCACTTTGTGCAGGTTATAAATTCTTATATGGGGCTGATGAAGTGGTGCAACACGTTCCGTTTTCGCCGGACGATCTTGAAAAGCATCGCGGATTCGGTGTGGGGCAAAGTGTTGGTAATCGACACAGTGAATTGGTTAAAGGTAAACGTAAAGCCGGAAGCCTCTACGCTGGAGTATTACAAGCGCCGGAATAAGAAGCGTAAAAGGGTGTCCCTCGCAGAGTGCCAGTTGTAATGTATTTTTGCATTACATATTAAGTCAAACTATAAAAAGTACAGCATTATGTCAAAAAAGGAAGAACTGAGCCGGTTGCAGGCTCGTAAAGTGGCCCTGCTGACCACGATGCAGAAAAGCGACGCGCACGCCGCCAAGTGCTCAAAACTTGGTGTGGATTTCCAGACTGAGTACCCGGATGATTACGCCGAGTATGTGGCCGCCAACGAGGAGTACCAGACCGTTGAGCAGCAAATCAACAACCTGGAGTTTGAAATCTCGCTGGAAGACGAAGAACCTGCTCCAGCCGAAGCCACAAACACCGCCGAGGAGGAATAAGCCATGGAGAAAACAGACAGCAGGAAGTTTTGGCTTGGCGCAATTCTCGCTCTTCTGGGCGTGGCTATGCTTTTCGTGGGTATGTTTATCGATCCACAGGGCGAAGTGTCGGGTTCGGTGCTTGGTGCGGTCGGCGAGATCTTCCTGCTGGCTGGCAGCCTCCTCGGACTCGACAGCTATTTTAATTTCAAAATCAAAAAGTTTCTAAAGAAGGACGATGGAGATTCTGTATGACAACGACGGTACACCGCTGATGTTCCGTAGCGACAGGGTGTTTGGCTACACCGAGACACCAAAGCCGGTGGTGGAGAAACCGAAGGAAACCTTCACTATCGGAAAGCGTGAGTTCGTCAGCTGGGGGCCAGGCAACCGCTACCCCGATGACGCTGTTCGCACCATCGGCTCCACCGGCGTACTCTCTACCGGCATCGGATTTAAGGCTCGCACCAGCTTTGGCCAAGGTGTCGTGCCGATGGATATCACCGGCTACGACGATAGGGGTGAAATGATTCTCACAGGCTGCAAGGATGCTGAGGTGCAGAAATATTTCCGTTCCTGGCCGTTTATCAACTACGCCAGCAGCGCATTCCGCGACCTCTTCAAATTCGGTAACTGTTTTCCCATCCTCTACTTTAACCACGACGGCAGCCGTATCGTCAATGTTATCATCCACAACGCCCGCCATTGCCGCGTGAGTAAAGATAAGAAATACCTGCTGACATTCCCGAATTTCGATGAGCTTCAGCCGACGGAGAAAGATTCTGAGGTATTCCAGATGCTGGATGAGTACGACCCATTTCTTGACCTCGACCGGCTGAAGGTGATGGGTAAACTCAAAGGTCAACCGCTGGCATTCCCGCGTATCAAGAACTACTACAGTAATAATGATTACTACGGCATTCCCGACTGGGATGCCGCCATGCGTAGCGGTTGGATTGACATTGCCAACAAGATACCCAAGTTCCTCGCAAAGAGCTATGCCAACGCAATGAGCCTGATGTGGCATATTCAAATTCCTAAAAGTTATTGGGATAAGGAGTTTCCGAAAGGCGATGTGAAAAACAAGGAGGAGCGCAGCAAAAAGATCCGCGCTTTCATGGATAAAATGGAAGAGGATCTGTGCGGCGAAGAGAATGTCAGCAAGGCGTTCATAAGCACCTACGAGACCGGGATGAACGGCAAGGGCGACGGATGGAAGATTGAGCGTCTGGAGAATGAGATTGATGCCAAGGAAAGACTTTCGACCTCGGCAGCAGCCAACTCCGAAATCCTCTTCTCTTTGATGATTAACCCCAGCGTATTTGGAGCGGGAATGCCGGGCGGTGCGTATGCCGGCAATGCTGGCAGCGGCTCCGATATCCGCGAGAGTTTCCTGGTGTCTATCATCACCACTTACATTGAAAAGCAGCAGGTGTTGTTTCCCATCAAGATGATGTTGGAGTATAACGGCCACGGCGATGACCTGGTGCTGAAGTATAAAGAAACCATCCTGACCACACTGAACACCGGCCAGGCTAAAGAGGAGATTACCACATGACGGAACCACGATTCTTCAAACCAGAGAACAACGAGAACGCGGAAGAGTTCATTAAGTGTCTTCCGCTCGGTGTGCAGACATCGTTCACAATGATGGCACCGGCTATCGCCACCGCTGAATTGCTTCGGGTGCGCCCGATGATTGGCGACAGTCTGTTTGAGCGCGCCGCCACTTACTACGCAAGCCACGAGGCAGAAGATGCAACCCTAAAGCAACTGGTCGCGCTGCTGCAGATGACGGTGGTGCGTCTGGCTTGTTGGGACTCCTTCGATGAGATTGCCGTGATGATGACCGACGCAGGTATCAGCGACAACCAGGGTGAGAAAAGGGCGTACCGTTATCAATCCGACGCGCTGAAGAGCACTCTCCTGCGGCAGGGTTACGAATACCTGAACAAGGTGCTGGAGTTTTGCACGGAGAAAGTCAGCGAGTTGCCTGAATTCGAGCAGTCGCAATACTACACCATCCGGCAGAACAGTCTCATCCATTCGATGGCCGATTTCGAGAAACATATCTCCATTGGCGGCGACTTCTGTGTGTTCGCGAAGCTGCGCGAATGGATCGAGCAGACAGAGGCAATGGAATTGGAGTTCCGTATCGGCGCAGGACTGAAGACGGCCCTGCTGGAACACGGCACGGATAACAAGTATCGCCCCATCATTCGCAGTGTGGAGGCATTCGTGGCACACTGGTCAATGTCGGAGGCGGCTCCGTTCCTGAATCTCATACCAACGGCGCAGGGGTTGATGATAGTGAGTGAGGAGAGCAGACAGGGTGGCAACGTGATGAATGGTGCCAACAAGGAACAGGTGGCCACCTTCACCCAGCACCACCGAGAGGCGGCAGAACGCTACATTGGACAAGTGGTGACCTACTGCAAACGCCACGTCGACACCTTCCCCGAAATCGAGGAGATAGGTATGGAGAGCGACACGGAACACGGTGCCGACCTTATCGACAATCACGGACATAAAACATTCCTGGTGTTATGAGCGGCGAGAACTTCCTGATTGACTATACCGCCTATATGCGGTCTCTGGCCGAGAAGCACAAAAAACTCCAGCACTCCAAGAGCAACAAGCACTTCTTTCGGGGAGAGTTGCAAGAGTTCTTTGAGAACCTGCGCAGTGTGGTGAAGTTCCCCTGCCTGGTACTGGAGAGCAACGAGGTGGAGTATATCGGCAAGCAACCCAATGTGAGCAAAAACCGCACAACATCTTTCATCATCGTCGACAGCTACGACCTTGTGGGCGACTTCGGCGAGATGGATCTAAAGTGGAGCGGATGCGAGAGGGTTGCGGAGCAAATCATTGGCCGTATGATGACCGACAAGGTGAAGCCGTTCCAGAGAATCGAAGAAGAGGGAATCACAGGTGAATATATAGCCAACACGGCACAGAAATATGTCGGCTACCGTGTCACACTGACACTTACCGACTGTAGTATCTGTATGTTTGACAAAAACGCTTGGCTCAATGAAGAGGATTGAATTTGAGGTTGCAGGGAAACGCTACCCCTACGACGTGCCTGAAAATTGGGATGAGCTGACACAGGAGCAGTTTATCATCTTTGCCGGAAGCATCGCCGACAAACCGGGCATCGACGCGGAAACAGTGCGCCGCCTCATCGGTCTCGACGGCGTGGTGGCAGTGAGCCTCTACCCCGCCGACTGGTGGATGGTGGTGCATGAGTTCGACTGGATGGCACAGCTGGACGGCTACAAGGTGGGTAAGATGGACACGGTGACACTCCCCGATGGCACTGTGTGCCTCGGTTTTAGCGACGATTTCAGTGATGTCACCTGGCAGGAATGGATGATTGCCGACAGTCAGGCCAACGCAGGAAGGTGGGATATCGTTGCCGCTGCCCTCTACCGCCCACAGAAGCCCGACTGGGACCATAAAAGCGACCCTCGCGGCGAGTTCTCGCAGTGGGACTGCGACGAACGTCTGCCACAGTTCCAGCAGCTCGACAAAGCCGTGCTGTCGGCAGTGGCTCTGAACTACAAACTGATGCGCCAGATGCTGACACGCCGTTACAAAAGACTCTTCACCGGCGGTGGCGGGAAAGGTAACGGTTTGGACTTGCAGACACTCATCCGCAACGTGATGGGCGACAACTTTTTTGAAGAAGAGAAATATCTGAGGCTCCCCGTGCCGTCGGTGCTGTTCCAGCTCGACCGCATGGTGCGTGAGGAGCGTGAAAGGAGGAGAAATGCCAGAACAAATTAAACTGGTGGCCACAGGTTGGCACCACTCATTGAAAAGTTATCTGGAGTCGGAGCAGGCGAAAATCGACCGCCCCGGCTTCGTGATAGATCGCAACGGAACTATCCACGGCGGCGGTGGCGACGGATGGGTGATTGCACTGGTGAATGTAGGGCCGGTGGTGCTGTACGCTGGCCGCTGGTACCCGGCAGCACCCGACCACTATACAGGCCGCTACGGTCGTATCGCGGGGGCTGACCCGGTGCGTGTGCCATACGAGTACTGCACCTGCAAGCCTTACCACGGCTGCACCCATTACGAGATGATGGGCGACCGTCAGCTGCAGGCCCTGCGGAGGATCCTGAAAAGCCTGTTGTCGCAGTTCCACCTTCAGTTCCCCTACGACAACCAGCTGGGGGAAATATGCCCTCGCGCCCTCGCAGGGAAAAGCGGCATCTACTTTGCCAGCAGCTACGACAAACGCAGAAGCGATATCCACCCACAGATTGAACTGCTCCACCTCATCAAAAGCCTCGCACAATGATAACCATAAAAATCGGCGACACACCACTGTACATACCCAAGGAAACAACACTGGTGCTGGAGCAGCACAATAACAGTTTCGATATTGACAACCTAACCAGCGATATCATCTGGACGTTCGACGTTCCGGCAGCACCCAACGCCATTGCGCTGAACAACGCCCATTTTGTCTATGTCTCAAATTTCAAGCGTTACAGATGTACAATCATCTTCAATGGTATTGTAATATCTAATGGATATCTGTTTGTTCAAAGTGTCGTGGATGAAAAGAAAATATCCTGTGGCGTGGTACTCGACGGCCTTGGTGAGGAGTTTGCAAACAGAAAGCTGAAGGATAATAATTATGGCGACGATGTGGTTATCTCACAACTGACAGACAGCCTTGAAACACATCGAGCCAATTGGCTTTCGTTCCTGCAGGGCAGTTTGGCAGACGATAGTATCTACAAGTTCTTCCTCTTCGCCTGCGAAAAATTTTATAAGAATAATGACGCATACGGTTGGCATCGTAATAAAAGAGCCACATTAAGAACCGACCACGATGAGAAATTTTGGTGTGAATACATCAACCGCCTGTTCGTATACTACGACACAAGCCAGTCACCAATAGGCGTTCCTACTGTTGGCAACCTCCCCGACACATCCGAATACGGCATTAAAGTATTCAATACGCTCGGCAATGTTGGTGAAAAACTGAATGGCTTTGCTTTTGCTCCAGCTATAAGGCTAGACTGGCTCGTTGAGAAAGTGCTAGCAAATGCCGGATACCGGGTGACCGGCGACTTTCTCGCAAATGAGCATATAAAGAAACTGTATCTGCAATCCATGAATGCAATGGATGGAGACCTTACCCAGTTTGGGTTAGACGAATTCCTGTATATAACAAATGTGTCTGGGGTTGATAATATAGCAACTGCACATTCAATGGATGTTGGCGTTAATGAAGTATCTTATGACGGCTTTAGGTGTGGCAGCGAGACTCCTGTTGTGAATTTTAGGTTAAATGCTGATGTGGACAGTCTAGTGACAGGGCAAACCGCAAGTCCAACAGCGTGGCAACCGTGGCAGTATATTGATGAGGTTTTTCTGCTCATCATTAGAACACCGAACGCTGTAGCCGAAGAGAAATACCCTGTTTTTAGGTCGGTGGTAAGCAATAGTGCGGCGAAAAAAGATTATATTTATGGGGTTCGCCCGTATAACTTCGGTGTAGCCTACAATAAGTTTGTTTTCCGTCAGAATAACACGGTGGAATTCTACAATCTCACCGCTGCAAGGTGGGAAACGCACGATTATATAGTACCAACTAATGATTTATACGCAATCCAACTAACAACCAGCACGGGTGATGCAACTGCATCTTATGACGACCCGGAACAAGCGGTTGATATATTAGGAAGTTTTTCGGCAACAAGGCTAAGACAACAAGGTGGAGGAGCTAATTTTGTTGTTGAGTTGGCAAAATTCAGAGTGAAGACAGTTGAGCACGGCACGTGGGATGGAGACCCCGATAGTATCAACACCGATTTTTGGATTCCAGATAATTACCCAAACAGCGGAACGGTAAGAAAGGCGAGAGTTGAAAGATATGGGAACTATGAGAGGTTGGAGTATTTGTCAACCGTAGATAAAACAGAACTCGCCAATACCAATACAATGATGAACGTCTTCGACACGATGCTTCGCTGGAAGCAGCATGTCCCAAACGTTTCAAATGGTGAGTTCCTGAAGAAAATCTGCAAGTTCTTTGGGCTTTCAATGTACGTCAATCCATTCCATAAGGTCGTGCAGCTTTCGTTCGCTAATAATCTTTTCTCTGCAAAGGCAACAGATATTTCCGAATATGTTATCAGCACAGAGAGAATGACCTATGAACCGAAACAATACCGTGTGACAGTCGATACGGTTCTCGGCACAAAGGGTGTCGCCGAAGATTTCCTGATGGATGATGTCACCAAGCGTGCAGACCTCGATACCGCACGTTCAAAAAAAAGGATGTCGGTGTTTGTTGCTAACGAAAACGCCTACAACATTGCCACTATGGACGATAAGACCGGCAAGTTCTCCTGGGAAACGTCCGCAGGAAACGACAAGAGGATGGTGATAGGGAACGAAGGGGACGATATAGAAGATGTGGGTACAGAAATACTGGTGCCGAATATGAGGGTGGTGGACAGCCAGGGAACGGCAGGATACCTGTGCGACATCGCGTCATCTGGTAATTCTAAACTGATGGATGATGACTACACGGGTGAATTTGATATGATTCTCCAACAATACAAGGGTGAGCGGTTCGTGATTAGGGTTACGTCAAGAGCATATTTCATCGAGGATGCAAACCCCACGTGTATGAATAAAAACGGCGATATAAACGAGAACTACCTAGACTTGGCCGCAGTTGGTAAAAACGCCGTGGGAGAGAAATGGCTACGCAAACTCTATGAGTTTAAGGCTACCCAAGAACGTTACCGTTTTGTGGCAAAACTGCCCGTACAGGTGTTTCTCTCCATCTACCAAATGCAGATGCCGCAGGAAGAAAGCAAGTGGTCTGATACGCGCTGGATTATGGTGCGAAATAGAAAATATATGCCGCTAACGATATCCTATGAGTTTGGCGCAAACGATAAGGTGCTGGCAACCATCGAGTGTGCCAGGATGCACTATTGATTTGTAACAATTGTAACAAGCGTACCTCCGTCAAGTGATTGATAGGGGCACGCTTACATTTATTACAATTATTACATCAAAATTGTGGCGCAAGGTCACGAATCTTGGAATTTAGCCCACTATCGTAGTGGTCGGTGTAGATGTTCTGGATGGCCAAGGAACTGTGGTCGGCGTGGTGCTGGACGGTCAACTGGTCAACTCCTGCGTGGAGCAAATCCGTCAACCCAGTATCTCGGAGGCTGTAAAGCTGCATCTCCTCAGGCAGCAACAAGTCACGTCTCATCTTATCCCAACACTTGGTGAAATAATTACGCCTAGCCGGACCGACAGACGGCAGCATCTGCTTCCCGGTACCAAAGAGGTAGAAATCACCATTCTTATACTTCTCAACCAAAGGCACAAGGTATTTCTCTATCTCTCGTGTGATGGTGGCACAACGAGCCTTCCCATTCTTGGCATTCTCGGCTTCAATCAATATATAATGACGGTCCAGGTCAATATGCTTCAACTGGATGTTGCTTATCTCTTTCGGTCGTATGGCCGAAGAGTAAACAAGCTGACAAACAAGGAGCATCTGCGGTTTCTCTCTCTCGAAGTAATTGGAAACACGCTGCCGCGAAACAGGATCCACAAGGATTCTCTTTTTTGCCGTCTTGGGCAAAAGTTTCAATCCGGCAAAGGGGTTCTCACGGCAATAGCAATGCTCAAAAGACCACTGCCAAAAGCAACGCAAGGCTTTCACGGTATTGTTATAGTGACGGTTTCCGTTACCCTTCTCCAATACACTATCCATATACTGCACAGCATCGACACGGAGGAAGGTACCACTGCACTTCCTCGAACGGCCAGTGTCCTCACACCAGCGGAGAAAAAGACCAGTGTAACTTCTGTAATTTGTGAGCGTGGTAGGTCTCACACCTTCCCGCTCTTTTGCAGCCACAAATTTATTGCAAAGGTCGGCAATGGGGGTGTAAAGTCTGCTGTCCTCGGTCTGATGGAGCGGCGACCATCCACCTGCCAGCTTTCTATTTATCTCTTCCACCAACTCCTGGGCAGCAATCCTGCGCTCCCTGACGGTATGATAACGGTTTACGACAGAAGACAACCTGGTGCGTTTTCGCACCATATCTTCTTTAATAGAATCATAAATATAATACTCGGCATAGAAGCCCATCGAGGAGGACTCCTTCAAAATTGCCGGTAAAAACATTTTAATTTGAGCTGCTACTGAGGACATTTTTTTTTCTTGGCGAAAAACCTAACCGGCTCACCAAGAAAAATTCGTGTGACACACATCTGTCACACCCATTTTTATAAAATCACTCTTAATTGACTTATTATCAATATTTGAGCGACAAACGGGACTCGAACCCGCGACCTGCGGCTTGGGAAGCCGCCGCTCTACCAACTGAGCTATTATCGCACTCTTTCGTCTCGAAAGACCCCAATAAAACGAGGGTGTTTTGTTTTTATTGTGTGATTTTTATTTTTTTTTGAAAAAAAATATTTGCCGTCGGTGTCCACGACTATTCGCGGCGGCCGAGGATGGAGAGGAGGCGGATGAAGAGGTTGATGATGTCGAGGTAGATGTCGAGGGCGGAGTCGACGGCGTTG
>Ga0326513_10000248_pt1 | contig 43176 bp, 45 predicted proteins | sample 2_2465_0518_D_FD_203654 | JGI IMG/M metagenome (GOLD analysis project Ga0326513, IMG submission 203654) | Bovine rumen microbial communities from UC Davis, California, United States - 2_2465_0518 | ecosystem: Host-associated > Mammals > Digestive system > Stomach > Rumen | place: USA... | reverse complement strand
TTTACTGGAGGGCTTTCAGGAACGTCATCCGAAATTTATCCAGTTTTTCGGCTATGCCGGACAAAATGTCGATGAAGGCAGTCTGATCGAAATCAGTGTGACTTCTGCTGATGGCCGAAAAGCCGTAACAAACATCCGGATTGCTCAGGAAGATCTTGAACTGATGGATAAATTAAAAGATCTGATAAAATAAAAAACTCTCCGGACGGAATCTCATTCTGTCCGGAATTTTTTTAATTTTTTTTGAAAAAACTATTGACAAATGTATTGAAATATGCTATAATAGTTATTGTTGTGAGGCTGATGTGGCACAGGTGGTAGCGCAACGCCTTGGTAAGGCGTAGGTCACCGGTTCAAATCCGGTCATCAGCTCCAAAAATTCCGGTACGAAAATACCGGAATTTTTTTATTTCTTCTTCTCGGAAATAAAATCAGTATTTTCAAATCTCTTTCCTGTTTCTGACAAAATACGACAGCAGAAATATGTTATAATCAATCTTGTAAACATATACAGAACAAGAAAGGATTGTTTGATCATGAAAATGCATTACGATACCGGCAAACGGGAATTATTAATTCTGCTTGACGGTGAAATTGACCATCACAGAAGCTCACTGCTCCGGAATGAAATTGATACGGCTCTTTATGCCCATATGCCCTCTGTACTGATTCTGGACTTCCGGAATGTTACTTTTATGGACAGCTCCGGAATCGGCTTGATTATGGGCAGATATAAAATCATCCAGCCTATGGGCGGAGAAATCCAGATTCAGAATCCCTCTGCCTATATCGGCCGTGTACTTCGTCTGGCAGGCATGGAACGTCTCGCTAAAATCTCCGAGGGGGTGAGCGCATGAAAATGCTGAATGAATTCCGCTGTCTGTTTCCAGCAGTATCATCCAATGAAGGCCTTGCAAGAGCGGCTCTGTCAGCGTTTCTGATTCCAGCCGATCCCACTGCTCAGGAACTTGCCGATCTGAGAACAGTAATCTCAGAAGCCGTTACAAATGCGATTGTACACGGCTACCGGAACAGCTCCGGAGATGTGGCTGTCTGCCTGCGGATGCTTCCGGAAAGAGTGCTCTACATACGGGTAAGCGACAAGGGCTGTGGCATTCCGGATGTGGAACAGGCAATGACTCCCCTGTATACAACTGCTCCTGAGGAAGAACGTGCCGGACTTGGCTTTGCGATTATGCAGGAATTTACAGACTCTCTGCATGTCAGAAGTTCAGCCGGAAACGGAACGGTTCTGACCATGCGCAGAAAGCTCGGACAGATTCATGAAGAACCGGAAAGCTGATCGTCCTCATCCGGAAGATCATCTCGGACTGGTGCATTTATGTGCGAATCGTTTCCGGAATCGCGGCATTGCTTACGAAGAATTATATTCCGCCGGCTGTGAAGGACTCGTAAAAGCCGCAAATGCTTTCGATACAGAAAGAGGCGTACAGTTCTCGACTTATGCCGTACCGGTGATCTTGGGAGAAATCAAGAGAGTTTTCCGTGAATCCGGAACGGTGCATGTTTCAAGAGGTCTGAGAGAACTTGCCATGAAGATTCAGAAAATCCGTGAAGAAGCTCTGAAAGAAACCGGATGTGAACCGCCTCTGAGCGTTTTAGCACAGAAAGTAGATTCCACACCGGAAGAAGTTTCCATGGCCTTATGTGCCGTCAGTCCGACCGTATCGCTGACTGCTCCGGATGATGATGAGGGTCAGACAGATATTGCAGTCGAATCGCCTGACGAACAGATCAGTGATAAAATTGCCCTTCGTCAGGTGATGGCTCTGCTCGAACCGAAAGACAAAGCCTTACTGGAACTGAGATATTATAAAAATCTGACACAGGTGAAAACAGCTGAAAAACTTGGTATGACACAAGTACAGGTATCAAGACGGGAGAAGAAATTATTATTATTCCTGAGACAGGAATTATTAAAATAATTCATTCAGCAGACATCTGAAAGCAGTCGGCAGAGAGTAGAGTGTTTCCAATTCATGAGCATCGGCCCAGATAAATTCAGGATTCTGCTCACGGCATTTCAGGAAGACTCCCTGCATTTCCCATGTGATATGCGTAAAAACATGTTTTTTATTAATCATTTTAATTAATTCCTGCGGATGAGTATTCCAGTCCTGTGCCTGCTGAACAGCTTCTTCCGGAGAAAGGAAATTTTCAGTATTCGGCAGTTCCCACAGACTCGCAAGAAGACCCTCAGGAGGCCGTTTCCGGACGGCAATTTTATTTTCATATTGCAGAACGAATATAGTTTTATATTCCGTTCTGCGTTTTTGTTTTTTCAGTCTGACCGGAAGCAGAGCTTGACTCTGATTCTGATATGCCATACAGAATTTCTGTACAGGACAGATTTCACATCTGGGCAATCCGTTCGGAACACAGACAGTTGCTCCGAGTTCCATAAAGGCTTGTGTCAGGATTCCGGCATATTGGGAATCATAAATTTTTTCAAGCTGATCTGTAAAATCTTTCCTGACCTGATTATCCAGAATATTCCGGAAATCTTCTTCGAGTCTAGCAAGGACTCTCAGAACATTTCCGTCTACAGCAGGTACAGGAAGATGAAAACAGATCGAGCCGATTGCTCCGGCGGTATAATCACCGATTCCGGAGAGTTTCCGGATTTCGTCATAGCTTTCCGGAAATTTCCCTTGATAGTTCTGCATGATGATCCGAGCGGCTTTCTGCATATTCCGGACACGGTTATAATAGCCCAGACCCTCCCAGAGTTTGAGCAATTTTTCTTCCGGACACTCAGCAAGGGCTTTAATATCCGGCAATGCTTTTAGGAATCGCTGATAATAATTTTTCACGGCTTCGACACGAGTCTGCTGAAGCATGATTTCCGATACCCATATATGATAGGGATTCTGATCTTTTCTCCATGGCAGATCTCTGTGATGTTCCGGATACCAGTCTAAGACAGGCTGTTTGATCAATTCCGGAACGGCTTGTTTCTGAACGGCAATTTTCTGCATTCTTGTGATAATTTTCTGATAGATGGGAATCATATGAGATTCTGTGCAGAGTTCCGGAATTTTATCAAGATCAATCCAGCGGACATTTTTATTTTCATCAGGTTTATCAGCGATTTCCTGATTTTCGGGAGCGATCAGACCGTAAGTGATATTATAATGCAGATGTTCCGGCACGGGCTTTCCATGCTTGTTATGAGCCGGAACAGGAAGAATATCAATTGATAGAATTTTTTTGGTCAGGAAATATAATTTTGATACGGAAGTTTCTTCCTGCACTTCCCGAAAAGCAACAGCAGATAAATCCTGATCACCATCAGCATGACCTCCGAGCCATCCGACTGACTGATATATCAAATGATAGGCCATCAGTGTTTTATTCATATCCGGAGAAAGCACCAAGCCGGAACATGTAATATGTCCGGCTTCGCAGTCTCTTAATAATATTTTATGATTATATTTCTGAATTAATTTTAATAATTGCTGTTTAGCAGATGCTTCCTGACTGGTTTCAGGAATAAAATTTTCTATCTGTGAGAATAGATTCATAACAAAGCCCCTTATACTTGTCCGAGTTTGGCAAGCTGTTCCGCAGTCATATAATGTTCGCATTCATGGCGATTAGGTCTGCCCATAAGTTTTTTCATAGATTCACGGACATCGCCGTTTTCATATAACAGATGATATAATTCTTCATTGATCGGCATCGGAACGCCTAATTGCCTAGCGAGTCCGTAAGCGGCTTCACAGCAGTAATAGCCTTCGACCGTGCCGACCCGTCTGACAGCTTCTTCCGGAGAAACGCCCTGACCGATCAGAATACCGGCACGGCGGTTTCTGCTGTGCATACTGGTACAAGTAACGATTAGATCGCCCAGACCGCTCAGACCGGAAAACGTATCGAGTTCCGCACCGCATTCGAGTCCTAAGCAGGTAATCTCGTGAATACCTCTTGTCATAAGAGCGGCTTTTGTATTATCGCCGAAACCTAATCCGTCACTGATTCCGGCGGCCAAGGCGATAATATTTTTCATCGAACCGCCGAGTTCACAGCCGATCACATCAATATTGACATATAATCTGAGCGTTCCGCAGGTGAATAAATCCTGAATATATTCAGCATATTTGACGTCTTCACTAGCGACTGTGACTGTTGTGGGGATTCCTCTGGATAATTCCTCAGCATGGGACGGCCCTGTCAGAACGACAACCGGATTTTTCGGAGCTTCTTCACGGATGACCTGACTCATTCTCTTATATGTTCCGGCTTCGAGGCCTTTGGAAGTATTGACGATTACAGAATTTTCCGTCAGATACGGAGCGGCCTCCTGTACGACACCTCTCAAGAACGAAGTTGGAATGCCGATCAGAACGGCATCTTTGCCGGATACACAGGAAATATCTGTTGTCAGAAGAATATCCGAAGGAATTTTTACATCAGGTAATTTTCCGGAGAGTTCGCCTGTAGTTTTGATTTCATTGATTTCAGATTCAAATTTCGACCAAACTGTGACATCATGTCCGCAGTTACGGCACATGACTGCTAAAGCGAGTCCGAATGCTCCCGAGCCTAATACTGTAATTTCTGCCATAATAAACGCTCCTTTCAGATAAGAATCTTTTTATAAAAATTGATTTTCATGTTAATTTATCAGTTAGTGCCGGATAATTCCGGAATGTTACAAAAAATAATTTACTGAATTTTCTTGCCTTTCTGACCGATTTTGCTTTCCGTACCGTTTCTGAGTCTCTGAATATTAGAGCGATGCATATAGACAATCATAACGGCCATGACACAAAGCAGAGCACAATGTAACAGAATCTGACCGAGTGTGAATTCCTGATGATGAATATCTTTCCAGAAATACTGTGCGGCGAATGTCACGAACGGACAGCAGATTGTCGCAATAATCGAAGATAAACTGACGTATTTTGAAATGATCAGCACAAGAGAAAAAATACCGATCAGAATTAAAAATACTCTCCAGTCGAGAATTAAAAAAATCGAAACGCCGACCAGTACGCCCTTTCCGCCTTTGAATCCATGATATAACGGGAAGACATGCCCCAGAATCGCAAAAATACCGGCAATGCATCCGAAGAGATATAAATCCGCATCCGCTCCGGAGAGTAATTTTCCGACAAATTGGCTTAATAATACTGCAATCATGCCTTTTGAGAGATCTCCAAGCAGAGTAAGCAAAGCACAGCCTTTTCCGAAGCATCGGAGCGTATTTGTCAATCCGGCATTACCGCTTCCGAAATTGCGAATATCCTCATGTTTGAGTAATTTGACGGTCAGAATCGCAGAATTGATACTGCCGAACAGATAGCCCATCAGAGCCGAAAACAGACAGGATAGAATTATCATGCAGTAAGCCTCCTGTTAAGCATCATTACGATTGCGTTCACGGACGATCATCCGGATGGGAGTCCCCTCCATGCCGAATGTAGAGCGAATCTGATTTTCAATATATCTCTGATAAGAAAAATGAAATAAATCAGCTCTGTTGACGAACAGGACAAAAGTCGGAGGCTGAGTCGAAGCCTGTGTCATATAATAGATTTTTAATCTCCGGCCTTTATCAGACGGCGGCTGAACTCTTGCGACAGCATAGGCTAAGACATCATTGAGCATTCCGGTACTGATCCGCATGGTATTCTGCTGATAGACATGCTTGATTAATTCAAATAATTTTTCGACACGCTGACCGGTTTTTGCTGAAATAAAAATAAACGGCACATAAGACATAAAACTGAAATCATTTTCCAGTTTTGTTCTGAATTCGTTCATAGTTTTATCAGTTTTCTCGACAGCATCCCATTTATTGATGGCGACAATACAAGCTTTTCCCTGTTCGTGAGCGTATCCGGCGACTTTGGAATCCTGTTCAGTAAATCCGGCAGTTGCATCAATCATGATGACACAGACATCAGCACGATCAACAGCCATATAAGCTCTCAGAACGCTGAAATGCTCAATTTTTTCTGTGATCTTAGATTTTTTCCGGATTCCGGCAGTATCAATAAAGACATAGCGATCTTCACCCCGTTCGATGATCGTATCAGTTGCATCACGGGTAGTTCCGGCGATGTCAGAAACGATGACACGCTCTTCACCGGCGATTCTGTTGATCAGAGAGGATTTGCCTGCATTCGGCTTGCCGATGACGGCGACACGAATATCAGATTCTTCATAATCATCCGCATCAGAATCAGGAAAATAGCTGATAATCTCATCAAGCATATCGCCTGTTCCGTGACCATGAACGGACGAAATCGGGAACGGTTCACCGATGCCCAGATTATAGAATTCATAGACATCCATCGGGATTTCACCGAGAGTATCGCATTTATTGACGGCTAAGACGACAGGCTTACCGGATTTCTGGAGCATATCGGCAACAGCATAATCATTCGCAGTGACACCGCTTCTGACATCCGTGACAAATACGATCACATCCGCATGAGAGATAGCAAGTTCTGCCTGCTGTCTCATGAGGGTGAGCATTTTATCATCTTCTTTAGGTTCGATACCTCCGGTATCAACGACCATGAATTTTCGGTCTCTCCATTCGCATTTAGAATAGATTCTGTCACGGGTAACCCCTGGGGTATCTTCTACGATAGATAATCTCTGACCGATTAATTTATTAAATAGCGTTGATTTTCCGACATTAGGTCTGCCGACAACGGCAACAACGGGTAACGGCATGTTATTTCCTCCTTAATTTCGTTAGTTCTTTTGCAAAAAATCTTGTATGATATTGTATTCCGTCCACTGAAATATAATAATAACAGCAGTGATATTTAAAATTCCAGAATATATCCGTAATTTTTCCGATACACTCCGGATGACGGACAATCCGGACAGTTTCATCATAGGCAAATTCCGGCGGTTCGGATAATAATTTTAATTCCATGACGGGAATTTTCAGACCTCTGACATATTCGGGGTGAGAAAGAACTGCTGTCTTGTTATCTGCATTCAAATCGAATGCGACTACTTTTTGAAACAATCCGTTTTCACGGACGACTTTGCTATAAAAGCAGATTCCCCACATAGAGAGCCTTCTTTCTGATTAGTATTCATTGCCAAGCATAGCATCCAGAAGCTCGAAGCCGTCACTATTGGTAATCTGAATATCAATATTCAGAGCTTTTTCCACATCAGAGATATGCAGATCATCCAGAAATACATCATCATTCCGGCGAATCATACTGCTTGATAATAATAATTTATCACCTAAGGGCTGATCTTTGAGCTGAGCGATTAAATCCTGAGCAGTAATCAGACCTGTAACAGTAATAGTTTCGCCGAAGAAATCATTTCTGATGCAATACACATAACAAGTCAGACCGGAAAATTTTTCCTCTGCTTCTTTGGCAAGCTGACAGATAAATTCATAAGGGCTTCTTCCGGTCGCAATCGAGACGGTACGGGGCAGATGATCACAATCAGCGATTTCCATAGCCTGATGGAATTCATCCGCAAGAGAACGGAGCATTCCGACACCGTTTTCATACTGCGGATATTCTTCATAATAATCAGCATCAGGAATCTCCCGTTCAGCGATTAAGAAAAATTCATCTGAGGGGAAAACGGCTCTTGTGCCGAATTGTTTTAAAAATTTCTCCTGATAGCTCTGGATTAAATCAATTGCCTCGCCGGCGGTTTGTTTGGTGAAGCCTGTGAGCGGGTAGAGATTTTTGCGGAATTTGGACAATCCGACCGGAACGACAGCGACACTGGTCAGATTCGGGAGCATTTTGCCTAAATCCTGAAGAGTGCGTTCGAGTTCCGGCCCATCATTAAGATTAGGGCACAATACGATCTGACAATTGAGCTGAATACCTGCTTTTGCCATCTGCCATAAGAAGTCAAGTTTCTGACCGGCAAAGCGGTTATGCATCATTTTGCATCTTAGTTCGGGATTGGTAGTATGCACAGAGACATTGATATTCAATTTCATTTCGATAATTCTGTCAACATCTTCCTGAGTCATATTTGTGAGCGTGACATAATTTCCCTGTAGAAAAGAAAGTCTTGCGTCATCGTCTTTAAAATAGAGTGTTTCCCGCATTCCGGGGGGCATCTGATCAATAAAGCAGAACACGCATTTATTCTGACAGCTTTGTTTCTGATCCATCAGAAAACTAGCGAATTCAAGACCGAGATCATCATATTCATCTTTCTGGATTTTAATTTCCCGATCTCCGTCCTGATTCCGGATAATCAGCTGAATTTGTGTTTCAGCGGCATAATACATATAATCCAGCACATCACGGACATTATGCTGATTCATAGAGATCAGGAACTCACCTGTTCTGATACCAGCCCGATCAGCCGGAGAATTTTTGATAATTCCAGTAATTTCAACCAGAGTATCCGCCTCCTTTCATGCGAAAATAAAAAGCAGAGAGAAGCCCTGCCTCTCTCCGCTGTGATTCTGCATGTAAAAAATTACAGAACGTCCATCTTGATGACTTCCACGCCCTTATAATAGCCGCAGTTCTTGCATACTTTATGAGGAGCTTTCAGTTCGCCGCAGTGATCGCATTTGCTCATTGCAGGAGCTTCGAGCTTCCACACTGCACTGCGTCTCTTATTTTTTCTTGCTTTGGAAGTTTTTCTCTTCGGTACAGCCATGATTCTTATCCCCTTTCTGATTTATTCAAATTCTATTTTGGCCATGCAATCGCATTCGATCAGATTTCTGTCACAGCCGCACACAGGGCAGAGACCCTTGCAATCCTCTTTACAGAGCATTTTTGACGGCAGTTCCAGAAGCAGATCAGCAACTGCAATTTCAGCAATATCAATGCTTTCTGCCTTAGCAATGATATAATTCTCCTCGTTTTCCTCATCGTTCAGGAATCCGACGACAAGATGTTCCGTCTGATAGGAGAAGTCCTGCACGGATTCTTTCAGGCATCTGTCGCAGGTGACGAGCAGGGAGAAATCAATTTGCATATTCAGCACGACAGCACCGGCATGATTGGCAATTCTGCCTTTGACATCCACGGGCGTATGGAAGACATAGCCCTTGATGAAATCCAGTTTTTCCTCCGGCACAGAGAAGTTGAAATCCTGTGCAGTACCATCGATATTCAGGATATTTTTAATATTGATCAGCATTAGAAATCTTCTCCGTTCTGCAAGCATAAAGCACGACTGATTTTATTATAGCAGATTCTCCTCAGCTTGTCAAGCATTTTTCCGGAAATATTTTTCCAGAAAATCAAAGATATTTTGTGACAGATTCCGGCAGTTCGGAATTATCAGCAGAAACGGTGAAAGTTACGATCGTCTCTTTACCGGTGAGGGCATCAATTTTAGCGAACATAGCACCGAGAGCATCGAAATCAGCACCGCCGATTTTGAGAATACCGTCAACAAAGATTTCTTTAATATCATAATTGCCTGCGAGCATTCCGGCGATAAAGCCATAGAAATTTTCATAGCCTGCAATATCGAACTGTTCCACGCCGACCCAGCGGACTTTATAGCTGATAGAACGTCTGAGTGTTTCGCCTTTTTCGATGCAGACGAGGCAGCCGTTAGTTTCTGCGACAGCAGTATTAATTCTGTCGATCAGGTTTTTAGTTTTTCCAGTGCCTTTTCTTCCGGTAATAATCTGAATCATGTATAAAAACTCCTTTCGTATGCCTTTTGAGGCAACGTCATATTATTTATAACTGTCCTGAGACAGTAATTTACTTATTATTCTTGTGATTAAGTTCAGGATGCCCGCCGATTACATGGCCTGTTTCCTTACCAGCATCATACAAGCCGTCTCTTACACCTGCCCCGAAAGCACGGATCATTTTATCGGCCTGTCTGCCGACTTTTTTTGCGGCTTTTCCGGCACCTTTTTTTACAGCTTTTACAGGATTGCCCATACTAATACCTCCTCAGATATGATCTTTATCAGTAATAGGAATATGTTTCGGGGCTTCTTTTAATGCTTTTACTAATGCTTTTCCTGCATGATAGGCAGCATGTTCGGCAGTTTTTCCGGCGGCTCTTTCAGCTTTTTTAACGGCTTTGCCGACTTTTTTTGCGACTTTTCCAGCACCCATATAAATTTTACCCCTTAATAGCCGAGTTTCTTCTCGAGTTCGGCTTTTGCCCCCTCATAACCGGGTTTGCCGAGCAGTGCGAACATATTGGATTTATAGCTTTCCACACCAGGCTGATTGAACGGATTCACACCCAGTACATAACCGGAAACTGCACAAGCCTTTTCAAAGAAATAAATCAGATAGCCGAGGCTGAATTCGCTGGTATCTTCGAGTTCAAGAATCATATTCGGCACACCGCCCTCGGTATGAGCAAGGATTGTACCCTCGAAAGCCTTTCTGTTGACAACGGACATATTCTGACCGCACAGGAAATTCAGACCATCAAGATTCGCTTCATCTTTTTCGAGATAGAAATCTTTCTTAGGAGTCTTGATGTCAACAACGGTCTCGAACATGACACGGGAGCCTTCCTGAATGAACTGACCCATAGAATGCAGATCAGTAGAGAATACGACAGAAGCAGGGAAAATGCCTTTATTGTCCTTGCCTTCGCTTTCGCCGAACAATTGCTTATACCATTCGGACATCATAGCAAAAGCAGGATCATAAGAAACGAGCATTTCAACAGACTTGCCCTTTCTGTAGAGAATATTTCTCAGAGCTGCATACTGATAACAATCGTTATGATCAAAATCAGCCATATAATCATTCTGAGCCTGACGGGCACCTTCCATGAGTTTATCAATATCGCATCCGGCAACAGCGATGGGGAGCAGACCGACAGCAGTCAGAACAGAGAATCTGCCGCCGACATTATCCGGAACAACAAAAGTTTCATAGCCTTCTTTATCAGATAATTCTTTCAGCGTGCCCTTAGCCTTGTCAGTTGTAGCAAAGATATGATTTTTAGCCTCTTCCTTGCCGTATTTTTCTTCTACGAGCTTTTTGAATACTCTGAATGCGAGAGCCGGTTCAGTAGTCGTACCGGATTTGGAAATCACGTTCACAGCAATATTCTTGCCCTCACAGATTGAAAGAATTTCATTCAGATAAGTCGGGTTGATATTATTGCCGACATAATAAATATCCGGAGTATCTTTCTTCATGTTGTTATAGAACGGAGATTTCAGGAATTCGATTGCCGCTCTTGCACCCAGATAAGAACCGCCGATGCCGATTACGATCAGAATATCAGAATTTTTCTGAATCTTCTCAGCAGCCGTTTTAATACGGGCGAATTCTTCCTTGTCATAATCAGTAGGAAGTTCCACCCAGCCGAGGAAATCTTTTCCGAGACCAGATTTGTTATGCAGAATTTCAGCAGCAGTTTCTACCTGTGCTTTAATGCCCTGCATTTCATCAGGCCTGATAAAATTTTCGAGATAGTTTGTGTTTAATTTCAAAGTCATTGAATAACCCTCCAAAAAAATCAGAATTCATATATATCATACTATAAAATCAGAATTTTTTCAAGTATATCTGCATTTTTTCCTTGAATATTGTGAAAATAAAACAAAATCAATATCATATTTTTAGTGAATTTGCCGGATATTTTCAGGAAATTGATTTTCTGTTCCGGAAAGAGATATACTAAGAACAAAAATTTTTTATTTTATTTCTGTAAGGAGTATGAAATCTGTATGCTAAGGAAACAAATTATTTTATTTCTATCTGTGATATTCATGATGCAGATTCTTCCTGTTCAGTCCGTTCATGCCGAAGAACAGGAAATTGCTTTCCTGCTGATGGAAGCCAATACCGGAAACATCCTGAAACAGGAATATGCAGAGGAAATCCGTCCTGTAGGTTCGCTTGCGAAGCTGATGACGGCTTATCTGACAGCAAAGGCGATCGAAAGACAGGACTTCACTCCGGAGACGATCATGACCGCCGGAGAAAGCGTGACAGGTATGCAGGGGGCTGTCATATGGCTCAAAGCCGGCGATCAGATTACAGTCAGAGAGCTTCTGCTCGGACTGATTACCGGAAATGCCAACGATGCCGCTGCTGTACTAGCCGACAGAATCTCAGGCAATACAGAACAGTTTGTAATGGATATGAATGCCGCCGCATTCGATCTGGGAATGCGGTCGACCCGTTTTACAAATCCGCAGGGCTTTGATGATATTCAGGCTTATTCTACAGCGCATGATATAGCTTTATTATGCCGTGCGGTTCTGGAATATCCTGTTCTGGAAGAATCTCTCTCGACATGGCGGACTTTTATTATAAATCATACTGTAGAGCTTGTCAGCGAAAACACACTGACAAGAACGCTCAGTTCCTGCAAAGGGCTGAAAGCCTCGCATTCTCCGGAATCCGGCTATTGTCTGACAGCAGCGGCGGAATCCAATGGCATGACCTGCATTGCCGTGATTCTGAATGCTCCGGATGAGGACAGCCGTTTTATTCTTGCGAAAAAACTCCTGAATGCCGGATTTTCACAATATCAGATTACGCTTCCGGCCTTTGCAGAAGAATTTCTCCGGCCGCTGAAAATTCAGGGCGGAACGGAATCTTCTGTATTACTGGAAATTTCCTCGCTTCCTGCACTGACTGTTCCGAGCGGAACACAGATTCAGGCTGTAATGATACTGCCTGAATTTATAGAAGCGCCTGTAAAGCAGCACCAGCAGGTCGGCAGAGTCTGTTTTTATCAGGACAAGACATTGCTTTGTGAATGTGCTTTGCTGTCATCGGAAGAAATTCCCAGAATGACAATGCATTTCGCCTGTCAGAAAGTTGTGCATTTTTTATTTTCATGAACTGAAAAGCGGACTGCTAACCGGCAGTCCGCTTTCTGCAAACATCCTTATAAAAAAATCTCTCTCTGTAGCAAACTTTTACTTAACGATATACTGACCGATAGCAGCGAAAAGCTCTTCAGCATCTTCTGTATGCGCACGCAGTTCAATTGCATCATTAAGGTCCAGACTGTAGATACCCATGATAGATTTTGCATCTACGATATAGCGACCGGAAACCAGATCAATATCAAAAGGGAATCTTGTGATAGTATTCACGAAGATCTGGACATCAGCAAACGTATTGATTTTAATCTTAGTAGTTGTCATAAAAACCTGCCTCCTGTAAAAATAGGGATTGTGGATGGATATTCTTTCTCTTTTTTCCTTGTGTACGGCTTTTTCTTACCGTAATTACAGCATAGCACGAAATGGCGCAGATGTCAAGGGATTTCGGGAAAATTCAGCGTTTCGACATAAGATCTATGACTAACTGCGGAATTTTTTATACATGTTTCATATGAATAGTAACAATTTGATGAAACGGCAGTATACCGTACTTTTTGACAGGTGTCGCATATTTTGCATATCATTAAAATTATTTTATTATTTTTAGTTGACATTGTTTCTGATCTGTGATATAATACTAAAAAACAGCAAGAAAGGATCTCAGAAAGCAAACATGAAAGCATATCTCCAGACATTCGGCTGTAAGGTCAACGCCGCCGAAACAGACAGCATCGCCGCTCTCTTACAGCAGAATCAATGGGAAATTACAGATACTCCCGAACAAGCCGAGGCTATTATTATTAATTCCTGTACCGTGACGGCCTCCGGAGATAAACGCATGTTACAGGCACTCCGGAAATTGAAAAAACAAGCCCCCAATGCCGTTATGCTCCTGACCGGATGCTATGTACAGGCATTCCCTGCACAAGCCGCTGATCTCCCCGAAGCTGATATTATTACCGGAACAAAAAACAGAGCACAGATTCCTGCCCTGCTGAATTCTTATTTTCAGAATCCGCATAGTATCTGTGCTGTAGAAAATTTTATATCCGGAGAGCGTTTTGAATCGCTTCCGCAGGGTTCTGATGCAAATCATACAAGAGCATTTTTAAAAATTCAGGACGGATGCAACCGGTTTTGTTCTTACTGTATTATTCCCTATGCACGCGGAAGATGCCGTTCCCGTGATCTTGAAGAAATTCGTGAAGAATCTGAAAAAATAGTTTCTCAGGGCTATCATGAAATTGTTTTATGCGGAATTAATCTTGCTTGTTATGATTTTGAAAATCACGATCTTGCTGATGCAGTCAGAATCGTATCAGAATCCGGTATTGATCAGATCAGATTAAGTTCACTCGAACCGGATGGCCTGACTCCGGAAGTACTCGAAAAATTAAGTCAGATTCCGGAATTATTACCGCATTTTCATATTTCTGTACAGAGTGGCTGTAACAGGACTCTGAAAGCGATGCACAGGCATTATACAGCAGAAGAGTATATAGAATTAATTGAAACGATCCGGAAATTATTTCCCCGCTGTGCAGTCACGACAGATATTATGACAGGATTTCCGTCCGAAACAGAAGAAGATTTTGCACAGACTCTCGAATTTGTGAAAAAAATACGCTTTTCAGAAATGCATATTTTCCGGTATTCTCCCCGAAGCGGTACACCAGCGGCGAAATCTCCGGAACAGATTCCGGAGCGAATCAAGAAAGAACGTGCTGACAGGCTCGCAGAACTGGGAAAAATTTTTCATGAAGAATATCTCCGCTCATGTATCGGAGAAACACACAGAGTTTTATTTGAACGTCAGAAGAATCCGGCATATCATAACGGACATGCGGAGAATTATGCAGTTGTGCATGTTCAGGCAGAGAACGGAGAAAATTTCCGGAATCAGATCAGATCTGTCAGAATCACAGGCTATGAAAACGGACATCTGACAGGAGAACTGATTTAAAAAAAGCAGTACGATCTCCATCGTACGCTATGCTAGTGCGACTAAAATCAGGAAAAATGCAGGAATCAATCTGCAATTTTTTCCTGATTTTATTCTAGCACTTTTGGATGAAAAAAACAATGGCATTTCATGACATACTAAAAAACGGCTATATTTCAAGATTTTCTGATATTCTCAAAAATTCCGTGTCACCCTTTGTCGCCGGATTGCGAAAGGGAATTTTTTTATTTTTTCACTTTCGCAATCGCATGACAGAACATGACATGAAAAATAGTTACTCTGCTTGTTTCAGATGACCGAATTCCTGTACAAATTTCTGTAATGCCGGAAATGAAATATCATAGACTTCCTGCATTTTCTGTTCAGAATCCATCGTCTGCTTGACTTTCCGTATGCCGATATAAATATCATCATCAAAAGGCTCATCCCATTCCAGCCGGTCAGCAAAATCAGTATCTTTCAGATTGAAGCGAACACCCTCAGTTTCCTGATAATCACTGAAATAGGGTTCGAGATCTTCAAGATTATTATCCGGAACGATAAATTCATCTGCACCGTCATCAGAAATCACAAGAACCGCCTCGCCGATCTGGAATTCTGCAAATAATTTTGTCTGATCGCCTGTATAGCCGTCACGTTCGGCAGTTGCCTGCGAAGCCGGAATATAATACACATCGACAGCGACTTCACCATCGCCGTTGACATCATCGAGATAGCTTTCAAAAAGCTCTTCGATTCTGGAAGAACAGGCAGCGTTGAAAAAATCATCATCAACTAAGAGTAAAATAATCATATCCGGCTTGACGGTTGTCACGACCTGCCACGTCAGATAGCCGAACATGACCAGAAAAAATACAGCAAAGCCCATCCACCATTTATTATGATAGATAAAATTAGAAACTTTTTCACTGAATGTATATTTTTTTTCTTCTTCATGCTCTTCATAGATTGTATCGCTGGAATTGATTACACCCTGTTTCAGTTTCAATAATTCTTTTTTATCTTCTTTGAGCTGTTCTTCATGCTGAATTCGTTCCTGTTCTTCTCTGAGCCGTTCTTGTTCGAGTAATTTCTGATTCTGAATTCTCTGTTGTTCTTCCATTTCCTGAATGACTTCGAGCGTATTTTTTTCTTTCTGATTCTCTTCCATACACCACACACCCTTATTTTATGTAAAAAGGACGGACTTTCACAGAAAACCCGTCCTGAAAAAATTTTATTCTTCTGATTTGTTCTGCGTATCAGCGAGCGGCTTCATTGTCGGGAATAACAGGACATCTCTGATCGAGGGGCTGTCTGTCAGAAGCATGACAAGTCTGTCCACACCGAAACCGAGTCCGCCTGTCGGAGGAAGACCGTATTCCAGAGCTGTAATATAATCTTCATCAACCTGACAATTCATATTGCCCTGTGCTCTCTTAGCGGCAACCTGACGTTCAAAGCGTTCTTTCTGATCAATGGGGTCATTAAGCTCTGAAAAAGCGTTACCCATTTCACGGGCATACATGAAATATTCAAAACGCTCTGTGAAAGCAGGATCAGAGGGCTTTCTCTTAGCGAGCGGAGAATTTTCAACCGGATAATCATAAATAATTGTCGGCTGAATTAATTTTTCTTCTACAAACGCATCAAAGAAAGCGATCAGCACATGACCTTTCGTTGCATTTTTCCCCTCTTCGACTTCGACATGATGAGCCTCAGCACAGGCACGGGCATCCTCATCAGTAGCCCAGTCATGATAATCGACACCAGCGTATTTTTTAACAGCTTCGATCATAGTCAGACGTTCCCACGGCTTGCCGATGGCAATTTCTGTTCCCTGATAAGTCACAGTATCCGTACCGCAGACATTGAGCGTAATCGTTCTGTACATATTTTCGATTAAATCCATCATGCCGATATAATCCGTATAGGCCTGATACATTTCGACAGATGTAAACTCCGGATTATGAGAAGGATCCATACCCTCGTTACGGAAAATTCTGCCGACTTCATAGACTTTGTCAAAACCGCCGACAATTAATCTCTTGAGATTCAATTCTGTTTCGATTCTTAGATACATATCCATATTGAGTGTATTATGATGGGTCACAAACGGCTTTGCGGCCGCACCGATCTCGATCGGGAGCAATACAGGGGTATCAACTTCGACATAGCCGAGATTATCCAGATACGCACGGATTTCACGCATAATCTGACTGCGTTTCACAAAAGTATCTTTTACCTGCGGATTACAGATCAGATCAAGATAACGCTGTCTGTATCTGGTATCCTGATCTTTCAAGCCGTGCCATTTTTCCGGCAGAGGCAGGAGCGATTTTGATAACAGTGTGACCCTCTTTGCATGAACGGAGATTTCGCCTTTCTTAGTTCTGAATACAAAACCCTCGATGCCGATAATATCGCCAATATCCCATTTCTTGAATTTTTCAAAATTTTCTTTGCCCAGATCATTCATGCTGACATAGACCTGCATTCTGTCCGTATGATCACGAATATCCAAGAAATGCGCTTTACCCATTTTTCTCCAGCTCATGATACGTCCGGCGACATGAAGTATTTCTTCTTTGATTTTCTCCAGACCAGCCTGAATTTTCTCTTCATCGCCTTCGGCAGAATCAAGCACTTCTTTTTCTTTCTGTTCATACTGCTGACGCAGAGCGGCATTCTGAACTGATACCGGATAGCTTGTCAGAGTAAACGGATCAAAGCCCTCTGCTTTCATCGCATTGAGCTTATCAAGTCTGATCTGCCTGTAATCAGTCGTATCAATAACTTCCTGAGAGTTCATTTCTTCCTGCATTAGTTCACGCTTCTTTCTGAATTTCTCTTGCAATTTCCATGACTTCATATTCGATCTGACCGGACGGAGCTTCGACAATAAAAATATCGCCGACTTTTTTTCTCATAGCCGCCCTGCCGATAGGGGATTCATCAGAGATTTTATGTTCGAGGAAATTCGCTTCATTTGTGCCGACAATTTTAAGCTGTTCTTTTTTTTCAGTACCGACTTTACGGATTGTCATAACAACGCCGATGTCAATTTCTTCGAGATCTTCACCAGTATCTTCGACAATTTCAGCATTATCAAGAATATACTGTGTTTCTGCAATTTTAGCTTCCAGTACAGCCTGTTCATTTTTAGCTTCATCGTATTCAGCATTTTCGGACAAGTCACCATAAGAGCGGGCTTCTTTAAGTTTCTGAGCGACATCGACACGCTCTACATTAATCAGATGATCGAGCTGATGTTTGAGATTTTCGTATCCCTCACGGGACATTCTTCTTTTCTTTTCCATGATTAAAAAAACTCCTTTCGATATGAAAAATCAGGGCTGTGCCCTGTTAAGATCTGTATCTTTATTATTATAGTATATTTTCAGCAGAATGTCAAGTCTATTTTGAGGAAAACATGAATTTTTCAGGAACGGAAAGAATTTTGTTCCTGTATCATACCAGCATCCATGCGGAACAGTCTGTCAGCATACTGAACGGCATCCTGTTCATGAGTCACAGCAAAAACAACAGCTCCCTCCTGAGCGGCCTGTTTCAGAAATGTAAATACAATTTTTGTATTTTGATCATCAAGATCACTGGTCGGCTCATCTGCGAGAATCAGTTCCGGTTTTTTCAGGAAAGCTCTTGCAATGGCCATCCGGCGGAGTTCTCCTCCAGAGAGTTCAGCCGGCAGAGCATTTTTCAGATCAGAAATTTCTAATTTTTCCAGTAATGCAAGAGCTTCTGTTTCATGAGCATCTTCTCCGAAAAGCGTATACGGCAGACAGATATTCTCCAGAACAGTCAGGCTGGGCAGAGCAGTCTGTCCCTGCGGAATCACACCGATATGCTGATTTCTGAATTCTGATAATTTTTTATCCGGAAGCTGATAAATATCTTTTTCATCCATCAGGACTCGGCCGGAAGTCGGCATCATCAGACCCGAAAGCATATGCAGAAGCGTACTCTTTCCAGAGCCGGAGCGTCCCATCAGAACAGAAAATGAACCGGATTCCAGAATCAGATTTGTTTCCTGTACGGCACAGAAGCGATTTGTATTTTTTGTTTCCCGAATAAATTCTTTTGAAAGATTTTCAGCTTTAAGAATCATGATTAATTCTCTCCTCTCAGAATCAGAGCAGTATCAATCCGGCTGATCCGGAATGCAGATGCCGAAGCCGTAAGACATCCAGTCAGTACGGAAGCGATCACAGAAGTTACAACATATCCTGTAATCTGCACGGCTGACGGCAGAAGAAACGGAAGATTCAGAAACTCTTCAATCATCTGCTGAAACGGCAGAAGAATCACCAGTCCCAGAGCACTGCCGATCAGACTGCCGATCAGACAGATCAACAATGCCTCCTGCATCACGATTCCGGCTAGCTGATTCTGAGAAGCTCCGACAATCCGGAGCACAGCAAATTCTTTTTTCCGTTCGCTGACACTCATAGTAAAAGCTAACAGCAAGATCAGTATTCCGGCGAACCAGACGATGATAATTAAAATACTGATCATATCAGAAATTCCTGACAGACTGTCTGAGATTCCCGAAATCATATCTTTTGTCTGAATGGCTTTGACTTTCTTGACATGAATATTAATATCATTCAGAACTTCTTCGACAGTATAGCCTTCTGCGACATTGATCAGCACACAGGAAACTACTTCATCCGGATTGATATTTTTAAATTCATTCATATTCTTCTCCAGAGAAGATTGAATCAGAGCCTTGATTGTATCCTGATCTGTAAAAACAGCAGTATCAAAACCAGTTCCGGTTTTATCCAGTTTTCCGGCAACATGACATTCCACGCCGTAGAAAGTCAGATGATCTCCGACAAAGGCATTGAGATCATTTCCGACAATAATATCATATTTTTCAAGATTCTGATGATAACTTTTTTTAATCCAAGGCATAATTGTAAAATCAGTCTCCGGATCAAATCCGATAATCTGCACCGAAAGCGAACAGCATCCGGAACTCGCCGAAGCAAGAAAAAACTGTGTCGAAATCTGACCGATTCCCTCTGTAGAGGCAATTTTCTGATATTTTGCATTATCCATATAGAAATAGCCTGTTGCTCCTTGCAGAACGATATTCTCAAGACTTGATTTCGTTGTTGCTTCATAAGGAACAACCATAATATCTGCACCAAGTCGGGATTCCAGTGAATGCAGACCAGTTTTCAGACTGGTGATCATCAGTGTACCGCCGAGCACAGTCAATGAAAGCAGAGCCGTCAGAAGAATCAGACTTGCCGTCCGGATGGGCTTGCCTCTGAGATTCCGGAACGGTAAGGAATTAAATATTTTCATGATTCTGTGTCCTCTTTTCTGTGGAGAATACAAGCGGCCATACCACAGAGAATGATTAAAATACTGATGATTATCACAGCCGGTTTCATGACCGCATGACAACGCATTGTATTCATCATACAGAGACTGATCAGATGATTCGGCATCACAAGGGCAAGAGCGGCAATGGCTTCCAGACTCAGGGCGATACCGGATTTTGTTTTCCCGTCTTTGAAAGCGAATGTCATGACCAGACTCAGAACAAGCAGAACCAAACCGATTCCGAAAACAGCCTGTTCTGCCCAGTGGCAGGCCATCCATCCTCCGTCTTCTTTTGGCCCGCAGGCATGGAATAGATATTTTGTACCAAAACACAGCAGAGCACTCAGTATACAGAGAACCGCATCAAGAATTACAGATATTTTTTTCATAAAAACCTTTCTCCTTAAAAATAAAAATTAATAATAATCCTGTCCGGCCATAGGATATAACTGATAAAACTCATCAGAAGCATAGCTTTCATCACGGATATGCGAGGAAAAATTCTGATCTGATTTCAGAAAATAATTTTCCGTCTGCATCTGCTTATCCCATGTAATATCAAGATTATAATATAAATCATCTATTTTTACGATATTCCATGCATGAAATTCTGTAGTTCCATCAGGAAACTGAGCGGTTCCGGTGATAATTCTGGTATCAATACCGGATTCCCTCAGAAGTCGGTATAATAAAACAGCATATCCCTGACAGACAGCATGATGATATTTCAAAGCTCCGTAAGCTGTGGATTTCAGATGATAATATTTATTTTTTTTATGAATCAGATCATAATCAACATTCTGATAAATATAATCATAAATTTTTCTGATTTTATCATAATCTGATGTATTTTTTTTAAAATCAAAATCTCTGAGAATCTCCTGAATTTTCTGAGTGACTTCCTGTTCCTGTTCGGGAGTGGTATAATAATCCGGAATGATTTCGATTTCATAGAAATATTCCTGATTCCGGATTTCATAGCGATACTGCATCTCATAACCGCCGTACTGATGAAAGATATAATCTCCCTCTGTAGGATTCTGAGTCTCTTCAAGTGCATACTGCATCAGCTCTCTGACTAAGATACTGATGTCCTGCATATTATCCCTGTGCGAAGTATAATAAATCATAATTTTAGTATCATGATTCCGGAGCGAATTCCTGACGGATTCTATCACAGAATCGGCATTTGAAAAATAAACGCTCAGATCTTTTCTGACTTCATAATGCTCCGGAGCGGAACAGGAATTCAGAAACATACAGAAGATCAGAATCAGAACAGGCAGAATTTTATTTTTCATGTCTGAACTTCCGTTTCCAAACAGCGACTGCATTGGAATTGACTAATAACTGATCTATCCGGATTCCGGCCGGACAGACATTCCGACAGGCAAGAGATTTTCCACAGCCCTCATAAATATAGTTCCGATAGGCCTTGAAAATTTCTTTTTTCTGAGAATCCGGCAGAGCGGTCAGAAGTCTTGCTGTGAGCGTCATGGCAGACATACCAGCAAAATCACCTCCGGCATAGAAATTCGGACAGATTTCAAGACAGCATCCGCATTGCAGACAGCGTGAAGCCTCATAAGCGATCTGAGAACCGTTTGTTTTAGCTTCTTCTTCAAACCAGAGTTTCATAGTTTTGAGATTCTCAAATAAAATTGTTCTGTCAACGATCAGATCAGCAATTACAGGGAATTTCCGGAGGGGTTCGATTCTGACCGTTCCGGCTTTGACAAATTCTTTGAGAGGGGTATCACAGGCAAGCCGTGGTTTCTGATTGATGATCATTGCACAGGCTCCGCATTTTTTCTGGAGACAACTGCATTCCCATCTGACAGGATTTTCAAGATTCTGATTCAGATCATTCAGAGCCGATGCGATATTTGCATGATCATCCGGAGTCTGATAATCATAACATTTCCAGACGGGGATCTCTTCCGGAGATTTCCGGCGGAGAATTTCCAATTTTAAATTTATCATAATCAATCAGACCTCATTTCAGGAATCGGCCGGAAAAAAATCCGGATAGTCTTATCATATTCTGAAACAGCAGTTTTCCGGAACTCTTCATTCTGATCCGGATAATCCTCACGATAGTGAGCACCTCGGCTTTCTTTCCGTTCCAGAGCGGAGAGAAGCATTGCTTCTGCCAAGAGCAGACGATTCTGTTCATAGAAATTATACTCTTTCTGTCCGGAAAGCGATTGCAGATTTTCAAGAGCAGTCTGCAAAGAATTCTGATTCCGGACAATGCCCAGACCTGATAATAAAATCTGACTGATTTTCTGAATCAATACAGGACTCGCCGGAGAGGGAATTTCTCCGGAATAGTTTATATTTTCTTCTGAAACAAAATCAGCCGTATGAATTATCGTCTCAGATGCTTTTCTGCCTCCGTAGAGAGCACCGAGCATGGAATTTCCTCCGAGGCGATTCGCTCCGTGATACTGACAACAGCATTCACCGGCGGCAAAGAGATTTTTTATATTAGTTCTGTGAAATTCATCAGTATCAATACCGCCCATAAAATAATGAATACCCTCTCTGACGGGAATGGGATTCGATTTCGGATCAAGATTCAGATAATGTATGATTTCAAGCCGGAGATCAGAAAGTTTTTTCTGCCAAGCGATTTCGGGAAGTTCTGTCATATCGAGAAAAACTTCTCCGCCGAATTCTCTCCGAACGAAAAACATTTCACGAGCGACAACATCACGGGGCATTAAATTTTTGAGTTCCGGATATTTCTCTTCCATAAAATAAAATTTCTGATTATTTTTCATGATATAGAGTCTTCCGCCCTCACCTCTTGCGGCTTCCGTGACAAGACAGCGTTTTCCGGAAATGCCGATTGTTGTCGGATGATATTGAAGCATTTCAAGATTGCCGAGTCTGACTCCCTGCCGGAATACAGTTGCTGTCACATCGCCGGAATTCTGAGTTGTTCCGGTAGTAACAGCCGGAAACATACCGTTCAGCCCTCCGGAACATAATAACACAATCCCCTTGAAATCAGTAATTTCTCCCGTATAGAGATTCTGAATCCGGACTCCGGAACAGATCTGATTTTCCAGTAATAATTTAATAAAATTATGATGTGCATATCTGTGAATCAAACCGGAAGCCTCATATTTTCTGACCTGATCAATCAAAGCAGTCATGATGATTTTACCTGTACTGCTCTGTGCATAGGCAGTGCGTTTTTTCTTCTGACCGCCGAAATTCCGGAGCATAATATCAGAATCAGTCATATTGAACGGAACACCCAGATTTTCAAGCCATCTGACAATTTCCGGAGCATGACTTGTCAGATTCCGGACAGCATTCGGATCAGCAAGCCATACACCGCCTCTGAGCGTATCTTCATAATGATTCTGAACTGTATCATTTTCGTCCATCGTATTCAAAGCGGCATTGATACCGCCCTCAGCTAGGACAGACTGTGCCCGTTCGGAATTCTGGAGAGAGATCAGAGCACAGGAGATCTGTTTTTCAGCGAGAGTGACCGCCGCAGATAATCCGGCAAGTCCTGCTCCGATAATGATGACATTCTGCATAACATCCTCCTTAATCAGAAATTCCACCGGAAATAATAGATCACGAATCCGATTCCGGATAAAATTAAAATCACAGACAGAATCAATAAAATATCTATCATGATTTTAGCATAGCTTTTTGTTCCGAGGGCAATCATCAGCGGTCTGATATTTGTCAGAACATGAACAGCAACAGAAATCACAAGCAGAATCTGCGAAAGCAATTGCAGAGTTCCGAAATAGCTTAATCTGTAAACACTATCCTGATTTTTTCCGAGAAAGATCAGAACATGAAATAAAATAAAAATCATGATGGCAAAACCGCTGATTCTTCTAAGCCAGAATAATTTATTTTCTTTCGGATAAGATACACCTGATTTTTTCTGGATTCTGAGCGTATCGGCAGTGAGTTTACAGCCGATTCCCACATGAATCAGAATCAGAAACAGCATTATCCAAGCAACCGCCTGCATGATACCTGAACCGCCTGCCATCCATCCGGCGAGCTGAAAACTTCCGGCAATGGCATGAATCAGAAATAAAGCTAAAATGCTCATGCTTAATATGGCATTGAATTTTCTCATGATTCCGCCCCCTGAACTGCGATGACTTCGACATCCGGCAGAGAAGACAACAGCTCTGTATGATAAATATCAGCGAATTCCTGAGAGATCACAAGAATATCAAATTTCAGATTTTCGGCTTTTGAGAGCAATAAAACAGCATCTTCTGTTTTGATTTCGCATTGATGCTCCGGCAAGCGGGACTGATAATTTTCAGCAAGCGTTTTTGCATTGAGATCATCAGAAACAACTGAACAGAGAATATCTTCAAAAATCAGGTCAATTTCCTGACCGGAAAAGAAATTTCTCCAGATTTCAAGATTTTCAGAATCGCTGTGTTTTTCAAGATTGATAAATACCAGATACTGACCGGATGGCTTATCAATCATCACAGAAGCACTTGAAACAGAATCGGGATTATGCGTTAAGAGAGCTTTTCCATAATCCGTCCTGAGAAACGGAATGCCAAGTATCAGAAACAACACTAAGATGTCAGAAAATATATGTTTAATAACAGTCATAATTTATATTATTGTTCCGCCTGTCTGAGGGCTTCGCTGACGGCTTCTTTAAATTCGTTATAATTCACAGTCGCACCGCTGATGGCATCAACTTCTTTCAGACTGCCTTTCTCGACCAGCTGAGCGGCATATTTATCACAGGCGGCAAGAGCTTTCTGAGCTTTATTATAAAAATCCTTGTTAGCGATTTCGCCGTTTTCCTTACCATATTCAGCATCTTTGAGAGTGCCGTCAAGTTCATAAGTCTTAAAATCGCAAGCAGTAACCGCACCGCCCGAGATCGTTAATTCTACAATGCCGTAGCCATTTCCGGCAGTGGAATCATCTTCATCATTGACATAATTTTCACTCTGAGCTTTATAAGTACCATCAGTATAAGATTTGCTTCCGCAGGCTGTAAGACTTAAAATAAATACAGGACATAATAAACATAATAATTTTTTATTGATTTTCATGAGCCTGTTCCTCCTCCTGAATTTCTTTTTCTGATTTGAGATCTTTTTTTGTCACATGAGTTCCCCCTTCATCGAAATGAATTTTACCAGTGAAATTCTGATTCTGAACTTCTTTGACGACTCGGCCGTTTCTGAGCACAACAGTTCTCTGAGCGACTTCGGCAACTTCCGGATCATGCGTGACAACGATCAGAGTCGTTCCCTCATCATGAAGTTTATGAAACAGATCAACAACGATTTCTTCATTGGCTTCATCGAGATTTCCTGTCGGTTCATCAGCTAAGATAATTTCCGGATAGTTGATCAAAGCTCTTGCGACACAGACTCTCTGCTGTTCACCGCCGGAAAGCTGACTCGGCAGATGTCTTGCACGATCAGCAAGACCCACTCGATCGAGAGCTTCCATGGCTTCTTTCTCATCCGGCAGACTATGATAATACTGAGCGAGCATGACATTTTCAACAGCAGTCAGATAATTCACAAGATGAAACTGCTGAAAGATCAGGCCGATTTTATCTCTTCTGACAGTAGTCAGATTCTTGGCACTTTCTTTTGAAATATCAACACCATCGAGAAGCACTTCGCCTTTGCTTGGTTTATCCATACAGCCTATGATATTCATCATGGTACTTTTCCCCGAACCGGAAGGCCCCATAATCGAAACCCATTCGCCCTTTTCGACTTTCATATTGACGTTATCAAGGGCATGTAATTCCCCGTAGATTTTATAGACGTTTTTTAATTCTAACAAACTCATAAATCAAAACACCTCTTTTATTCGCCTTTGAGTACCAGAGCCGGATCAACTTCTGTCGCACTCCGGATGGGCATCAGACTGGATAATCCTGTCACGAGAACAGAAACTAAGATCGTAACCGGCACGAGAGCAGGCATAAACGAAATAGAACTGCTGAATACATGAATGCTGACTTGCTGAGCGAAAATAAATCCCAGTACAGAGCCTAAAATCCCTCCGAGTCCGCCGAGCATCATGCTTTCGCCTAAAAATTCTTTGATAATACTGCTGTCAGAAGCACCGATTGCCTTTCTGAGGCCGATTTCTTTTCTTCGTTCAGTCACAACAGCAGTCATAGTAGTAGCGACACAGATCATCGTCAGAGCCAATACGACAACTGTCACGAGTAAGACAAGAGCCTGTAATTTTGTCAGAACCGTTGTTTCTGATGCAGTCACTCTCTTGACGAGTCTTGCATTGACAGAAGATACTGTATTACTGATCATATCAGCATAATCTGATAATTCATCAGAAGAAGCGGAAATACTGAGTTCAGCAATATCAATATCTCCGGCATCTCCTGTGAGCGATTCCATATCAGAAAGAGAAATATATAAATAATCCTCTTCCGAGCCTCCTGTATCGAGAATCCCTGTGATTTCAAATTCTAAAATATTATCCTGAATTGTCTCATCACCGGAAGCCATTTCAGCAGGAGTATAGCTGACTTCAAGTAATTCTCCGGATTTGAGATTGAATGATTCTGCAAGACCTGCTCCGACAAGAATCTGACCGTCCGAAGAGGGATATTCTCCCTCGATATGCCAATAAGGACTTGTTGCCTGTACGCTGGTCATATCCGTAGCGGCGGCGACAACAGGACTCTCATGAATCCGGACATTCTCATAGCGATATGGTGTGACACCGACTAACTGATCAGCTTTGATCAGAGCCGTTCCCTGCCGGACATCTTCGAGAGTAAATTTCTGATCAGCGGCAGTAAAAATCATATTAGCTCCGTAATTCCGGAACTGTGCCCCCATCTGTCTGGGAACATCGTAATAGATTGTCACGAGTCCGGAGAGTACTGTTGCTCCGATGGCAATCGAAAGCAGAGCGACTAACATTCTGGAACGTCTTCTCATAAGAGAAGCGATAATCATACGGAAATACATTTGTCTTTTTTTCATGATAGATTTTTCTCCTGATTAATGACCGCCGTGAAGGACTTCCGCAGGGCGGAGCCGTAACAGCATTCTGATCGCCGGAATGCTTCCGGCGAGTGTGACTAAAATAACAAGAATCGCAACAATCGGAATCACAACAGGTTTCATAGAAATCGCAGAGCCGAATACTGTATGCCCGATAATCTGAGCAAATCCGAAACCAGCGAAAAAGCCGATAATACCGCCGAATACAGCAGTAATAAAAATTTCAGTAAGAACAAGACCGGAAATCGCACCGTTCTGAGCACCGATTGCTTTCATGAGGCCGATTTCACTGCTCCGCTCCATGACACTTGCGGTAACGAGATTGCAGATTCCCAGAGCCGCTCCGATCATACTCAGAATTGTAATCAGAATCATGAGAAGCTGTGTTTTTTCCATGATTGCCCCTTCGGAGTCGGCAACCTGCCGGACGGGAGAAGCAACAGAATCTGTAATTACTTCCTGAATCTGATAGCAGATCGAACTTGCATAAGCTGTACAGTACCAGATTTCATATTGACTGACCGTCAGAGAACTAGGGTCTTTCGCAGCTTTTTCAGCAAGTTCATTATCCGGAGTTGTCAGGGCACTGACTTCAATACTATCAATACAGCCATCGAGAGCGGCCAAGTCCTGAACGGCATTGAGAGGAGCAAAAATCTGATCATCTTCTTCGCCGCCTGCATCGAAAATTCCGATAATTTTAAAATTCTTCTCACCGTCAGAGCCTTTGACATGAAGCGTATTTCCGACAGAGAGATTTAATTTTTTCGCTAAAGCCGTACCAATCATAGCAGAATCTTCCTGATTGTGAGACTGTTCATCGAGCCAGTCACCGGATTCGATTTCCCACCAGCTTCGCAGACCGGCAATACCGGCATCAAGCTGTTCTCCTGTAGGAAGTTCCATATGATGATTGAACCAGCTTCCGATAACTTTCACTTCCGAGCCGTCATCAAGAGTACTGTTCACAGTCACAAACGGAGCGTAATCGACAATATTAAAAGCCCAGAAAATCGTTTTGATCTTACCGAGTTCATCTTCACGAAGATATGCCCCTGTATTCTGACCGCCTTCGACTTCGTATAATTCATTCAGAACAGAAGCCGATTTCGGAACAACCGTAATATTCGCCCCGTAAGTTTTGAGTTCCTGATTGACTTTATCACCGACATCGAACATCACACTGAGCATTGCCGCCGCAAGAGAAGCTCCAAGAGCGATAGTAAAAGCGATCATGAGCATTTTTTTCCACTGCCGGAGCAGAGTTCCCCTGATCATTCTGAAAAACATAGAAACTGCTCCTTTCTTATTTGAATTCTTTCTCGAATTCGACAAGACCATCCACAGGGACAAGAATCTTTCCGTTTTCGATACTATAGGGAATTACGATAGGATTACAGCCGCCTTTGAATCCGATTGTATTGATATTCATCACAACATCACAGAGATTGCAGACAACCTGACCATCTTTTTCATAATAACCAGTTTCGCCGCAGATGTCACAGGCATCAAGACCGATTCCATAAGAAGAAGAATTCGGCTTTTTGATGACAATAAATCTGATAGCAATATTATTTTCAGTCGTATAGGCAAATCTGTGAAGATGACCATCTTCGACCTGTTCAAAGCTGACTTCGACATTGCCATCTACAACAGGAGCATCTTCGACAGGTGAAAGCTCTACCTCTCTGTTCGCAATGACTTTGAGTTCCGTCAGATTGAGCAGACTCAATACGAGACAGGCGCAGGCAAGGCCTGCCCATCTTTTATTGACCAGCCATTTTTTAAGAATTTTTCTTTTTTCTGCCGGAGTTTTGTACGGTTCATTGACATGAGCACTCTTGATCAAAATAAATATCGGAATCAGAAGCGTAACAAGCATCACACCGAAAATAAACCAGTTATCATGATTGGAAGAGAACGCCGCAATCTTGAATAAAGAAAAATCGCCGAATAATTTATGATTCTGAATCATTTTTTTAGTCAGCATGATTCTCAGGCACATACTGATCTGCCGGATACCGTTCACGCCTAGAACAAGACTCAATACAAGCATCATCTGCGAAGAACTCAGACGAATCAGACCTTTTCCGGCAGAGAGTCCGGCCAAGAAAATCAGAATCAGACCGAATATGATACCAATCACTTTAAAAATAAAAGCCGTAGACAGAACTGATTTTTCAACAAGCAGAATCGAATACGGATAAATAATCACATTAGGAAGAGCATAAGTCAGCGTAATCATCATGATAACGCATAATAAAAAAGAATTCGCCAAGTCGCTGACCGGTCTGATGAATTTCCTGAGTGCTGAAAAAATCCAGAATAATAACAATGCTCCCAGAGAAATAAAAAATAAGATTAATATAATTTCATTCCATTTAGCAGAAGTCAGTAATTTTGTAGCATTTTTCAGATAAGTTACAGTTCCGGCTCCGATCAGACCGCCGATCAGACCAATCAGAGCGAAAATTCTGCCTTTTTTATCAAAACAGTATTTGAGATATTCATAGAGCATTCCCGTCAGTAAAGCCATTGAGAGCAGAGCTTCTGTCGTATCTGTAAAATATTTGAGCATGGAAAAACCTCCTTTTTTAGGGATTCTTAAAAATGCACAAGTGCGCCGTGCAGAACACGGCGCATAGATTGTGTATCAAAATAGACAAAAATTACCATTCCTGAGGAGTATATTCCCAGCCTTCATAAGTAACAGTCAGATTGCCATCAGCAAAATAATCATCAAATGTACCACCAGGGCCGGTTTCAGCATCAATATGAAGCAGATAGCCATTCTCTTCAGGGCTGTGGAATGTGAATTCCAGAGTATAAACATCAGCCTGATCGAGCTTGATATTTGCTCCATAATGCGGGCCATCAGAAGCACTCATAACCATGAAAGAGCCTTTCGCCGCATCAGAGCCGTCAGAAGCAATTACTCTGTAATCAACAGTCATATAAGGAACCCAGTCGCCCACACCGAAACCGAGATTATTTTCAAGAGCAGAAACATCAGCTTCCAGATGCAGATTGAAATCTTCGATACTTTCATTACCGCCGGACATCGGAACAGGCTGGAAGTATACAGCAGATACATTCAGGAAACCGCATTCCTGATCTTCAAAGATCGGAATTTCAGTAAAGCCGCCGAGTACATCCGGAGCAGCCGCAGCGGCCTCGCTCTTGACTTCAGCATCAGCAGCTTCAGCAGTAGTAGCTTCATCAGCAGCGGAATCAGCCGGAGCTTCAGAGCTGGAATCAGCAGCAGCCGCAGATGTTTCAGCAACAGAAGAATTTTCTGCTGTCGGTGTAGATTCTGTATTGCCGCCGCAGGCTGTCAGAGACAGAACCATAGATGCAAGCAGGGCAATGCCAATTAATTTCTTTGTCATTGTTATTTCCTCCTAAATTAATTCTGACAAGAATGTTTAAAATTTTGATATATATCAACCTGATCATATTCAGGCCGAAAGGCTGTTATGCATTTACCTTTTCAGGCTTTTGTTTTGCCGTTTTCTGTTTCGGCTTGAGTTCTTCTTCAAACTGTTCGTCTGATTCGGTCAGGAAGTGAATCCCTTCGCCGATGCTGATCAAAGCAGGAATACCAGTCCAGCATACTGCGAAATAGAGCAGACCTTTTCCATATTTTCCAAGATAGAATTTATGAATTCCCAGACTGCCCAGTACAATCGCAAGAATACCGGCTTCTCTGCGATTTCTGGAATTCCATTTCTGCATGACAAAAATCATGATCGTGATGAAAATCAAAATCAACTGCGGAATCAGAGTCTCCAGACAAGGATAAATTCCCAGAACATCGAAGAAATTATTGGACGGAATCAAATTTGCTAAAATCGCCGGAGAAGTCATTGTCATGACATCGCCTTCGATCAGTTCTCTGATGCCTGAGCCTAAGAATGAAATCGACATCACAAACATCAGAATGCTTGTGCCTAAGAAGAAAGGTCTGATCGGGAGTTTGACGCTCAGGAATCTGATCGCTAAGAAAACAAATACTAAAATTACACAGCCAACTCCGAAGCCTCCCCATACATAGGGAGTATCATCAGGATCAGTAAGCAGAGGCTGATAAAACAGAATCACTTCTGCTCCCTCACGGAATACAGCTAAGAACGCTGTAAAACCAAGAGTAAAGACATTTCCTGTTTCAGCAGAGATTTTAATCTGATCGTCAATATATTTCGACCACGCTTCGGATTCGGCTTTTGAAACCATCCAGTTGCTGACATAGAAAAGCACCAGTACAGCAATCAGTGCAGTAATGCCCTCGATAATTTCCTGATTGGCACTGTTTGCGAGTTTCAGCAGACTGAGCAGCCACGCACAGAGGAAACTTGCACCAATCGCTAAAACACATCCCGCATAGACGAATTTTAATTTGTCTTTATTACCGGACTTGACTAAATAAGCGATAATCGCCCCGACAACCAGAATTGCTTCCAGACCTTCTCTGACGATAATTCCAAGACAGGCCATAAAGGTTATCCAGCCACCGCCACCGCCTCCGACACTGACAGCACCTGCCGAAGTTGTTACAGCTGTCGTTTCTGCCGGAATATCAGAATTTTCCTCAACAGGAGCATCTGTATCGGGCTGAGTCTCATCAGAAGAAGAATTTCCGCCTTTTGAGAGTCCGCTTGCCCCAGTATCGCCTACACCATCGAGCTTATTGGCATCTGTATGAAGCATTTCACTGAGCTTGCTCAATTCTGCAAAAAACTCATCTGTCGTACCGTTATTTTTAGTAACCGTCTTACAGGCACTGAACTGAAGCTCAACTTCTGTTTTACGGCTTCCGGCGATATAGCCCATAGCGACACGTTCAAAGCCTGTTGTTTCGTAATAGCCATAATAAGCGGCATTCACAGCAGAGTGCGCATTTTTGGCATCACCGGCCTGATAGAGTTCATCAGCGGCTGTGAGTACAGCATCCATTGCATTGGCAACATCATTCCATGTACCGGAAGGAGCACCGGTTTGTTTGTATTCTTCCCATGTAGCGATATATTCTCCCGAAGCAAAAGCAGTCAGCGTACTGAAACAAGAGAGAATAAACATCATTGTCAGCATAAGCGTACTGACAGCACATAACAGCCGTTTTTTCTGTAACGGCATTTTCATGACCTCCTTAAAAAGTTTCTGTTTTTCGCTGGAATATGCCGCTTTTATGTTAGTTATAACTAACCTTAATACAGGATTCCCTGCACGGCACAGGCAAGGAGGGACTGCCGTACAGAATCTGTACAGCAGTCGCATTATCTGAAAAATTCTGAGCAAATATTACATTACAGATAAATCCTACATGAATTATTTTAGCATACTCTAACTTAAAAATCAAGTCTGTCAGGAAGATTTGTAAGATAAAACAAAAAAATCAGATTACTGAGAAAGATATCAGTCACAACAGACAGAAATCAATACAGAAAAGTTAGCTTTAGTTTACAATCAGGATTTCTTTTCCGGTTCGTAGAGGCTGACACAGATTCCAGCAAGCATCCAGAAAAGCGGAGCAGATGTAATTCCGCTGATTCCGATCAGCATCAGAAGAAGATATAAAATAACTGCACTGAAAATACTGAACCAGAGCCAATTGTCCTGTTGTTTGCATGCTTTCGCCCCTCTGCTAAGAGTCAGGATCATCAGGGCAAGAAAGAGAAGCAGCATAGGAATTCCGAGAGTTCCGGCAAGATGAAGATAATAATTATAGCATCTGTCAAAAACATTCGGATTTGCGGCAATTGACCGGCTTTTATACAGCTGAGGATACACAAGACTATCAGGGCCGCTTCCGGCAAGAGGATATTTTTTTATAACATCCAGTGTATTTTTCCAGACATAGCTATAAAAATCAGAAAGACTTGAAATATCAAAATTTCCGTTAGGATTATTTGAAGTATTCTTGATATAATAGCCGCTGACAGCAAGTCGGTAAGAACTGTCAGTCCATGCAATACTGCCGTCATAGAAATTGAAGCCGTCAGAAATCTGTATGGACTCACTGGTTTCACGAGTGTAGGTTTTATTCAAAGAGGGCGCAAACCAGCTCCATACAAAAGCGAGCAGAATCGCAATCACTGCTGTTACAGCACAGAGTGTTAATTCCTTTCCTGCTTTTTTTATAAATGCATAGACAAGAGCAATCAGAACAGCAAGAATTGTTCCGATCACACCAATCAGACACTGTGTCCGGATGGCAGTCAGCGAAAAGCAGAAAATACAGATCAGATTGATTAATTTCTGTTTATTGTTTTCAGTAAAGACCGCTTCTGTAAAAGCTGGAATCAGGAGAAGCGTAAGAATCAATGCCAGAAAAACAGGACTTCCGGCCAATCCTGACGGAAGGCAGACATCAAATAATAAAAGCGGTTCAAGATTCTGATAATAATTAGGCAAACCAATCGGAAGCATCTGAAGCAGACTCCAGAAGCATTCGACAAGGCCCATATAATACATGCCATGCAGAAGTTTCAGACGGTTATCATCTGTGCCGAGCTGTGCACCAAGCAGAAAGAAACTGCCATAGAAGAAAACAGAAAGCCATCCCTCACTTCTGCCGTCAGAGCCGAACAGAGAAATACTGTAAAAATAAGAATTATATAAGCTGACAAGTCCCCAGATCAGCATAGCTCCCAGCAGATACGCAGGAAGAAAGAGCTTTTTAGGAGTTTCGTCTTTCATGAAGCCGATAAATACAAATACAATTGCAAATACTCCGATAATAGATAAAGCCATACCGGGCACACTGTAGACTTTAAAAAATTCCAGAGGAACAGAAAACAGCGGCATCAGAATCAGAAATCCCATCAGGATTTTAAGATTGAATCCATAATAGCTTTCCGGAGTCATATTGAGAATAAAATTGGATTTTTCCGTTGTATGAAAAATTGTTTTTGCCGTTTTCGGCATAAAAATCACTCCTTGATGATAAATATTAATTATTATAAAAAAAGGACGGCACAGAGCCGCCCTAATATATCGTTTATTTTGCGTAATCCGCAACACGACTTTCACGAATCAGATTGACTTTAATCTGACCGGGGTATTCCATTTCGTTTTCAATCTGCTGAGCAATCTGACGCGCAACCAGAACCATTTTTTCATCATTGATGACATCCGGCTGAATCATGACACGGATTTCACGGCCGGCCTGAACCGCATAGCATTTTTCAACGCCTTTATAAGACATACAGATTTCTTCAAGTTTTTCAAGCCGTTTGATATAGCTGTCATAATTTTCGCTTCTTGCACCGGGGCGGGCCGCTGAAATGGCATCAGCCGCCTGTACAATACAGGCAATCGCCGTACGAGGTTCGACATCATTATGATGTGCTTCAATCGCATGGAGAACTTCTGCATTTTCATGACACTTCCGGCAGACATCCACACCAAGCTGAACATGAGAGCCTTCCATTTCAGATGTAAGTGCCTTGCCAATATCATGAAGCAGACCCGCACGTTTAGCAAGACTGACATCCACACCCAGTTCAGCCGCAAGCACTCCGGAAAGTTGAGCGACTTCGATCGAATGTGTCAGAACATTCTGACGATAGCTGGTTCTGAATTTGAGACGGCCTAATAACTTGATTAATTCATGATTCAGACCGTGAACGTTAGTTTCCAGAACAGCCCGTTCACCTTCCTGCTTGATTTTATGTTCGACTTCGCGTTTTGCCTTTTCGACCATTTCTTCAATACGGCTCGGATGAATACGGCCGTCAGAAATCAGCCTTTCGAGAGCAATTCTTGCAATTTCTCTCCGTACCTGATCGAAGCAGGAGAGTGTGATTGCTTCTGGTGTATCGTCAATAATCAGATCCACACCGGTGAGAGTCTCAAGAGTACGGATATTTCTTCCCTCACGGCCGATGATTCTGCCTTTCATTTCGTCATTGGGCAGAGCGACAACAGAGACAGCCGCTTCAGAAACCTGATCAGAAGCACATTTTGCAATTGCAAGAGAAATATAGCTTCTTGCCTTTTCTTCACATTCTTCTTTGAGCTGTTGTTCATAAGAAGAAATTTTAACGGCTTTTTCATGCACAAGATCTTCTTCAAGAGTTTTAAGCATATATTCTTTTGCCTGTTCGCGAGTCAGTTCAGAGATACGCTCCAGAGTAGCAATTTGTTCCTGTCTGATATTTTCTGCTTGTGTTTTAAGATTTTCGGCTTCCTGCATTTTCTGCTGAACAGCTTCTTCTTTCTGTTCAGCGGCATCAATTTTTTTATCGAGTGTTTCTTCTTTCTGATGAATCCGGCGTTCCTGTTTTGAGATTTCATTACGTCTGTCACGGATTTCTTTTTCTGCTTCCTGACGGAGTTTATAAATTTCGTCTTTTGCCTCGACCAGAATTTCTTTTTTTCTGTTTTCGGCTTCTTTGTCAGCTTCTTCGAGCTGAATTTTTGCCTGTTGAATCAGGCGTTCTGCCTCAGCGGTTTGTTCTTTAGCGGTCTGCATTTCCTCCTGAGCGGCCTGTTGAGCTGCTTTCAGAGCAGTTTCATCCTGCTGACGGCGATGTTCCTCGCCTTTTGCGAAGCCTTCTTTTTCAGCGGACTGCACTTTTCCGGAATAGAATTTCCAGACGAAAATAACTGCTGCAATCAGAACAACGATTACTCCGATCAAAAAACCTGTCATTCGCATTACCTCCCTTAAATCTGTAAAGTTTTGTATTCGTGATGAGTTTGTTGAAACTTTACACAGGCGGTAAATGCCGCTTCCTGTACTTGTTCAGTTTTCAAAAAAATATAAATAGATATATAAAAGCCGCAAATACGCCTGCATGAGTTCACAGATATAAATTGCTGCCCACGGGCAGCGGTTCATATCATTCACAATATTATTATTGTAACTTTTTTTCAGAAATTTGTCAAGAGGATATGCAAAAAAATTTCTGAAAAGCTGATTTTAAATCCTGATTGTTTTCCGGACAAGTACAAATGAATTCGCTATGCGTACAAAATCAACAGGGAAAGCAAAGATTTTTCTCTTGTTTTCGTATAAAGCGACAAATTTAAAAAGAAAATATAAGAAATTACTTGCAAAACTGACAATTCTGCTGTATAATAAATTAGAAATTTCAAATCATCAGAAAGGAACGATTTTTTTCATGAACCTGAGAGAATACAGAAACGAAGAACTAAACGCTTTTTATGAAGCATGTAAAAACACTTATGCTGATTATCAGTCGCAAAATCTGAAGCTGGATATGTCCAGAGGAAAGCCCTCCCCTGCCCAGCTGGATTTAAGTGCGGGACTTCTGGATTGTCTGAATAATGAAGATCTGAACGGCGAGGCCGGAGATTACAGAAATTATGGTCTGCTGGACGGTATTCCGGAAGCCAAGAGATTATTTTCTCCCATGCTGAATGTCAAGCCGGAAGAATTATTCATGTTCGGCAATGCAAGTTTACAGGCAATGTATCTGACTGTCAGCTATGCTTATACACATGGCCTGTTAGGGAATACACCTTGGAAAGATCTGGAAAAAGTAAAATTCCTGTGTCCTGTTCCGGGATATGACAGACATTTCAGAATTACAGAATTTTTCGGCATCGAGATGATTAATATTCCAACTGATGAAAACGGCCCTGATATGGATATGATCGAAAAACTGGTCTCCGAAGATGACAGTATCAAGGGAATCTGGTGTGTGCCTCAGTATTCCAATCCGTCCGGCGTGGTATACAGTGATGAAGTTGTCAGAAGATTCGCCGCTCTGAAGCCTGCCGCAAAGGATTTCCGTATTTTCTGGGATAATGCCTATTGCATTCATCATCTGTGCGATCATCCTAAGATCATTCTGCCGATTCTCGAAGAAGCCCGAAAAAATAACAATGAAAACATTGTTTATATTTTCGCTTCGACTGCAAAAGTGACCTATGCCGGAGCAGGTGTCTCCATGTTAGCGGCTTCTCAGGAGAATCTGAAAGACCTGACAAAAGCTCTGAGTGCATTCACAATCAGTTTTGATAAAATCAATCAGATGCGTCATGTAAAATTTTTCGATGGTAAATTTGAAAATGTTCTTGCCCATATGGAAAAACAGAGAGTTTTACTCGAACCGAAATTCAAGACCGTACTGGATACACTCAATGCTGAAATCAGACCTTTAGGCATCGGCGAATGGACAGAACCCAAAGGCGGTTATTTCGTATCATTCAACGCACCGGAAGGCTGTGCCAAGAGAATTGTACAGCTCTGCAAAGAAGCCGGAGTTGTTCTGACCGGAGCAGGTGCGGCATTCCCCTATGGTAAAGACCCAGAAGACAGAAATATCAGAATTGCTCCCTCTTATCCGTCTGTAGAAGAGCTTCAGAAAGCAATGGATTTATTTGTACTCTGTGTGAAAATGGCTGCTGCTGAAAAGTTGCTGAATGCATAAGATAGTAATTTATTATACTGACTGTCTCCGGACAGTCAGTATTTTTTATCTGAAAAAACAAAGAATCCTCTGTCAGAAAAACAGAGGGTTCTTTGCCATGATATAGGGATTATAGGGATTTTTATAATTAACGCTGGAGTTACGTTAATTATTTCTAAAAGGGGGAGAATATTACTCTCATCTCTGAGAATGATTATAGTATAGCACTCTATTGTGATAATTATATGAAAGCAATATGAAAGTTTTGGATATAATTTTTTATCCAGAATTATACAAATTTTGAGATTACAGAAAAAACACAAAAATCCTCTTGCGAGGACTCTTGTGCATGATATAGGGATTATTGGGGATTTATAATAACGTTGGGGTAAAACGCTATTACCTTAAATAAACAGTCATTTCTAATGACCGTAGTATATTATATACTTTACGAATGACAGAAATATGATAATTCTGTGATAAACTTGTGAAAATTATCTGATTTCAAACCAGAAAACAGAACCTTCCCCCAGTTTCGAGCGGACTCCATAGCCATAATTATGAAGTTTCAGAATCGCCTTGACAATAGAAAGTCCCAGACCAGTTCCGACAACTTCACGCTTATGATTTTCGCTCCGATAATATTTATCAAAAATTTTCTTGATTTTATCTTCTTCAATGCCCGCACCGGTATCACGGACTTCAATTCTGACACCCAGTTCAGTATTGACCTGCTTTACAAAAACCTGCTTATCATCACCGGTATAATTAATAGCATTATTGATCAGATTGCAGACAACCCGTTCCATTTTTCCGGCATCACAGGTCACTTCTCTTGATTCATCCGGAGTAAATGACAGATGATAGCCCATCTGTTCAGATACACCTTTATAGCGTGAGCAGATTTCTGTCATCCAAGCAGTGACATCAAAAGTAGTCGGTTCGAGTTTCTGACTGCCGTTTTCGAGTTTGGATAAATCTAAAATATCATTGACAAGCATTGTTAATCTGTCAGTTTCTTCTATGATCACTTGCAGATGAGCATTTCTCTTGACAGGATTATCACCGGAAAGATCACGGATCATCTCGGCATAGGCTTTGAGCATCGTAAGCGGAGTCCGGAGATCATGCGAAACATTAGCGATCAGATCTCTCTGCATGGTATCGATTTTAGAAATCTCATGTTCAGCATAAGTAAGAGTCTGAGCGAGTTCGTCAACTTCTTTATAGCCTCCGCCTTTGAATTCCGTATCATAATTTCCGTGTGCCATGCGTTTGGCTGATTCAGTAATCTGGATAATCGGCACAGAAAGGCGATTGGACAAGATCAAAGCGATAATAAAACCGGCGACAAATAATAAGATCGCAATCATCAGGAGCAGACGCTTTAATAATAATACAGTCGTGCCGACAGGTTCGAGAGCCGTATTGAACAGCATATAGCCGTCAGGGTTCTGCACATCGCCGATGACACTGCCTAAGACAAGGGTTTTCATATTGATCTGTTCATCAAAGACATTCATACAGATCGTACCGGTTTCACTGTTCTTGACTTCCTGCTGAATCTGGAATAAATAATTATGCCATCCGTGAAGAAGACAGCGATTGCCCATGACATCGCTTTGATATAATACATAATTTCTGCTGTCGATCACGGAAATACAAATCTGATTGCTGAAAGAAACAGACCGCATAGTTTCTTCAAATTCTTCCGTATCATAAGCATCAATCAATTCGCTTGCGATATTTTTAGTTTCCTGAATTTTAAAATAATAATAAAATTTTTCCAGAAATACGACTTCGATCAGAAGCAGTCCCGAAGCAATGACAGTAAAAATAATAAAAGCCATTGCAAGAAGCGTATGCAGAGAAAGACGGCTTTTCTCTTTTTTGATTTTATTTTCTTTATGCTTCTGCATTCGCATCGAATTTATAGCCCATGCCTCGGAGCGTGACAATAAATTTGCGATACTCGCCCAGACTGTTTCTCAGCATCTTGATATGCGTATCGACAGTTCTGTCATCACCGAAGAAGTCATAGCCCCAGACGGATTCCAGAAGTTTATCACGCGTGAGAGCAAGGCCTTTATTTCTGACTAAATAAAACAGCAGATCATATTCTTTCGGAGTCATAGAAGCCTTTTTACCGTCAACATAGACTTCTCTGCCGGCCATATCAATTTCGAGTCCCTCAAAGACGAGAGTTTCCCGTTTTTCTTCTTTTGAATCTGCATTCTGAACAGAAGTTTTGCTTCTCATGAGAACAGCCTTGACACGAGCCATTAATTCTTTCGGCGAGAACGGCTTGACAACATAATCATCCACACCGATTTCAAAGCCAAATAATTTATCATATTCTTCTCCTCTTGCAGAGAGCATAATAATCGGAATATTTTTTTTATGTTTCTTGATTTCCTTGCTTGCAGAATAGCCATCCAGTTTAGGCATCATGACATCCATAATAATCAGGTCATAATGATTTAATTTGCATTTTTCAACAGCCTCCATGCCATTTTCAGCCTCATCGACTTCGTATTCTTCAAATTCCGCATATTCTCTGACGACAGCCCTGATATTGACTTCATCATCAACGATTAACAATTTGCTCATTTCTGAACAGCCCCTTTCATGGTTTTTATATATTATAGCATATTTTGATAAAACAGGCAAGTCTTTTTTCGGAGAAAAACAGATTAAAATTTTATTAAAAATCTCGATAATATTTGACAAGCCTACTGAACTGTGCTATAATAAAATTAATTTTAAATAATTTATCATGATGAATACAGGGAGGGTATTACAATGGCTTTTTCCAATCCATTCCAGAAAAAAAATGAAATCTGGAAATATAAATACAATACACATGAAATCATGATTACAATGAAGCGTTCGAGTGCGAAAGCCTCCAGAGTTTCATTATATATTAACGGCGAGAAAGTAAACGAAGGCTTATTCCGATTACATGCGAATCTGGAGGGTTCGCTTCCAAGCGGTGAAACTGTATTTATCAAATTAGAAAGCGGTCTTGATAATATCGAATGTCAGGTCATTGTCGGAAAAAAACTTTCTCTGGAGAAACATGGCAAAGATATTTCTGATGATGAAGTTCAGACATTTGCAACAATGGGCTTGCTTTCAGCAGGATTTCCTCAGATTACTGACAATGATTATGATGATTTTTAAGAAGATGATTTTATGGAAACAGAATTTTGTTATATCAGTGAAAAACGCTATCTGAATACAATAGTTTTTCTTACTGTTCTTTTTATTATTTTTCCTGTTTGTTTTGCCATATCCAAAATTTCTCAGTTTTTCATATTTCCTGTTACGCTTATTTCCACTATTCTATTTGCCGTTCTGGAGAACCATCTCAGTAATCTGAAAGGCGAATTTGAAGCCGATGAAGAAGCCTGTATCTTTACACTTTCTAAGAAAACATTGCATTTTCGATACGAAGAAATTACAGGAATCGAGCTTGCTAATTTTCCCGAAAACGGCAGAGGCGGAATCTTAATCGGATATAAGATCAAGCTGAAGATGAGAGTAAAAAATATGAATTATGTCATTCAGCAGGAAATGAAATTAGATTACAATTTACAGAAACATTTTGAACAGATTGCTAAAAAGCTGGAACAGATGGAATTAACGGAAATCGGAAATTTTCTGAAATCGAAAACAGGGCTGTACTAAGGAGATGAGCCTATGAAAAAAGAATTTTGCTATATCAGTAATTTTAGCTATGTATTTTTTGCTCTTATGCTGATACTTATGCCTGCCGGCCTGATAGGTTTCGGATGCCTTTTTATTGAGGACGGAAAATATATAGGAATCGGAACAATTGTATTTCTGGTATGGATCATTCCGCTCGTACTGTATTATCTATGCAATTATCTGAAAGCAACTTTTCAGGCGGATGATAATGCCTTTGATTTCAGATTCAGATTCAAGTCTGAGAATCTGCATCTGAATTATAAAGAAATTAAAAAATGCGAATTACTGAATTATCCGGAACATAATCGTTTCGGCAGTCTGATAGGTTATAAAATCCATCTGCAAATCACAGATAAAGAAAATCATGAACATGTCATCCGTCAGCATGTTTCAGCAGATTACACTTTTATGGACTATCCGCAGGGACTTCCGGAAGAAGTCAAAGAAGCCGAACTGACTCAGATCGGAAATTTCATCAAATCGAAACTGAACCCTGCGAAGCTCAAAAAATCGGAAAAGAAAGAGAATCCAGAATCTGAAACAGATACTTCCGTGATGTATACAAATACCGCAGATACACCGGAAATACAAGAGATTCTGAATGCTCTCCGCTCGAAGAAATACATCAAGAAGATTGAAAATCAATTTACTTATGATTCCATTGAAGAAGTCTATAAACAGAATCTGATTCTGACTCTCACAAATGACAGCACATATTATGAGAATGATGATTTAAAAATATATTTTAAAAATATTTCTGATCTGGAATCAAATCTGAAAGGCATTATGCCTCCTGCTTTCACGATTCTTGATCATATGTCAGAAGGCTATGATGCTCAGAACAGATATAAATTAATCGAAGACGAATGGAATCTTTTATCATTTTATTTTGAAAAAGCGGAAATCCTGAGCTGATAAGAAGGTGCTTTCATGGAGATGAAATTCAGATATATCAGTGAAAACTGTGAAGGCTTGATTATGTTATGCGTGATCGGCTTTGCCTTTAATCCTGATATTTCCGGATGGGCTGAAACAAGTACTGCATCTTTTCTCTACTGGATATGTTTTATCATCATGCTGATTTTCATATTCTGGAGCTGTCATATTTCAGGAAAATGTTTTGCAGATGATGAAAAAATAGCATTTCACCTATGGTTCGGACAAAAGAAAATTTTTTATTATCATGATATTAAATTAATAGATTGCACTTATGAATATTATCATAATAAAAGCGATGAAGGCTATCTGATTTATCTGACAATCGAAACTAAAGAACGTAGTAAATTTACCATCACACAGAATCTTCCCTATGAGTCCAGATTTATTACAAATCCTGAATATTTCTCGGAAAAACTGGAAGCAACAGAATTCATGCAGATTAAAAATTTCATAGAATCAGAAATTTCCTCTTGACAAATCGAAAGTTTTGTGCTATGATAGATTCAAACGATGACGGAGAAGTCTTTATCATCGGCACAGAGCCATGAAATTACAGAGAGCTGTTTGCAACGGGGCTGAAACAAACGGCATTTCAAAATGATGATGAAGAATACCACTCCTGAGCCTGTCCAATCCACAGCGGCTGACCGCCGTTATCGGGTCAATGAGATGTATATAATTTTGATATATACATGAAATTCAGGTGGAACAGCGGTAACAATCGCCCTGAAACTGTAGTGATCTATAGTTTCAGGGCGTTTTTATTTTAATATCAAAAAAGGAGATTGATTGATTATGCTGAAATTAACACTCAAAGACGGCTCTGTCCGTGAAGTCGAAGAAAATCTGACAGCGGCCGAAGTGATCAAGGGCATCGGCATGGGTCTGTATAAAGCGGCCTGTGTAGTCAAGATTGACGGTGAAGTCTGTGATCTGAGAACAGTTCTGACGAAAGACTGTGCATTTGAAGTTCTGACATTTGATGATCCGGAGGGTAAAAAAGCATTCTGGCATACAACCTCGCATATCTTAGCACAGGCAGTCAAG
>Ga0326513_10000247_pt1 | contig 43220 bp, 39 predicted proteins | sample 2_2465_0518_D_FD_203654 | JGI IMG/M metagenome (GOLD analysis project Ga0326513, IMG submission 203654) | Bovine rumen microbial communities from UC Davis, California, United States - 2_2465_0518 | ecosystem: Host-associated > Mammals > Digestive system > Stomach > Rumen | place: USA... | reverse complement strand
GGTCGCAATTCGAATACAACAGGCTGGCAGACAGTAGGCAATTACTCCTACTACGCTTATTCAAATGGTACATGCGCACGCAATACGACTATTCAGGGTGTTAAGCTTGACAGCATGGGCAGATCCGAAATGTCCGATATGGACAGAAAAGCACAGGGATATTCCAGTAACACCAATTACCTGATCCTTGTTAACAAGGATGACTATAAGGTTGCTGTATACAAGGGATCCAAGAATTCCTGGGTTAAGCAGAAGGAGTGGTATTGCACACACGGCGGCAGCAACACACCTAACGGCGTATGGACACTTGATGACCATGTAACAAAGAGAAGCGCACAGTACGGCTGGGCTGTATTTGATTTCTCCAGTGCTGCGTTTGCATCACATATTTCCGCAGGTAACTATTTCCACTCGATCCTGTACGAGAAATACATTGGTCTGTATTATCCTAACACCAATCCTTACAATGAGGATCCTATGGATCCCAGCCTGAAGCAGGATTATTCTCATGGCTGCATCAGACTTGAGACAGAGAACGCTGAGTGGATCTGGGACAATGTTCCGCTTGGAAGTAAGGTAGTTATCTACTAATAACTGAATACTCGCTGAGTAAGATGTAAGATTGGATATCCGGCACAATATGTGCCGGATATCTTATTGTTTACCCCTGGGAAGAGGAAGTCGGACCTTACGGACGGCGATTCTGCAAAATATAGCATTTGTAAGTTATATTGGCTCAGATGAGGTTTTCCGTTATAATGAATAGAGCTTAGTAAAGACTCAATAAGAATTGTGTAACAGGAGGAATATACGTTGAATATAATTGTGACAGGCGGAGCCGGATTTATCGGATCCAATTTCATTTTCTATATGTTGGATAAGCACCCTGAGGACAGGATCATCTGCGTAGACAGTCTTACCTATGCAGGAAATCTCTCGACACTGGAGTCTGTGATGAGCAACCCGCAGTTTCGCTTTGTGAAACTTGATATCCGTGACAGGGAAGGCATCGACCGGCTTTTCGCGGAGGAAAAACTTGATATCGTAGTAAATTTTGCCGCAGAATCACACGTCGACCGCTCCATTGAGAATCCCGGGATCTTCCTGGAGACCAATATCATGGGAACTGCTGTGCTCATGGACGCCTGCAGAAAATACGGGATCACGAGATTCCACCAGGTATCCACGGATGAAGTCTATGGCGACCTGCCGCTCGACAGGCCGGATCTTTTCTTCACGGAGGAGACACCCATCCATACCAGCAGCCCTTACAGCACCTCCAAGGCGTCTGCAGATCTTCTGGTACTCGCCTATCACAGAACCTACGGGCTGCCTGTGACGATCAGCCGCTGCTCCAACAACTATGGCCCTTACCAGTTCCCGGAGAAGCTGATCCCCCTGATGATCGCCAATGCGCTGCACGATCAGCCCCTTCCGGTTTACGGCGAAGGCCTGAATGTCAGAGACTGGCTGTACGTGGAGGACCACTGCAAAGCGATCGATCTTATCCTTCGCGGGGGACGCGTAGGCGAGGTCTACAATATCGGCGGTCACAATGAGATGAGAAACATTGACATCGTCAAGCTCATCTGTGCAGAGCTCGGCAAGCCGGAGAGCCTGATCACTTACGTGACAGACCGCAAGGGCCATGATCAGCGCTACGCCATAGATCCCGCCAAGATCCACGGCGAGCTGGGCTGGCTCCCTGAGACCATGTTCAAGGACGGCATTAAGAAGACGATCCACTGGTATCTCGATAACCAGGAGTGGTGGGAGACCATCCGGTCCGGGGAGTATCAGAATTATTATGAGAAGATGTATGGGAATAGATAAGTGAGTGCCGGTGGCGTGAAGGTACGGAAGCATATGGATTTGGGCGGGGTAGATGAATGTAAGGTGCGGAAGCATATGGATTCAACTGAAACATGTTGAATTCGCGTGGTTTCATCTTGATTTTCTGCTGCGCTGCGGCGGGAACCGCTTTTCCGAAACTCACAGCCCGGTCCTGATGGACCGGGCTGTTCAAACAGACGGGCTTTCGCCTTGCAGGAGCTGCAAGGCTCATTCCCGCCTTCGCTTACAGAAGATCAAGTGAAAGCCGTACGCTCAGAAAAAAGGACATTCGCAATCCGCTTCGCTGCTTGCTCATAAACCGCAACCGCTTTCAACGGTATCTCAGCAGGACTTTAATGTCCTGCTGAGATAATAAATAAACCATCTATGCCCAAAGGGATAGATGGTTTATTTATTATTGCGGTTTAAAATATTTACATTTGAACCATATGCGTCCTCCCCTTAAGTCATCGACAGCCGAAGGGATAGAAGGTCCAACGGAAGGTTATTAGTTATATAGAGTTTTTTTCAGAGCTCTCAGAAATCAGATTGGTTTCCGGGGGCTTTTTGATATTTGATTTGGGGAGGTGTAGGCCTGGACAGGGTGAACTGACAAATCTGCCTATATCCTGGAGGCCAGCGATAGGCCTGAAAGCAGGTTAGTAAGAAATCTGCCTATATCTGGAGGCCAGCGATAGGCCTAAAAGCAGGTTAGTAAGAAATCTGCCTATAACTGGCAGTCCTGATTATAGGCCTTAAAGAAAAGATTCTGTACCTGGGCCTATCGAAGCAGGCATGGAGATGTTTCCTTGGACAGAGCCAGGGTTCCCTGCTTCATCGTAGTGGCCTGAATTAGCAGAGGGGCTTTTATGGCCGTCGCAGAAGGTTTTTCATGGAGCCAGAAGACACCGATTCCCATCCTACGGAGGGACGTGGTCGAAGACCGGGATCACAAATCCCGGTCTGAGTCGCCCTTTTGTTTGAGGATTCCGGTATCGGCCGGAATCCGAGTTTGGGCGAGTGCCAGTCCCGCAGTAAGGATGGGAATCGTTTTGTGTCTGCTAAGCGGATGAAACACTTTCTGCGACGGACCATATAACCCCGTCGCTAATAGACATACAAATTAGAGCCTCGAAATGATAACCCCCAGAATAATGATGGCGACGCCAAGTATCCTGCGGCGGGAGACGTTCTCCTTGAGGATCAGGACGCCCATGATGAAGACCCAGACAAAGCTGGTCGCGGTGATGCAGGGCATGACCGATACAGGGACGTGGATCAGGGCCACTTGGTTGATCACAAGAGTGGAGAAAAGAAGGCCATAGGAGATGATGACGCGGGGATTCAGGAACTTGCTGAAGAACCCGCTTTTTTTGGCTTCTGTGATGTTGGCCTGCTTTTTGAGGATGATCTGGCTGAGTGCTGTGACAAAGGCAGCAAAGATGGCAGCTCCGTAACAGAAGGCAGGTGTAAAGAGTTCAGAATTCATGGTTTCCTCCGTTTAATGCCGGTTAAAAAGGACGGGCGGCTTGCCGTTTAATGCCGGTGAAATCGGTCGGCCGGATTACCGGTTGACGTCAGTGAAAAGGGACGGCCGGCTTGCCGGTTTATGCTGGTAAAAAGAGTTATTTGTCCTTTTCGTCGCTGATGCTGATGACCATTCCGATGGAGATGACGATGATCCCAAGGATCTGCTTCCAGGTGATGGTCTCGTGGAAGATCAGCCTCGCCCACACGAAGATGAGGATATAGCTGAAGCCGCGCCGGAGGTAGGCGGTGGTCAGCGGAAGCTTTTCGAGGATCAGCTGCCAGCAGACGGCGTAGAAGCCGAGGATCACTACGGCCAGGCAGAACCAGGCGATGTATCCGGCGGAGAGAAAAGGATACCGGCCTCCCAGCTTGAGGCAGGGGGAGGTCAGGCTTTCCATGAATACGGCGATGATCGCCAGTAATATGATGTTACTTCTTTTGCTGAGAAATTTATCTAACACGGCAAACCTCATTCCCAAATAAGGGGTTTAATCCCATCGGCTGTTTCGGTATCGACCTGGAGCATTTCGCGCACCTGGGCGGCCCGCTTTTCAAAGGTGGCGCGGTCAGGGGCGCTTATGATCAGCGCGATGCGGGAGGTCTTATCGGTGTGCCCCTCTGTGTTGCTGACGCCCGCCTTGAGCTTGTCGAGCTGGTTGCGGTGGACGAAGGGGAGGGCCTGCACTTCGCTTACGCCGCTTACGCGCAGGACCTTGCCGACAGGGACGTAGAAGGCGAGGTAACCGCAGACACACTGCTGGGGCAGGATCTCCGGGAGACCTTTCTGCTTGCCGGAGGCGATGTCCAGAAGGAAACCTTCTGTATCAAGGCCGCAGGAAAGGTGGATCAGGTCGGAGGAAATGAACACGCCGCCGCCTCTTGCGGCAGTCTCGATGAGGTAGATGTCATCGCCGTCCATGATGAACTCGCTGTGGGTGATGCCCTGTCTGAGGCCGAAGCCGGTGATGATCTTCGTGTTCAGGTCCAGAACGCGCTGCCGGAGCTCATCGTCCACGACTGTGGGGAAGATGCGGCTTTTGGCGGCAAATGCGTCGGGCAGGTCAAAATAGAGCGTATCCCCGATGCACAGATTGCGGAACTCATAGTCCACAGCCAGGCCTTCCACAAGGAATTCGCGACCGGTGGCATATCGCTCGATGAGAACGCTGTGGTTGGAGGACCAGCGTGAGGCCTCTTCATATTTTGACTTAAGGTCATTGGCGCTGCGGCAGATCTGCACGCCGCGGCTTCCCTGGGTGTCCAGGGGCTTGATGATGACGTTCCCGCCGATCTCGTCGTAGTAGGCAAGGGCCTCTTCCAGGGAAGAGACCGTGCGGTTGGGAAGGAGCTTAATGCCAAGCTCTGTCATGCGCTTTCTCATGAGACTCTTGTCGGTGAAGAGATGGCCGGTCTCGTAGCCGATTCCCGGAAGTCCGAGATTCTCGGCGACATATGCGACAGAGCGGACAGCGATGTCCGTCTGGTCTGTGATCACGCCGCAGACGGAGTGCTCCCGGGCATACTCCAGAATGCGCTCCTTGTCCCTGACATCTGTGAGCAGGGAGTCAGCGATATAGGGTTTAAAGGCGTCGGAGATCACCGGCGCTGCGAGCAGAACGTTGTAAGAGCGGGAAGCCCTCTGAACCAGAGGAAGCTGAAAATCTCCCGCTCCGATGATAAGTATGTTTTCCATGTATTATTCCTCTTTGTATTCGCCAGCCTTTCCGTAGATGTCGCGGATCACGAATTGGGGCGAGTTGTTCAGGGAAATGTAGATCCTCCCGATGTATTCGCCGATGAGGCCCAGCATGAACATGATCATTCCTCCGATAAACAGGAGCATGGACATGAGGGAGCTGTAGCCGATCGCCACATTGGGGTTGACGAGCTTGTGGACGACGGTGTAGACGACCATGAGCATGCCGATAAAGGCAAAAAGGATGCCGCAGCTCGTGGCGAGTCGAAGGGGCTTTACGGAAAAGGCGGTAAAGCTGTTCATCCACAGGGCGAAGGACTTCTTGAAGCTGTAGTGGCCGACGCCGATGGTGCGCTCTCTTTCCTCCATTTCCACGTTCACCACATTCTTGGTGGAGCGGAGCATGAGGCCGGAGAGATAGGGATAGGGGTTCTTATATTTGATGACTTCGTCCTTGACGAAGCGCTTCATTACGGAGAAATTGGAGAATTTCAGCTCTTTATCCTTGCCGAGGAGCCAGGTGGCCACTGCGTCGTTGACCTTGGAGCCGAAATTCTTGAAGGCGGACTGCGTCTTATGCGGGTATTTCGCGATAGCGACGTCCGCGTCTCCGCTCAGGAGGGGCTCCATGAGATCCCAGAGCCTGTTGGCGGGACACTGCTGGTCATCGTCGATGAAGACGACGTAGTCGCCGTCCGCAAAGTGGCAACCGCAGATCAGGGCGTTGTGGCGCCCGCCGTTCTTGGCGAGGTCGATGGCGAGTACCTGCGGATCCTTCTCAGCTTCTTTTCTTATCACAGAGAGAAGGTTGTCCGGGGAGCAGTCATTGACCGCGATGATTTGATAAGTAAAATCAGGCCGTTGTGAGACGACCTGACGAATTTCATCTATGACGAGTCCTACGGACCCTTCACTGTGATAACTCGGAATGATGAAGCTGATCAGCTTCTTTCCGCTCTTATGGATTGCATCAATATTCACAAATAACTCCTGTTCTCATGCAAAAAAGTCTTATGCAAAATAGGAAAGCACTGTATCGATCACCTTGCCGCGGTCTTCTTCTGTCATGCCGTAGTAGAGGGGCAGTCTGGCCAGACGGTCGCTCTCAGCGGTGGTGTAGACATCTTCTCCGCAGAAGCGGCCGAAACGCTTGCCGGCAGGAGAGGAGTGAAGAGGCACATAGTGGAATACGCACCCTACATCATGGCTGTGAAGATAGTCGATAAATTCTGTGCGCTGGCGAAGATCGCGAAGCTTTACGTAATACATATGCGCGTTATGCGCGCATTCCGCGGGAATGGTCGGAAGGACGACCTTTCCGGCAGATGCCAGGGTGGCAAATGCCTCATTGTAGGCGTTCCATGTGGCAAGGCGGTTCTCATTGATCTTATCAGCTTCCTGAAGCTGGGCCCAGAGGTAGGCCGCGTTCATATCACTGGGAAGATAGCTGCTGCCGTACTCCACCCAGGTATATTTGTCAACCTGTCCGCGGAAGAAGCGGGCTCTGTTCGTGCCTTTCTCTCTTAAGATCTCTGCGGGCTCAAGGTCCTCCTTGTGGTTGAGGATCAGGGCTCCTCCCTCGCCCATGGAATAGTTCTTGGTCTCATGGAAAGAATAACAGCCGAAATCGCCGATCGTGCCGAGGGCTCTGCCCTTGTAAGTTGACATGACGCCCTGCGCGGAATCTTCAATGACCTTGAGATCATATTTGCGGGCGATCTCAAGGATCGTATCCATTTCACAGGCTACGCCCGCATAGTGGACGGCCATAATGGCCTTGGTCTTGTCCGTGATTGCGGCTTCGATCTTAGTCTCATCGATATTCATTGTATCAGGACGGATATCTACAAATACAGGAGTCGCTCCCGTCAGAACGATGGAAGTAGCCGTGCTCGAAAAGGTGAAACTGGGGAGAATGACCTCGTCCCCCTTTTCAAGACCGCACAGAAGGGTCGCCATTTCGAGAGCAGTTGTTCCGCTTGTAGTCAGCAGAGCGGCTTGAGCGCCGAAATGTTCTTCGATCCACGCGTTGCACTTATGGGTAAACTGCCCGTCGCCGCAGATCTTGTGCGCGTCGATGGCCTGCTGTACATATTTAAGCTCCGTTCCGATAAACGGAGGAATGTTAAAAGGTATTTTTGCCATAGGATAAACTCCTTACATTTACTACATTACCGTCATTATACTATTATAAAACAGATTTTCCTATATTTTTCTTGATGTGAAAGCAAGAATGGACATTTCGAGGCGTAAACCATGAACATACTGTCCTGAAATGAACTGCGGTGTGAAGGGGAATGCGGGCGTCGATGTTTTGGCTTCTTGCTTAAAAAGAAAGCATACGGTAGAATTACCATGTTATTGAAGGTTACGGCAATGATCACTACTAATCAGGGAGGAGACCGGAAACGCGCAATGGTTATTGAATGTATTGGTCTTCCCGGCAGCGGCAAGACTTATCTAATGGAACTGGTCGGGAAGGAGCTCAGGCGCAGGGAAGTCGACTATGTCAATGTCTCCGCCAATCTCAGGAACAGGATTTCGTGGAAGATCCTAAGAAAAATAGTGCGGGCGGCGATCTATCTCAGCGCCGACGCCAGGTGGCTGCGTGACAGGCTCATGAAGATCCTCGGAGAAGAGGGGGAGCTGCACAGCAGCTTCGGGGTCTGTGAAAATGAAAAATACGCGGTCAGAAGTGCGGCAGTCTACTCGTTTGTGTACCGGAGAATGGTCCGGTCCCCCAGGATCTATCTGTTCGACGAGGGGCTTGTCCAGGCGCTGGTGAAGTTCTGCGCTGATTTCCGGATCTCCGATGGGACGTTCCGGAAGATGGTGACGGCTTCAGAGCAGGGCGTCAGGAGCTCCAGGCTTGTGATCTTTAATGAGACCTCGATGGAGGAAAGCCTGGCTTCAGTAAAAGACACGGACAGGCGGGCGGGCGCGTCCGGCGGGCCGGACGGCGAAAAGCTCACACAGATCCTTGAGGAATACGTGAGGCTTAACGAAGTCTATAGAAACAGCTTCAATGTTCTGGAGATCCGCAAAGAGGATGATAAGCGAAGGAAGCTGTCCCGCGTATTCGGAAGGATCAGGCAGATCCTGTCGAACACCTGAGAAAAGGTATATATGGAGATTGAAAACGCGGCACAACCCGGATCGGGTCGTGCCGCGTTCTATATTCCTTTTTGTCCGCCCGGTGGACTGTGCCGGCCGCCGCATATTTCCGGCAAAGTAGAGTTATTTTGTGGTCGCCTTAAAATACGCGTCAATTCCGTTCACAAGACCATTGAGCATCTTTGTCTGATAAGCGGAGGTCTGCATGAGCGCATCTTCCTTCTCATTGGTCATGTACCCGAGCTCGATCAGCGTTGTGGGCACTTTGCTCCAGTTGTTGCCCATCATGTTGTCGGTCTCCATAACGCCTTCATTGTAGCAGCCGGTGGCCTTGACATACTGGGCGAGCATGATATCGGACAGCTGGCGCGACTGCGCGTACATCTTGGAGATGTACGGGTTGTCCTTGGTGACGCAGATCGTCATCGCGCCGTTCTTGGAGTGGTCCTTGGGAGCCGCATTGGCGTGGATCCTGAGGAAGATCGCCGCATTGTTCTTGTTGGCGACCTGCGCGCGGTCTATGCAGCTGTAGGAGCCGCTGTTCTTGGTGCGGACCATGACGACCTTGTAGCCGCGCTTGGTCAGGAGGTCTCTGAGCTTGAGCGAGATCTGCAGGTTCAGCTCATATTCCATAAGGCCGGTGTAAGGGCTCTCGGCGCCGATGTTGTCCGCTTCCTTGAGGATATCGGAGCCGGGACCGATCGGAACTTCTTCGTCCGCGGGATCGGAGGAGTGGCCGGGATCGAGCACGATGACATGGTTGGCAGCCCAGTTTTTCTGTTCAACGCCGCTCTTGCTGTCAAAGTAGTGAACCTTGCCGTTTATGAAAACGAGGCCCTTGAGCATCTGGCCGGCACCTTTGCCGTTGTTATACCGGGAGTCGATAAAGTAGAAGGTCTTCCCGTTGATCGTCTTGAAGCCTCTGAGCATGGCGCCGACCGGCATAGAGGGGAATTTTTTGTCAGCGAAGTAATAGGTGCTTCCCTTGATCGACTTAAACCCGGTGAGCATCTTGCCCTTTATCGCAGAGGAGGAATTTGCGGGCGAAAAATAATGTGTGTAATATTTGCCGCTCCGCTTTATGATCTGGAATCCGGTGAGCATCTGTCCCGCATTAGAGGAGGAGTACTTGAGGTAGTTGGAATCCGAGAAATAAAAGGTGTGCTTGGTCCCGTTAATGGCGATCTGCTGAAAGCCTGTGACCCGGGCGCCGTTCTTGGCGGGATCGAGATAGTACATCCGGCCGCCGATCAGGTGCCAGCCGATGCAGGGTTTTCCGTCTTCATAATAGTACCACTTCTTGTCCGATTTCTGTGTCCATTGACCGGTGTTCGCCGCCGACACGGTGATCTCGCGGGGGTCCGGCGTCACCTTGGACTGTTCGGTGCTCTGAGCGGAGCCGGCTGCGAAGACCTCTGCCGAAGGTATTGCCGTGATGCAGACTGCCAGAAGGATTGCTGTGAATATTCGGACGAATGATTTCATATTTGTGGTGCCCTTTCATTAATCGCGTGATAAGGATCGGTTTGAGTACTTCTACTGTATTCTACAATAGAATTGGTTTTTGTGCACATCTTTCATAGCGGTATGATATAATGACTAAATGAAATTTCATTAATTACAGTGGGGGACAGGATACTTTTATGCAAAGGACTAATCTGATCCTGATCGGAATGCCTGCCTCGGGAAAAAGTACGGTGGGCGTAATACTTGCCAAACTGATCGGTTATGATTTTATAGATACGGATATTTTGATCCAGAGAGCGGAAAAAAAGCGTCTATCGGAGATCATTGAAGATGTGGGAGTGGACGGATTCCTCGAAGTGGAGGCGCGGGTCAACGCTTCGGTAGAGGCGGACCACTGCGTGATCGCGACCGGCGGAAGCGCGGTCTATAGCGAGGAGGCCATGAGGCATCTCAAGAAGATCGGTCATGTCATGTATCTCAACGTCGGATATGAGACGATCCGGAAAAGGCTGGGAAATATCAAGCGGCGGGGCGTTGTGCTCAGAGAGGGACAGACGCTGCGCGATCTCTATGAAGAGAGAACGGCGCTTTACAAGAAGTACGCGGATACGACCATAGAGGAGCAGGGGGACGTCGAGGACGTTGTCGCCCACATCCTCAAGCTGATGGAGAAGAAGTAAACTGATCCGGAATGCCGGATTCTTGTTTGAAGGGAGATTTATGGGTAGAGATTTTGATGAAGTGGTGGATGTCCGAAGCGGACTGGCATATCTGCTGGTGAAGTGGAAGATCATCGTTCTGGCAGCAGTCATTGGAGCCGTTATAGGCGGCACCTATGGGGGCATGAAGAGCTCACAGTCACAGTCGACGGCTGTTACCGGCTATGAAGAGACGATCAGCAATGCGAGAGCGGCGTGCTCCGAGGAGGGAGCGCTGTACGCGGAACAGCTCAGTGCCCAGTACAAGGCGTATAACAGCGCCCTGAGCGGATGGGGAACCTATCTGGACAACTCTGTTTTGCAGAAGACGGATCCGTACGATTATGTCAAAAAAGACATTCAGTATTCGGTGGTCACTGACAACGTCAATACGGTCAATGCTTTTTCTTCTTCCCTGCTGAGCCAGAGCGATCTTGAAGCCATCGGCGCGATCCTGGAAGCGGACCCGCTCACAGCGTCGCTGGAGGAGATCGTCGCGGTAAGCGGAAATGAAACGGAAGATGAAGACGCTAATTATCATACAGATATCACCAATAATATTAGTGGCGTGCACGGGGAGGTCATGACAGTCTCGATCGCTGCTCCGGATGAGAGCAAGGCGGATCTGGTCGCGGAGATCGTGGAGAAAGCTGTAGATGCCAAGGCCGGGAAAATACAGGCCGGCGGTGTGCAGATGCAGATAAAAAAGGTGGATGAGGCGGTGACCCGCAACGACTCCAACTGGCTTTTGAAAAAGCAGCTGGCGGTGATGGACAAACTGGTCAATTTCCAGATCGACTACAGCCTCTTTATCAAGAACACTACAGACATACTTCAGGGTTCACAGCGGACTTATTACAAGCTCCTGATCTCTCTGGATCCGGAAAAGACGGTGGCTGCAAGCAGTTCGAAGAAGAGTTCCGTCAAATCCATAGTCAAATATGGGGTAGTCGGCGGGGGAGCGGGCCTTGTGATCGCCCTGCTCTGCGCATATCTTCTGTTTGTGTTCTCCAATAAGATCCAATCGGGAGAAGAGCTTCGCAATAATTACGGTCTTTCTGTTCTGCAGAGGTTCAGGACCGGTGAGACGAAAAAGTGGGACGTGATCAGGAACCGGGGGCTTTCTGCCATGGGAATGGACCGCGCGGCACAGATCTCAGAAGCAGGAGCGGCCTCTCTGGGCGCTGAGCTTGAGAGAAGGACGGCCCAAATGGAGAAAAAGCAGGTTTATCTGACCTGCGACTGCACGGATGAGAAGAGCCGCGGCTGCATCCGTTCTCTTGCCGGGATCCTCTCAGACGGAAACGTGACTGTTGTGGCGGGAGACCCGCGGGAAAGCGAAAAAGCGTATAAAGAGCTGCTGGGATCGGGCCTGGTGGTGATGGCGGAAGTGCTGAACGGATCCCGCAAGAAGGATTTCAATGATCTTCTTGAGACCTGCAGGAGAAATGAACTGCCTGTACTGGGCTGCGTCACTCTGCTGGATACCGAACACTATTAAAGTGTGTACAGCGGACCGCTGAAGCACAAATTCCGAAGACAAATAGTAAAGTTAAAAGCTCTGCGTCAGATCTGACGCAGAGCTTTTTTTAACTTAAGCCGGGCTTTTACCGGATCATTTTGGCGTGTTCCGCATTTGTGTCGGAAATAATGTAATGGGGCCGGTTCTTGGTCTCCATGTAGGTCTTGGCGAGGTACTGTCCGATGATACCGAGACAGAAGAGCTGCAGGCCGCCGATGAAGATGATCACGCAGATCGTCGAGGCCCAGCCGGCGACAGGATCTCCCCAGATCAGCCGCCGCACAACGATGACGATCAGCAGAAGGAAGGAGAAGCAGGTCATCAGCATTCCAAACCAGGAGGCAATGCTCAGGGGAGCGTTGGAGAAGTTGATAATGCCGTCTATGGCGTATTTAAAGAGCTTCCAGAAGCTCCACTTGGTCTCTCCGGCGACGCGCTCCACATTTTCAAAAGGCAGCCAGTAGGTATTGAAGCCCACCCAGCCGAAAATGCCCTTGGAGAAGCGGTTGTACTCGCTCATGGAGAGGATGGCGTCTTTCATATTCCTGGTCATAAGGCGGAAGTCCCTGGCGCCGTCCACGATATCCGCGTCAGAGATCGAGTTGATCAGCTGGTAGAATCTCCGGGCGAACCAGCTGCGGACCGGGGGTTCTCCGGCTCTGTCCACGCGTCTCGTCGCCACACTGTCGTATTCTCCGGACTCCAGGATCTTCACCATCTCGGGAAGCAGGGACGGCGGGTCCTGCAGATCGGCGTCCATGACGGCGACATAATCGCCGCGCGCATTACAGAAGCCCGCATACATAGCCGCTTCTTTGCCGAAGTTTCTTGAAAAGGAATAGTAAAAAACGTGGGGATCCGACGCGGCCAGCTCCTTCATGACAGCCAGTGTATTGTCCTTCGATCCGTCGTTGATGAGCAGAAGCTCATGGTCACAGTCCATCCCCGCGAGAACACGTGTGACTTCGCGGTAAAAAAGCGGAAGGGCTTCCTGTTCGTTATAGCAAGGTACGATAAGAGATAGAAGCATGATTTTGATTCCTTTCTTCTGTACATAGTATCATTTTTGAAAAAAAAGATATAGAATGGAAATGATGTATTTCATTCTTTTTACTAGAAGTGATGCCGGTGAATCTTGCTCGGATCAAATCGTAAGGAAAACGGTGTGTTTATTATGAGTGAGAACAATAATTATCGTAAGATCGAACGTGAAGCGCAGCCCAATTGTGTCGTAGGAATTGGGGCATCAGCAGGCGGACTCGAAGCGCTGCAGCAGTTTCTGACTTTTCTCCCCGGGGATACGGGTATGGCTTTTGTCATTATACAGCATCTCTCGCCGGATCATAAAAGTCTGTTGGCGGATATCCTGAGTAAGGACACGACTATGCCTGTTGTGGAAGCTGAGGACGGAATGCGGGTCGAGCGCAATCATATATATATGATCCCTCCCAAGTACAATCTGGAGATCGTTTCCGACATACTCCGCCTCAGGACATATAATTACAGAAATATCAATCACCCTATCGACATTTTCTTCAGGTCTCTTGCAGCCGCCTATGAGAACAGGGCTGTTGCAGTCATCATGTCAGGCACCGGATCCGACGGAACGAACGGGATCCGCTCTATCAAGGACAAGAACGGCGTGATCATAGTGCAGTCTCCGGAGAGCGCCAAATTCGACGGAATGCCCAGAAACGCGATCGCGACAGGTTTTGTAGATCTCGTCCTCAATCCCGACAGTATTGCGCGTGAAATGCGTCATATCGCGGCATCCATGGTGGACGCCGGCAATAAGCTCCAGCTCAGCGATGGTGATCTTATGGTGCAGGTCTTCTCGATCCTGCGCAATGTCACCAATGTCAATTATACATATTACAAACAGACGACGATCCTGCGGCGCATAGAGAGGCGCATAGTGGTCACGCACAACCGCAATCTGCAGGAATACGTGAAATATCTGTCCAACAATCCGGACGAGGCGAGACTTCTGGCCAAGGAAGTGCTGATCGGCGTGACCAGCTTCTTCCGCGATCCGGACTATTTTGACGTGCTCAAAGACCGGGTCATTTATGATCTGGTCAAAAACGCGAGCGCCTCAGAGCAGATCCGAGTCTGGGTGGCGGGATGTTCCACCGGTGAGGAAGCGTACTCCATTGCGATCCTCTTTGCGGAAGTGATGGAGGAGATGGGGGTTCGCAGGGACGTCAAGATCTTCGCGACGGCCCTCGACGCGGATTCCATCGCTGTGGCCGGCAGGGGGATTTACGGCGACAACATCAGTGAGGATGTGAGCGTGGCGCGCCTTAGCCGCTATTTCAGCCGCAAGGGCAATCACTATATCGTCGGGCACGATATCCGCAAGATGATCGTGTTCGCGCAGCACAACGTATTTCAGGATCCGCCCTTCGGCAAGCTCGACCTGATCAGCTGCCGGAACCTGCTGATCTATTTCCAGAATATTCTGCAGAGAAACCTGTTCGCGATCTTCCACATGGCACTCAAGGACAGGGGCTATCTGTTCCTTGGAAGAAGCGAGTCGGTGATCGATTACGATGACGTTTTCCGTGTGGTCTGTGCCAATGAGAAGATCTTTGTGCACAACGCTTCCGGCAAGGCGCCGTCCCATGAGCATATCACCTATTCCATGCAGGGCGTGGAGAACAATATGGACTCCGCGGGGATTCTTCACAATGTGCCCGAACCGGAGCTGACCTTCAATTCCGGAGAGCTTGACACGCGCATTCTGGAGGTCATGATGCCCGCCAGCGTCCTGGTGGATGAGAAGAATCAGCTGGTACACACATACGGCGACTGCAAGGAATTTATCACATTCCCTGTGGGAGCTGTGACGCTCGATATTTTCAGCCTTGTGAGATCAGAGCTCAAGATCGCCGTCTCCAAGGCGCTCAAGGAGTCCAGAGAGAAGCAGGAGAGGGTCGCCTATGAGGGGATCCCGATACGGCTCGACGGAAAGAATGAGCTGATCTCGTTGGTGGGACAGCCGCTCCGCGACCGCCTGGGCTCGGAGACAGGGATGACCGTTCTGGCTTTCCTGAGGACCAGGGAGCAGACTGACGACATTAAGATGGAGCAGTACAAGATCGACAGTGCCGCTTCGGAGAGGATCACGGATCTGGAGAAGGATCTGCACATGGCGCAGGACAGCCTCAAGAAGACTGTCTCCGAGCTGGAAAGCGTCAATGCGGAGCTGCAGGCGGCCAATGAAGAGCTCCTGACGGCCAATGAGGAGCTGCAGAGTTCCAACGAAGAGCTGCAGAGTGTCAATGAAGAGCTTTACACCGTCAACTCCGAATATCAGACCAAGGTCAACGAGCTGGCGGCAGTCAATGACGATATGACGAATTTCCTCTCCACGACTCTTGTGGGGATCATTATGGTGGACCGGAACCTGAACATCCGCAAGTTCACGGAGTATATCGCTTCGGAATTCCATGTGGCGGATCAGGATGTGGGCCGCTCCATCAGATATATCGCCTTCAATTTCGCCACCATCGACCTGATCGCGCTGTGCAGGCAGGTTCTGTCCACGATGAAGCCCATCGAGAAGAACTGCGCATCGGTAACCGGAAAGACATATCTGGTGAGGATCGCGCCCTATAAGGCGATCGAGAGAGAGAAGGAGCGGGACTACCATCCCGCGGACGCGCGCGTCAGAGAGACCTCGGAGCAGCACGAAGAATCGGATCTCAGAGGTCTTGTCATCACATTTGTCGATACTACGAAGCAGGTCAATGACCAGCAGCAGATCGAGGAAATGGCCAAAGCCCTCCGGGCCGCGGTAAAGTCCGGACGGGAGAAGGAGACATTCCTGTCCCATATGAGTCACGATATGCGCACGCCCATGACGGCGATCATAGGCCTCGTGCAGCTCAGCCTTCAGAGCGAGGATCTCTCGCCGGAGGTCAGGCAGAATCTGGAGAAAATACAGTCCTCAGGCAGATATCTGATGAGCCTGATCGACGAAGTCCTCGAGACGAGCCGGATCAATGCGGGCAAGGTTGTCACAGTCAGCACAGCGGCGAGAGAGACCCAGGTAATTGAAGAGGTGAACTCGATCATCGGCCAGAAGGCTTCGGACGCAGGGCTTCTGTTCCGCTCCAAGATCAAGGGCTGCGAAGACCAGTACGTCATGATGGATACGGAATATGTCGAGAGGATCCTCATAAATCTCCTTAGCAACGCCATTAAATTCTCCAAGCCCCAGGGCACGGTAGATTTTGTCACCAGTGTGACGTACAAAAACGGCAAAGCGCGCCATGTCTACACCATTACGGACAACGGCATGGGGATCAGCGATGATTTCCGAAGGAAGATGTTCCTTCCCTTCGAGCAGGAGAACCGGGAGGAGATCACCCTCAGGGACGGTCAGGGCCTTGGACTTTATATCTGTAAGAACCTTGTCGACCTGATGCAGGGAACGATCAACTGCGAGAGCGTCAAGGGAAAGGGAACGACATTTACCGTCGTGCTGGAGTATGACCTCGCTTCCGAGGAACAGATCCAGCTGCAGAGAAGGAAGAAGACCACCTATGAGGACAGCGTCCTCTATGGCAAAAACGTGCTGGTAGCCGAGGACAACAGCATCAACGCGGAAGTGATCATGAAGATCCTCGAGAACCGCAGCGTGCACTCGGAGCTTGCTAGGGACGGAAGAGAGGCCGTAGAGATGTTCCGCAACAACGGGGCATATCATTACCAGGCGATCCTGATGGATCTGATGATGCCCATGCTGGACGGCCAGCAGGCCGCCAGAGCGATCAGGGAGAGCAGCACCGCGGACGCGAAGCAAATCCCGATCATCGCCCTCACTGCGGACGCCTATGACGATCTGGAGCCGAAGTGTATGGAAGCCGGCATGGACGGTTATCTCAAGAAGCCGATCGATACAGAGGAGCTCTTCAGGATGCTGGCCAAGGAATTCGATAAGAGATAAATGGCCCTTTCGACAGCTATTTACCGAATAGTTAGACTTGTTTATCTTTTTTTAAGACATATTTTCGCTTTTGTTTCTAACGGTTTTTCGGACAAAGTGCTATTATATCGTATTAACAAGTTAAGGAGTGAAGACTCCGGAAAGGAGTTAATATGAATGAAGTTAAACAGCCCAAAAAGCAATTGGTCTACTATATCCTGATCGTGGCGGTTGTGATGATCCTGCTTAACAGCCTGATCATGCCGTCCCTGCAGAGGGCGCAGATCACGGAGACGGATTACAACACCTTCATCACGATGACGGAAAATGACCAGGTCAAGGAAGTGGAGATCTCCTCTTCCCAGATCCTGTTTACGGACAATGACGGCAAGGTATATGCCACCGCGCCGGTGACAGACCTCGATCTTGCAAACCGTCTACACGAGCACAATGTGAAGTTCGGCAGTGATATCGTTCAGCCCATGTCGCCGATCATGTCTTTCCTGGTCTCATGGGTGCTGCCCATTGTGATCTTTGCAGGATTGTGGTCATTCCTGAGCAAGAAGATGATGAACCAGGACGGCGGGGCCAATTCCATGATGTTCGGAATGGGCAAGAGCAATGCCAAGGTCTATGTCAAGTCCACAGAGGGGATCCACTTCTCCGATGTGGCGGGCGAAGAGGAAGCCAAGGAGAACCTGCAGGAGATCGTGGAGTATCTTCACAATCCGCAGAAATATAAGGAGATCGGCGCGACGATGCCCAAGGGCATCCTTCTCGTGGGACCTCCCGGAACCGGTAAGACGATGCTGGCCAAGGCGGTTGCCGGCGAGTCAAATGTTCCTTTCTTCTCCATTTCCGGTTCGGAATTCGTGGAGATGTTCGTAGGTATGGGCGCGTCCAAGGTCCGCGACCTCTTCAAACAGGCCAAGGAGAAGGCACCCTGTATCGTTTTCATCGACGAGATCGACGCGATCGGCAAGAAGCGCGACGGCTCCGCCCTGGGCGGAAACGATGAGCGTGAGCAGACACTGAACCAGCTGCTCACCGAGATGGACGGCTTTGAGGAGAACCTAGGCGTCGTCATCCTGGCGGCCACAAACCGTCCCGAGGCACTCGATCCCGCGCTGACAAGACCCGGCCGCTTCGACCGCCGCGTGCCTGTCGAGCTTCCCGACCTCAAGGGCAGGGAGGATATCCTCAAGGTACACGCCAAGAAGATCAAATACGGCCAGGACGTCGATTTTAACAAAATAGCGAGAATGGCAGCGGGCGCATCCGGCGCGGAGCTCGCCAATATCGTCAATGAGGCGGCCCTGCGCGCAGTGCGCGACGGCAGAAGATTTGCCAATGAGGCTGACTTCGAGGAGAGTATTGAAGTCGTTATAGCGGGATATCAGAAGAAGAACGCTATTTTGACAGATAAAGAGAAGCTGATCGTTTCCTATCATGAGATCGGACACGCGCTGGTGGCAGCGATGCAGACCCAGAGCGCACCGGTCCAGAAGATCACCATTATCCCCCGCACATCGGGTGCGCTCGGCTACACCATGCAGGTGGAGGAAGAGGGCAATCACTACCTGCTGAGCAAGACGGAAATGGAGAACAAGATCGCGACGCTCTGCGGCGGCCGCGCGGCGGAGGAAGTGGAGTTCGGCAGTATCACAACGGGCGCATCCAACGACATCGAGCAGGCGACAAGAATGGCCCGCGCGATGATCACCCGTTACGGCATGAGCGACGAGTTCGATATGGTGGCGATGGAGACGGTGACCAACCAGTATCTGGGCGGCGATACATCCCTGGCTTGCTCCGCGGAGACGCAGGCGCTGATCGACAAGAAGGTCGTGGAGCTCGTGCGCGCGCAGCACCAGAAGGCGCTGAGCATCCTGCAGGAGAACAAGCGCAAGATGGACGAGCTGGCGGAGTACCTGTATTTCCGTGAGACGATCACCGGCGAGGAGTTCATGAAGATCCTCAACCGCAAGCCGATGCCCAAGGAGATCCCTATGAACGGATCCGTCTCCAACGAAGAAGCGGACTATGTGAGCGACACAGAAGACGCGGCGTTCACGGCAGAGGCGGCGGCCGGCGTACAGGCGGAAGGCGCGCCCGGAACAGAGGAAGCTCCGAAAGCTGCGGATGCGGCTGCCCCGGCGAAAGCGGAGGATGCTGCACCGTCGAGAGCGGAAGATGCTGCACCGGCGAGAGCGGAAGGCACCGAAGAGTGATCTGATGTGCATTTCATATTGGAATTTCGGCCAAAAGGGAGGATGTCTTGATTTAGCACTCCCTTTTCGGTAAACTGTATGTATAGTTTGTGCTTACAAATGCAAGGAGGAAATTTCGAAATGCTTGAATTTAAATATGACACACAGCTTTTGATCGATGGTGATGATCTGGATGAGGATGAGGTCTATGATTATTTTGTAGACCACTTCAAGGGCGACTGCCTTCTGGCGGTCGGCGGAGACGGCGATCCGATCAAGATCCACTTCCATACCAATGAGCCATGGCTGGTACTTGAGTACTGCGCTTCCATTGGCGAAATCTATGACATTGTCGTAGAGGATATGGACAGACAGAGCAGAGGCCTGCAAGGCTGAGAAAATCGCAGTGTAAATGGAAAAGAGCTGCCGCAGATTAACTGCGGCAGCTCTTCTTAATTGATCATTTTTCTTCTCTTCGCATCCACCTCGATCCACTCATCCAGTGTCAGCGGCGTGTAGTCCGAATACATGCAGAAGCAATTGATCATCTGGCAGGGAAGATGATACTCCACACCTTCCCGGGTGTGTCGCAATTGCTGCTCGGCCAAAGCCCGGGCCTTTAACATGAGCTCCTCGTCCCAGGTGTTGTGGACGTGGCCGTAGAGCATATAAGTCTTCGGGGAGCCGCTGCTGCCCCTCAGATACTGGCCGTTGTAACACAGGATCGGGTAATGGCACAGGACCACTTTCCGGTGGTTGTCGTTGAGCTCCGCATAGGGGCGGATCCACTTGAAGCGCGCCGCATTGTAGCCTTTTCTGTGCCCGAAAGGGTCGTGATTTCCCTCAATCAGATACAGAAAACCGTTCAATTCCTCTAAAACGCGGTTGGTTTCATCTGCTTTGCCCAGCGAAAAATCGCCCAGGATGACCACCTCGTCGTTCCAGCGGACTTTTTTGTTCCACTGCTCGATCATATAGGCGTTCATTTCCTCAGCGTTTGCAAATCCGCGGTTATCCATTTGGTAGTTGAGACTATCATGGAAAAAGTGACAGTCAGCTATATAATAGCGCAATTGGGAACTCCGTTTCTGTGTGAAAATATCCTTAAGGATTCAGTTTCTGTCAATTCATTATAACAGCAGATTGTAGACTTTGAGAAAGCTGTTTGATATAATCGCTTTACTTAAAACGATCTCTGATAAAAGAGAGCACGCTTCAACGATGAGCGGTCTATACGATACGGGAGAAAAAAATGGTTACGATGTTGCGCTTGTTTGGCTTTATCCTATCCAGCCTGGGATGGTGGGAAATGATCCGGAAAAGATCGGATGTCAATATTTACTTTATACCAAGCCTGACTGTAGCTGTTCAGGTGGTCTTCCTGTTTTTGAGCGGGCTTCTCAATCTGCTTCGGGAAGGAGCTGCCGTCCTGTTTTTGCTGGGCCTGCTGTTTCTGCTTGTCAGCGCTTTTGAGAATAAGAGATTCTCAGTCTCTTTTTTGCGGAATTATTATGATCCTGGTTTTCTCTATCTGGGCGTTATTTCTGTGGCGATGGGCTTTTTCCTGAAAGGCCGGATATTCACGCACCAGGACAATTTTTCACACTGGGCGTTGGTCGTCAAGACGATGCTGATGAACAACAGGTTTCCGACTTTTATGGACCCGCTCATCAAGTATCAGGAATATCCTCTTGGCAGTTCGGCATTTATTTACTATTTCGCAAAGATCATCGCGCCGAGCGAATCCGTACAGATGCTTGGCCAGGTCTACATGATGCTCGTCTGCATCCTGCCGCTGTTTGCATTTCTGAAGAAAAATAAGATCAGCGGTTTTCTGATCATTCTCTCTGCGACTAATTTTTTTCTCACATATAATATCGCGGTCACGGACCTTCTGGTGGATTCCCTGCTTCCTCTTGTGGGTATCTGCGGCATATTGTTTACTGTTATGTGCTGCGAGAAAGAGGATGACGTCCTCTCCCTGATCTTTGCGGCCTGTTATGCAGTCCAGATGGTCCAGATCAAGAATTCGGGCCTTTTTTTCGCGGTGCCTCTGTGCATATGGATTTTATTTCATCGCCGGAAGAGGAATATTTATGTATGGCTGGCGAGTGTGGCGGCGCCGTTGTTCTCTGTGATGCTGTGGCATAAGCATTGTGATTACGTCTTTAAGTCGGCGGAAAAGAGCAGACATGCTCTCACACTGTCCAATTTTAAAGAGGAATTTTTCCAGAAATCGGCAGAAGATATCACAGCGATCGCCAAGGATATGATCGTGTACAGCGCGAAATGGAAGGATTTCTGGGCGGCCATGGCGCTGCTGGCGGTTCTTGGCGTCTTTATCGCGGTATTTGCGAAGGAAAATATGGATCTGTTCAAGAAGATCTTTTTGATCTCTGTCGCGACATATGTGATCTATCAGGTCGGGATGCTGGGCATGTATATCTTTTCTATGCCTCTGGTAGAGGCGGTAAATCTTGCGGGCATTGCCAGGTATAACAAGACGATTCTTATGGTCATCATGTATATGTATGCTGTTCTGGCCCTCAAGACGGTTTCTTCTCTGGAACTGAAGCGCGCGGTACCGCTGGTATTTTCCCATGTGGTACTTCCGGCCTCCTTCTGTCTTCTTTTATTCCTGTCGACCGGAAAGGTCAGATTTGTCTTAACAGATACGGGATCGCACAGCGATAAAGAACGACTGTGGCTCGAAGCGGCCATTGAAGAATACGATATTCCGAAGGGGGAGTCCTACTGTTATCTTATTCCGAAGCAGGATTACGGATATATGCGGTTCCTGTCAAAATATCTCCTTATGTCGAACAGCAATGAAGCCGTTTTACCCGGAGAGGAGGCCAGTCTGGACGAGACAAAAGCGAAATACATCTTTGTTTATGACACGGGTAATGAGGCCGCGAAAGCCTGGATCCTGGAGAATTATCCGGAGCAGGCGGACGAAACGGTTATCGTGCGGAATGAGGAATGACCCGGAATGAAGAATGGTCCGGGATCAGGAAAACATGTCACATAATTTGTGGCATGTTTTTTTATACAACAGATTGCAATATACCCCATGGGGGTATAGAATAAATGCGGAAAGAGCGGCAGTGTGTAAAGAACGGTAAGGAGATGACATAATGCAGATGTCCGAACGAGAGACACAGGAGCAGATAGAGATGAGAAAATATCTGGCAGATCCGGTACAAAGGGAACAGAAGGCAGGAACAGGCGCTGTGGAGACAGAAGCCAAGGCGGAGTGCCTTCCTCTCTGCTGCCGCACAAAGGTGCGCTCGGAGAAGGAACAGAAGGATCTGATCAACCGCCTGAACAGGGTCGAGGGGCAGATCCGCGGAATCCGTCGCATGCTGGAGGAGGACGCCTATTGCATTGACATCATTAATCAGGTGGCGGCTGCCAATGCAGCCCTCAACAGCTTCAATAAGGTCATTCTCGCCAATCACATTCATACCTGTGTGACGGAAGACGTGCAGGCGGGCAACAGCGAGAAGGTGGATGAGCTGGTGAAGACGCTGCAGAAGCTGATGAAATAACAAAAAATGCGCTCAAAACGAGGAGCGCATTTTTGGAAGCAATGCCTGCGGCATGGCTTCAAGGAACCGGGCAGAGCCCGCAATGCGCTCAAAACGAGGAGCGCATTTTTGGAAGCAATGCCTGCGGCATGGCTTCAAGGAAAGGAATAGTTATGGATCAATATACAGTAACAGGAATGAGCTGCGCGGCCTGTCAGGCGCGCGTGGAGAAAGCCGTATCGAAGGTGCCGGGTGTGGACTCCTGCAACGTGAGCCTTCTGACCAATACGCTGGGCGTAGAGGGCAGTGCTTCGGCTTCGGAGATCATGAAAGCGGTGGAAGATGCCGGTTACGGCGCGGCGCCCAAGGGGGCGGAGGCCGGAAAGTCGTCGGGAAGCCTGACAGCGAAGCTGGCGGCAGAGGAGGAGGCGCTTAAGGACCACGAGACGCCGGTCCTCAAGAAGAGGCTGATCTCGTCCATCGGATTTCTGCTGGTCCTCATGTATTTCTCCATGGGGCATAATATGTTCGGTTTTCCTCTGCCCGCGTTCTTTGAGGGCAATCCCATAGGCGTCGGCGTCATGCAGATGCTTCTGGCCGGCATTGTCATGGTGATCAATCAGAAATTCTTTATCAGCGGCTTCAAGAGCCTGTTCCACGGCGCGCCGAATATGGACACGCTGATCGCGATGGGCTCCGGCGCGGCATTCACATACTCAACGATCATGCTGCTGGCCATGACGAGAGCGCAGGCGGACGGCAATATGGAAGCCGTCATGAAATACTCGATGGAGTTCTACTTTGAGTCGGCGGCAATGATCCTGACGCTGATCACGGTGGGCAAGATGCTGGAAGCCAGGTCCAAGGGAAGGACGACGGACGCCCTCAAATCCCTGATGAAGCTGGCGCCCAAGACAGCGAATGTCGAGAGAAACGGCGTCGAGGAGACCATTGATATCGACCTCGTGCAAAAAGGTGACATTTTTGTTGTGCGTCCCGGCGAGACGATCCCTGTGGATGGCATAGTCCTCGAGGGCGAGAGCGCGGTCAACGAGGCGGCGCTCACCGGCGAATCGATTCCCGTGGACAAGGAGCCCGGCTCACCGGTTTCCTCCGCCACGCTCAACCAGTCCGGATTCCTGCGCTGCCAGGCGACCCGCGTAGGCGAGGATACGAGCCTGTCCCAGGTCATCCAGATGGTCAGCGACGCGGCTGCGACAAAGGCTCCCATTGCCAAAATAGCGGACACCATTTCCGGAGTCTTCGTCCCTGCAGTCATCTGCATTGCCATAGTTGTTACGCTGATCTGGCTCTTCATCGTAAAGGCGCCGATCGGAACTGCCCTGGCGAGAGGTATTTCTGTTCTGGTAGTCAGCTGCCCCTGCGCGCTCGGCCTCGCGACGCCTGTGGCGATCATGGTCGGCAACGGCATGGGCGCCAAGAACGGGATCCTGTTCAAAACGGCAGAGGCCCTGCAGGAAACAGGAAATATGCAGATCGTCGCGCTCGACAAGACCGGAACGATCACGAGCGGCCACCCCGTTGTGACAGAGGTGATCCCTGCGGAGGGCGTTACGGAGGAGGAACTCCTGTTCTTTGCGGGCTCCCTGGAGGCGCAGAGTGAGCACCCCCTGGCGAGGGCCATCGTGGTGTACACCGGCGGGAAGAAGTCGGAGGAGATCCAGGATTTCCGCGCGCTTCCCGGAAACGGACTTTCTGCCGTGATCGACGGCAGATGGATCGTCGGCGGAAACCAGAAGTTCATCTTGTCGAAGCTCACCGCGCAGCGGGGAAACTCGGGCGATGTGGCCAAGTGGCTCAAATATCTGGCAGATCTGACCGACAGGCTGGCGACAGAGGGCAAGACGCCGCTCTATTTTGCCAGGGAGGGACAGCTCCTGGGCATCATCGCTGTGGCGGACCCCATCAAGGAGGACAGCGCGCAGGCTGTAAGGGAGCTGCAGAATATGGGCATTCACGTAGTCATGCTTACCGGCGACAACCAGAAGACCGCGGAGGCCATCGGAAAGCTGGCCGGCGTCAGCGAGGTAGTGGCGGGCGTGCTGCCTGACGGCAAGGAGGAGATCATCCGCCGCCTGCAGGAGAAGGGCAAAACAGCGATGGTCGGAGACGGCATCAACGACGCGCCGGCACTTACCAGAGCGGATATCGGTATCGCCATCGGCGCAGGTACGGATGTCGCCATCGATGCGGCTGACGTGGTCCTGATGCAGAGCCGCCTGACAGACGTGAGCGCGGCGGTGAGACTGAGCCGCAAGACCTACAAGACCATTTTGTGGGGCCTTTTCTGGGCGCTGATCTACAATTCGATCCTGATCCCCGTCGCGGCGGGCGCGCTGAGCCCCCTCGGCATCACCATGGACCCGATGCTGGGCGCGCTGGCCATGAGCCTGTCCAGCTTCTGCGTGGTCACCAATGCGCTGCGGCTCAACGGCTTTAACATGAGAAGCAGTGAGAAGGATGTAAAGCTTAAGAATCCGGTGCAGACAGATGCGGACGGAAAGCTTTTATCGGAATACATCAAAGAAAGAGAGGCTGCGGAGCGCAGCAGAAAGGAAGCTACTATGACAAAGACAATGAAGATCGAAGGCATGATGTGTGAGCACTGCGAGGCAACTGTGAAGAAAGTCCTCGAGAAGATCGACGGTGTCGCTTCTGCAGATGTCAGCCACAAGGCGGGCACAGCGGTTGTCACCCTGAACGCAGATGTCGCTGACGAGAAGCTCAAAGAGGCGGTTGAGGACAGAGACTACAAGGTCATCTCCATCGCGTAAGGGACCGGCATATAACAGAATAGAGAGAAAAAGAGGGATGCGGAGAACCGTGACGGTTTCCGCATCCCTTTCTTCATGCGATGTTTTGGCACCGCGGCCTGCGCGCATGCCTTGGATCAGTCGGCGAAATACTTGGCCTTTACTTCCTTTACAGGCATATCGCAGCCGGTGAACAGCTTGAAGGCCGAGACGCCCTGCCACAGGAGCATCCCCTTGCCGCCGATGGTCTTACAGCCGGCCTCCCTGGCGAGCCTGAGCATTTTCGTCTCCAGAGGGTCGTAGACGGCATCGGTGACGACGAGGCCGGGATGAAATACAGAAGCGTCCGGGATGACCATCAGGTCGTCGTTCGGCTTCATTCCCAGGTTGGTGGCGTTGGCGAGAATATCACTGTCTGCGATCTCCCGCGCAAGCAGAGCCTTGTCGTCGAGGTCATAGACGTTGACGGCGCAGTCCGGGCGGTATTTCAGGATCTTCCCGGCAGTTTCGACAGCTCTGTTCCAGGATCTGGACCTGCGGTTAAAGATCGAGACGGCCCTTGCGCCGTCCAGCGCGGACTGCACTGCGATCGCGGTTCCCGCGCCTCCGCATCCGCAGAGGGTGATCTTCCTGCCGCGGATCTCCACGCCTTCGTCGCGGAGCATGTTGACGTAGCCCTCTCCGTCAGTGATGTGGCCGGTGAGCACGCCGTTGTCGTTGATGACGGTGTTGCAGGCGCCGATGATCTCGGCGGCGTCCGAATGCCTGTCCGTGTGCTCAAATGCGGCGATCTTGCAGGGCATTGTGACGTTGAAGCCGCGGATCCCGAGAGCGCGCATTGCTTCGAGCGCTGCGGGAACGCCCTCCTCATTTACGGTGAAGGCGACATACGCGTAATTGAGCCCCAGAAGCTCGCAGGCGTAGTTGTGCATCTGAGGGGAAATGGAGTGGCCCACCGGATCTCCGATCAGAGCCAGGGTGGTGGTCTTTCCGTTGATTGTTCGTCCCATGGCAAATTCCTTTATGTTCACTGTTTGATGGTATTGTGCGATGCAAAATGATGATCAGTCTTATGTTATTGCGAATGAGTATAATTGACAAGGAGAAAATACTATTGACAGTCCGTGGTTTTTCACTATAATAGGAATTCTGAAAACAAAAATGAGAATCATTTTCGAATTTGAGGCAATAGACCAGAGCAGTCTGTATTTTGAAAAGGGGGATTCTGAATGGGTGTGCGAGCATCTTATAAAACCAAGCACAGGGACCAGATCCTGAAGATCCTTCAGGAACATGAAAGGGAGCATATGACGGCGGGCCAGGTCCTGGATGAGCTCCGGGCAAGGGGCGTATCCATCGGCGTCGCGACGATCTACCGCCAGCTGGACCGGCTGGTGGAGGAAGGTGCCGTCAACAAATACATGGTGGACGCGGTGACAGGGGCCTGCTACGAGTTTAAGGGCGAGCACGGAGCGCAGTCCGCCTATGTGCACGGAAAGTGCGAGAAGTGCGGGAAAGTCGTTCACATTGAGAGAAGGACGATGGAAGCCGCGATGCAGAACCTTTCGGGCGGCGGTGACAGCGGTTTTGAGCTGGATTGTACCCGCACGCTTTTCTATGGGATCTGCGGAGACTGCAGGAGGAAAAAGTGAAAGAGCATAAGACCGGAAAGAAGACCCGGGGCCTGCAGAGAAAGGCGAGGGGCGCAGCGATCCTTCTCGCACTTACTCTGCTGGCCGGCTGCTTTACCGGCTGCGCGGTGCAGCGGGAGGAGCCGGATGACGGGAGAATGAAGATCGTGACGACGATCTTTCCGCAGTACGATTTTGCCAGGGCGATCTCGGGAAACGGAGAGACGGCAAGCGTCCGGATGCTCCTGAAGCCGGGCGAGGAGGTTCACTCCTATGAGCCGACGCCACTTGATATCAAGGAGATCCAGAACTGCGACCTGTTTATCTATGTGGGCGCGGAGAACGATGTCTGGGTGGACAGGATCCTGGAGAATATGGGCGATGAGAAGCCGCAGACCCTGAGGCTTGTCGACCTAACGGACACAATGGCCGAAGAGGTCGTGGAGGGCATGATGAAAGAGAGAGGGCATGACCACGAGCACTCCCATGAGGAGAGCGGGGAGCATGAACACACGCACAGCGGTGATTCCTCCCACGAGGAGCACGGAGAGGCGGATGAGCATGTCTGGACATCTCCTGTGAAGGCCGCGGAGATCACGGAAGCGATCGCGGAGAAGATGGCAGAGATCGATCCGGCCAATGCGGAGGTCTATCTGGCCAATGCCAGGGCCTACGAGGAGCAGATCCTCGATGTGGATGATCAGTTCCGGGAGATCGTCGCGAACGCGGAGCGCAGGACGATCGTGTTTGGAGACCGGTTCCCTGTGCGGTATTTTGCCGAGGAATACGGACTGGAGTATTACGCCGCGTTTCCGGGGTGTTCGTCGGAGGCGGAGCCGAGCGCGTCGACGCTGGCGTTTCTGATCGATAAAGTGAAGGAGGAGCAGATCCCGGTGGTGTTCTCGATCGAGTTTTCCAACGGAAATATCGCGCGGGCGATCTGTGAGAGCACGGGAGCCGTGCAGCGCACCTTCTATTCCTGTCACAACGTGACGAAGGACCAGATGGAGAGCGGCGCGACCTATGTTTCCATGATGCGTGAGAACCTGGATGTGATCCGGGAGGCGCTGGGAGGAGAAGATCAATGAGTCTGATAAGCTGTGAGAATCTTGCATTTGCCTATGACGGCATGACCGTCCTGCAGGGCCTTAATTTCAAAATAGAGCACGGCGACTATCTCTGCATCCTGGGCGAGAACGGCGCCGGAAAGAGCACTCTGATGAAGGGCCTTCTGGGCCTTAAGAAGCCGTCCGCCGGCACGGTTGCGTTCGGCGAGGACCTGCGCGCCAAAGAGATCGGTTATCTCCCCCAGCAGACGCCGGTGCAGAAGGACTTTCCCGCGAGCGTGCAGGAGGTGGTCATGTCAGGGTGTCTCTCCGGCATGGGAATGCGCCCCTTTTACGGCAAGGCGGAAAAGGAGAGGGCTGCCCGCAACATGGAGGCTCTGGAGATCACGGAGCTGAAGGACCGCTGCTACCGCGATCTGTCCGGAGGACAGCAGCAGAGGGTCCTGCTCGCGAGGGCGCTCTGCGCCACCAAGAAGGTGATCCTGCTCGATGAGCCGGTGGCGGGCCTTGATCCGCTTGTGACGATCAATATGTACAAGCTGATCGAGCGCATCAACAAGGAGATGGGGATCACGGTCATCATGGTCTCCCACGATATGCAGGCCGCGACCAAATACGCCACTCATATCCTTCACCTGGGCGAGGACAGGCAGCTCTTCTACGGAACATGTGAAGAATACCGCCACAGTGCCGCCTACCACAGCTTTATGGACGGCGAAAAGGCGATCCATATCTGGAAAAAGGCCGCCGCGAAGAACTCAGCGGCCGCTCCGGCAGCGGCTGCCGTATCTGAGCCCGCAGCTGCTCCGGCGGGAACGGAAAGTACCGGAACCCGGAGCAGATCTGAAAAAGAGGAGGCGAAGTGATGCTTCATTTGATCCTAGAGATGTTTACTTACCCCTTTATGGTGCGCGCCCTGTGCATGGGGGTTCTGGTAGCCCTGTGCGCGGCGCTTTTGGGGGTCACACTGGTCCTCAAGCGCTATTCCATGATCGGAGACGGTCTCTCCCATGTGGGCTTTGGCGCGCTGGCCATTGCGACGGCGATGAATGCCGCCCCGCTGGCGGTGGCGATCCCCGTTGTGATCGCGGCCGCTTTTCTGCTCCTGAGGCTGTCTGAAAACAGCAAGATCAAGGGAGATGCCGCGATCGCGCTTATCTCTACGGGCGCGCTGGCTGTAGGCGTCATGGTGGTGTCGATGACGACGGGCATGAATACCGATGTGTATAATTATCTGTTCGGCAGTATCCTGAGCATGTCCGAAGGCGATGTGGTGCTGACGGGTGTGGTGTCGGCGGTGATCCTCACACTGTTTGTCGTCTTCTACAACAGGATCTTCGCAGTGACTTTTGACGAGACATTCGCAAGGGCGACCGGCCTTAATGCGGAGCTGTACAATATGGTGATCGCTGTTTTGACGGCGCTGATCATCGTAGTCGGAATGCGGATGATGGGGTCCCTTCTGATCTCAAGCCTTGTGGTATTTCCGGCGGTGACAAGCATGAGGACATGTATCACATTCCGCTCAGTAATGATCTGTTCGGCGATCGTATCGACGCTCTGCCTGGTGGCGGGCATCGTGATCTCGTATCTGTACGCGGCGCCGACGGGAGCCAGTATCGTCCTTTGCAACATTGCCGCATTTATCGTTTTCGCGGCGGTACAGAAGCAGAGGGAATGCTTGCAAAGTAGTGAGAAATCTCTATAATTACAATTACAGAGTATTTTGTAAAAAAGATTTTTGGAGGAAACCAGTTATGGGAAATGAAGATAATACCAAGACGCCTATTGGCGGAGATATGCTGATCGCAGAGATCCTGAGGAAGTATCCTGAGGCGGCATATGTACTGATGAACTGCGGCATGGGCTGCATCAGCTGCCCTGCATCCCAGATGGAATCTCTCAGCGAGGCCTGCATGGTGCACGGCATCGACGCTGATGAAGTCATCAAGTACGTCAATTACGAGCTTGGTCTGACAGAGGCATAACAGAATGCTCCGGGCGCAGCAGGAGGGGTCCTGTCCGCGCGGGAGACGAAAGCTTGGGGCAGTCAGATAACAGAATATATTGAACACTATTAGATCCGGGGTTTTAGTAGACAACTAATAATGCAATATTTTGGAGGAGGTTCTGGTATGGCATTGAATCAGAGGAAGGTAGCAATGGTTGGCTGTGGTTCTGCAGGTGCAGCGTCCTGCTTTGCCCTTATGCAGAGCGGTCTGTTCACTGAAATGGTATTGATCGATGCATCCCCTGAGAAGGCGGAAGGCGAGGCGATGGACCTTTCACAGGGCCTTACGTTTGCGAGACCGATGAAGATCTATGCGGGAGATTATGACGATCTGTCAGACGCAGGGATCATTATCGTGACTGCAGCCGCGGTACAGAGACGCGGCGACACGAGACTGGAGCTGGTAGAGAAGAATGTGAATATCTTCAAGCAGATCATCCCTGAGATCGCGAAGAGAAACGAGGAAGGCATCATGCTGATCGTGGCGAATCCGGTCGACATCCTCACCTATGCGGCCCTGAAGATCAGCGGCTGGGCAGAGGGCAGGATCCTCGGCATGGGCACAGTCCTTGATACCGCGAGACTCAGATACCTTCTCAGCGACAAGCTGAGTGTGGACGCCCGCAATATCCACGCCTATATGGTGGGTGAGCACGGCAGAGGAGAAGTTCCGATCTGGAGCAGTGCGACTGTTTCCGGCATTCCGATCCGCGAGTTCTGCGAGATGCGCGGCTATCCGGACCCCACAGAGTATTTTGACGCGGTCACGAAGGAAGTCCGCACCAGCGCAGATGTGATCACGAGAAAGAAGAAAGCCGCGTATTACGGCGTCGCCATGGGCGTCCGCAGAGTATGCGAGGCGATCGTTCGCGATGAGAAGTCCGTACTTCCCGTATCGAGCCTTATGTATGGCGCCTTCGATATCGACGGCCTTGCGCTGAGCATGCCCGCCATCGTCGGCAAGGACGGCGTCGAGTGCCTGGTACCGCTGGAGATGAGCGAGGACGAGCTGGATGAGCTCAGAAAGACCGCCGCTACAGTCAAGGCGATCGTAGACGACGTATTCGGTGAAGCCAGATAAAACAGACCAAAGATAGTAAGAGCCCGTGCAGATCAGTGCACGGGCTCTTTTCATGTCCGTATTTAGTTCAAAACAGTGTCAGATCCGATTTACAGGATCCCCGGCCGGCTTATGCCTCCTCGTCGAAGTCGTCCTTGCCGACGCCGCAGAGAGGACACTCCCAATCATCGGGAAGGTCTGCAAAAAGGGTTCCGGGCTCGATGCCGTTATCCGGATCGCCGGCAGCTTCGTCGTAGATGTAACCGCAAACTGTGCATACAAATTTAGCCATAGTTCTAATACTCCTCTTTCTGCCTTTCATTTGTCGAAAGGCGGTGTCTGTAAATGGTTTTCTCATACTGGTGAGATACTAATATTATATAAGATGCATTTGGGCGTTGCAACGATATTCGCTCCGTTTTTGACAGCTTCCGGACGGCTTAAAATCAAGGATTTTCAGATACCGCGAGCGGAAAATCCGCCGGGATTCGGCCGATTTAACAAAGTTGAAGAATCTGCGAAAAAGGGGTTGTGCCGGTACCCGCAGGTGATTTAAAATCGATCTCACCAGCCGGAGGAAGGAGGTGAAGCCATTGACCGAAGGCGGACGGACAATCCTTTTGTTGTTCGTGACGGCTGCCGCAGCGTCGGATCTGCGGCGGGGCAGGATCTACAACTTCCTGACCTTACCCACGCTGGCAGGCGGCTTCTGGCTGCTGGCCCATGATTCACCCGGGCAGATCCCGGCCGTCCTTGGGACTATGATCGCCGCGTTCCTGTTTCTGTTCCCCTTTTGGAGGAGAGGAGGATTGGGCGCAGGGGATATCAAGCTCATGATGGCACTGGCTCCGCTTATGGGAACCGGGTGGTTTCTGTTTAGTATTGTATTATCTTTTCTGATCGGCGCGGTGATCTCCGCAGTTCTGCTGATCAGATACCGGGATCTTTCCCGGACCGTTCATTTTGCTGTGCCGGTCGGCATCAGCGTCATGCTCTGTCTGCTTCTCGAGCAGCTCGGAATACAGAGCCCAGCCCTTTTACAGATTTTTATTTAAGGACGATTTTCGAAGGACGATTTTCGAAGAAGGAATTACCGATGGAGAAAGAACAGTCGGAAGACAGCTCCGAGGGTCTCTTTTTTGACCCCTGAGGGAGTCCCCGCTGTACATTATCCGTCGAAAGGAGAATGCCTATGAACAACAACGGCGAAGGGATCACTGCGCGCAGGATCTGCATCTGTGACAGCGAAGTCTCCTATGGGGAGCATTTAATGGAATATCTGCGGCACGAGGGGAGGCTTTCCCGGGAGATCTACCTGTATACGGGCAGGGAGATGCTGCTCGAAAGGGAGACGCCGGAGACGACGAGGCTTCTCGTGATCGCGCAGTCCCAGTATACGGAGGAGGTAGAGAAGGCGGGATTCAAAGAGATCCTGCTGCTCAATGAGAGCGGCGTCTATATGGAGACGCCGGAGAACATGAGCAAATACCAGTCGGTGGAGAACATCTGTGACCGGATCCGGGAGATGTGCGCGATGCAGGAAGAGGTCTCGGAAGGCGTGCGGCACGGAAAGCCGATGAAGCTGATCGGGATCTATTCGCCGGTCACCAGATGTCTCCAGACGACCTTCGCGCTGTGCATGGGGCAGCTCCTGGCGGCGAAGGCGCCGGCCCTGTACCTGAATTTTGAGGCGTATTCGGGATTTGAGACGATGCTTGGCCGGCAGTTTAGGGGGAGCGTGAGCGATCTTCTCTACTTTAACGACTGTGCCAGAGAGAAGGTGGCGGGACAGATGCAGTATATGACGGAGAAGATCGGGGAGCTGGATTTTCTGCCGCCGGTGGAGTCCTTCCTGCTGATGCGGTCGGTCAGGGCGGAACAGTGGATGGAGCTGCTGCGGACGATCGAAAAGGTGACGGAGTATGAGTACTGTATCCTCGACCTGAGCGAGCAGGTGGACGGCGTGCTGGAGGTCATGAGACAGTGCGACTTTATCTTCACGATCACGAGGGAGGACGGATTTGCAGGGGCCAAGATGACCCAGTATGAGGCGCTCTTAAAGAGCACGCAGTATGAGGACATCTTTATGAAGACGAGGAGATGCCAGCTGCCGATCTTCCGGGAGCTGCCCGGGAACCTTCTTATGCTCACGCACGGAGAACTCGCGGCCTGTGTGAAGAACATCCTGGAAGAGGAGGGAATGCTGTGAGTTCCTCCTATCAGAGGGCGCGGGAGGAGATCCGTCGCAGCATCATGGAGAAGATCGATTTCTCAAGAGAGGTCCCGGACAGCGAGGTCCTGGACCTGATCGACAGGCGCCTCACGCAGAGCGGCACAGAGCCGCTGCTCCTAATGACGCTGGAGGACAGGAAAAGGCTCCGGCAGGATCTGTTTCATTCGATCCGCCGGATGGATGTGCTGCAGGATCTGCTGGAGGACCCGGAGGTGACAGAGGTCATGGTGAACGGGCCGGAGCATATTTTTGTCGAAAAAGCGGGCAGACTGTCGCGCTATCCGGGGAGCTTTACATCGGCGGAGAAGCTCGACGATGTGATCCAGCAGATCGTAGGCGCCTCAAATCGTGTGGTGAACACCGCTTCTCCGATCGTGGACTGCAGGCTGGCGAACGGCGACCGCGTAAATGTGGTCCTGCAGCCCATAGCGCTCAACGGGCCGATCCTGACGATCCGAAGATTCCCTCAGGATCCGATCACGATGGATGACTTGCTCAGATTTGGGTCCATACCGGAGGAGATCGCGCAGTTCCTGGACAAATGTGTCAGGGCGGGCCTCAACATCTTTATCAGCGGGGGTACCGGCTCGGGGAAGACAACCTTTCTGAATGTGCTGTCAGACTGTATCGATCCCGGGGAGAGGGTGATCACCATTGAGGACAATGCCGAGCTGCAGATCCGCCACGTGCCGAATCTGGTGCGGATGGAGGCCCGCAACGCCAATGTGGAGGGCTGCAGGCCGATCAGCATCAGGGAGCTGATAAAGGCCAGTCTGAGAATGCGGCCTGACAGGATCGTGGTCGGGGAGGTCAGGGGGCCGGAGGCCATCGATATGATCCAGGCGATGAACACCGGCCATGACGGGAGCATGAGCACGGGGCATGCCAATAGCGCGAAGGATATGCTCTCGAGGCTTGAGACAATGATCCTGATGGGGATGGACCTGCCGGTCCCGGCGATCAGAGGGCAGCTGGCCAGCGGTATCGATCTCATCGTGCACTTGGGGCGCCTCCGCGATCGCAGTAGGAAGCTCCTGGAAGTGGTGGAGGTCCTGGGGATGGAGGACGGACAGATCCGTCTGTCGACACTGTACAGGTTTACGGAGACAGGAGAAGAGAATGGGAGGATCACCGGTGTCTGGGAAAAAGAAAAAGAGATCAATCACAGGTTTAAGTTCGAAATGGCGGGAATACCTGTCTGAGAAGACAGTTCTTTACCTGGCGGAGGGGGCCGCAATGGCGGCGGTGGCGGCCCGGCTGTTTTATCAGTCCTGGGTGGCAGCGGTCCTGCTCTCCCCCTTCGCGATCCCCTACTGCGCCTACAGGTTCAGGGGTGAGCGGGAGAGGGAGAAGAGGATCCTGTCGGGACAGTTCAGGGAGCTTCTCGACAGTGTGAACAATGCGCTAAGGGCAGGGGATTCCCCGGAAAATGCCTTTCGGGAGGGGTACAGGGAGATGCTCTATGAATACGGCGAATATGCGCCGGTCACAAGGGAGATGGGGCGGCTGATCGGAGGACTGGACAACCGGATCCCCCTTGAGAAGCTCCTGGAGGATTTTGCAAGGAGGGCGGGGACTGAGGAGATCAGGGAGTTTGCGGAGGTGTTCGGGATCGCCAAGAGGGGCGGCGGGAATATGACGGAGATCCTCGCGAGAACGGCAGCGCTGATCGAGGAGCGGCTGGACGTGGAGAATGAGATCAGCATCATGCTGGGGAACAGGAGGTTGGAGCAGAGGATCATGGATGTGACCCCTTTTATGATCATTTTCTATATCGGGATCACATCTCCGGGATTTTTCGATGTGCTCTATCACAATCTTGAGGGAGCGGCCTTTATGACTTTGTGTCTTGGCGCTTATCTGTGCGCGCTGGTCCTGTCGGAGAAGATCCTCGCGGTAACGATTTGAACTGAAGCGGTCAGGCGGCGCCCGGCGCCGGGAGGGAGAGAGGATGGAGATATATGTTTACGGCCTGATCCTTGCGGGATATCTGGTGCTGTGGTTCGCCTCGAGGGACTACGAGGGCAGAGGGATCACAAGGATGGCGGATTTTCTCTATACGAGAGGAAGAGTTTGGCGGCAAAAGATCAAGTGGGGAGGGCTCTTTCAGGACGACGCAGTCCGCAGAGACCTGTCCCTGTTATATCCCTACGGCAGACTGGAGGGAGAGGAGCGGCAGTTCTATGTGGAGAGGATCCGCATGGTGCTCATGATCCTTCTGGCGGGAGATATTCTTGCGGCTGCGGGATATGCGGCGGCGGGCGGGAACATGCTCCTGCGGGAGGGAGGGCTTGTCAGGGAGGAGATCGGCGGTGAGGACCGCAGTACAGAGCTGGATGCCTATATTGTTGAGGCTCCGGAGGAGGACGGAATAACAGATGTTGGGAGTTCGGTGTTGACAGACGGACCTGAACGAGCGGACAGTGACGCCAGCCGGGTTTATCAAGGGAGTTACCGGCTGGAGGTCCGCTCCAGAAAGTTCAGCGGGCAGCAGGCGAAAGCCATGGCGGATAAGGTTTTTGCCCTTCTTCCGGAGAGGATCCTGGGGGAGAACAGGAGCCTCGATCATGTGACCATGCCGCTGGACCTGCCGGTTTCGGTCGAGGGCTATCCCTTTCAGATCGTCTGGGAGAGCAGCAGCTACGCGCTCGTCGATTCAAACGGAACCGTAGGGAATCTGGGGCTGGAGGAAGGCGAGAGCAGCCCGGTGACACTCACTGCGGTGCTCAGCTACGACAACGGCGTGCCCGGAGGGCTCCGGTATGAGAAGGAATATGCGGTGAATGTATTCGGGCCGGAGCTGTCGGAGGAGGAAAAGCTTTCCCGGCAGATCAGGGAGGCAATCCTGAGCGCGGATGAGAAGAGCGCGTCCGAGCAGGAGCTGCCGCTGCCAGGACAGATGGGAGAACAGACCATTGTCTGGGAGGAAAGGGCGCCGGATTCGGGGATAGCTTTGCTGGTGTTTGCGGGGATCGTCTCTTTTCTCGCGGCAGCGGCCATGGGAAGCAGGCTGCATGAGAAGGTGATCCGGAGGGAGCGCCAGATGAGGCTGGATTATCCGCAGATCATCAGCAAATTTGTGCTTTATCTGGGGGCGGGGCTCAGCGTCCGCAGCACCTTTATGAAGCTCGGGGAGGACTATACAAGACAGAGAGAGGAAGGGATGCCGGAGCGCGGCGCGTACGAGGAGATCCTTCTGGTCTGCAGGGAGCTGGCCAGCGGGGTTCCGGAGACGGAGGCGTACGCGAATTTCGGACAGCGCTGCAGGTCCAGGCAGTACACGAAATTGAGCGCTATTTTGGCACAGAACCTCAAAAAAGGAAATCAGGAACTATTGTCTGTAATGCAGCAGGAGGCCAGGGCGTCCTTCGAGGAGCGGCAAAATACAGCCAGGAAGCTGGGAGAGGAGGCGGAGACAAAGCTGCTGCTGCCGATGATCATGATGCTGGCCATTACAATGCTGATCATTATAATTCCTGCCTATTACAGTTTTGCGGCATGAGGGATGACACAAAAGGAAAGGAGTACGGATGAGAGAGACGGCAAGGGACTTTATGAGGGATGAAGCAGGTATGGGGACGGTGGAGATCATTCTGATCATAGTGGTGCTGATCGGACTGGTCATTATTTTCAAAAAGCAGCTCAACGATCTTGTCAAAAAAGTGTTTCAGAAGATCAGCAGCGAGAGCAACTCGATCATTTCCGCGGCGCAGGCCGGAAAATGCTAGCGGAAAAGTGGACGGCGGGAAACGCAGGGGAACAGTGCTTCCCCTTTCTGCCGCAGATATGAGGCGTGGAGCCGGGGGATATATAACACTGTATCTGGTTATGATACTCGCGGCTCTGCTCACCTTGTATCTTGTGCTGATCGACGGTGCCAGACTCGGCGCGGCGCGTATGCAGATGGAGAGCGTCAGCCGGATCGCGCAGAATGCGGCGCTGGCGGAATTTCACAGGGAGATGCACAGCAGGTATGACCTCTTTTTGGTGGATACGTCCTATGGCGGACCCGGGGGAGGAAATGAGATCCTCGCACAGCATCTCAGAAATTATATGGACAGCAACTGCGCAAGGAAAACGGCGCTTCCGCTGGGGAGTATCAGGGACTGGACATCGATGCGCGTTCAGGACGTGCAGGTGACGGAGGCCAGATACGCCTGCGACAACGGAGGAAAGGCGGTCCGGGAACAGGTCTACGCGTATATGGCGGCTGACCCGCTGGGAGAAGCGGTCTCCGGAATGCTGGTGACGGCAGATCAGTGGAGAGGGCTTGAGATCAGCGGGCGGGAATGGACCGCACAGACGCAGCAGAGCCGGGAGGAGCTCAGAGAGGCGCTGCGGGACAAAAGAGAAGACCAGAGAGAAGAAAATGAAGAGAAGGAAGAGAGGGAGGAGGAAGTTACCTCCGAGGAATACGAAGCGGCTTCAGAAGAACCCTCAGAGGCGGAAAATATGGTCGACCGGATGGAATCTTTCCAGTTTCTTCCTATTCTCTTTCAGGTTTTCGGGGATGTTGATCAGCTTTCCGACAGACGCGCCGATGCCGGAGACAGTCTCTGCGGGAGGGACGTCCACCTGGGAACAGGGATGATGGCGGCCAATTCGCACAGATATCCGAAGGCGGATGAGATCATCTTTGACCGGTATATTTACGAGAAAATGGGGAGCTGCACGAAGCCGTCCGAGGACGGACAGCTGTGTTACCAGACGGAGTACATCCTGTGCGGACATGATTCGGACAAAAGGAACCTGGAGGAGACGGCGGCAAGGCTTCTGCTGATCAGAGAGGCCTCCAACTGCGCCTACCTGTTTACGGACGAGGGGCGCATGGCGCAGATCCGCGCGGTGGCTTTTGCGGCCTCGCTGATCCTGCTCAATCCTGAACTTGAGGAACCGGTCTCAAAGGCTCTGGCCCTGGCATGGGGGTATCTCGAGAGTGTTCAGGATGTCCGGACCCTGATGACGGGCGGCAAGGTGCCCGTCGCCAAGACGGATGGCAGCTGGCAGACCCACTTATATGAACTGTTGACGCCACTTTCCGCTATTAAAGACAGGGACAGCGGGGAGGGCCTTGATTACAGCGCTTACCTTCAGGGGCTTCTGCTCCTGGAGGGCAGCACTGTCAAAACACAGAGGACGATGGACGTAATGGAAATGGATATTCGCAGGATCACCGGGAACAGCGGTTTTCGGATCGATCTGTGCGCCGATGAGTTTAATATGAGCGCTGTGGCAGAGGCCTGCGGCACAAAATTCAGCTATGAGGGCGCGAGCGGATATAACTGATGATCCGGTGAAAAGCCGGTTTTGGAAAGGAGGCGGAAGCGATGTTCCTGCCGCGCGGCGGTAATTCAGCAGCTGTTGCAAGAAAATTTGATCATGAGCCTCTCCGGGCGTCTGAGCGCGCGGCAGAGACGTCGCTCCCGCCTTCTTTCCGTTTATCTGTCGATGGAAGCATGACTTTAGAGGCGGCGGTGGCTGTTCCGCTGTTTCTGTTCTTTGTGATGAATCTTCTCTTTATCTTTGAGGCGGTCCGCCTGCAGAGCGGCCTGCAGGCAGCACTTCAGCAGGCGGGAGAGCAGATCTGCGAGGCTGCTTACTATACGAGATTCGGCTGGGGGGAGGGACAGGAGGAAGACGGTGCGGGCAGCAATGCCGGAACCGGGGAAAACAGCGAAGCGTTTTCCTTTATTGCCTCAGAAACCTTTGTCAGGAACAAAGTCACGTCTTACCTTGGAGACTCTTTTTGGGATCACTCCTGTGTAGTTGGCGGCAGAGCGGGGCTCTCCTTTGCGGAGTCCCGGATCATGACAGAGGGAGACCGGGTTGAGATCATCGTCAACTGCCGGATCAGGCCTTTTGTGCGTGTTGTTGCTTTTCCTGATTTTACGGCGCAGGCGAGATACTGCGGGCATGCCTGGGTGGGGTGGACGCCAGGGAGCGGTGCAGCGCAGACCGGAAGTGACAGCGGCAGCGCGGACGAGGTCTATGTCACGCAATACGGGGAAGTGTATCACACGGATCCCGGCTGTATCTATCTCAATCCGCAGATCCGGGCGGTTCCGGCATCGGAGATCGGGAATTATCGCAGCGGAAACGGAGCGATGTACTATCCCTGTGAGTGTTGCAAGCCGGGAGGAAACGGGATCGTGTATATCACAAAGGAGGGAATCCGGTATCACTCCGACCGCAATTGCAGCGGCCTTGTGAGGCATGTCTCAAAGGTAGAGACCGATGTGGCGAAGGACAGCTACAGGCCCTGCCCCATTTGCGGGGGAAAGCACCAGGGAGAGCACTGAGAGAGGTGGCGGATATATGAGAGAGTATATGGTGAGACTTGCGGCATCATGCCTCTTTTTGTGGATGGCAGCGGTGCCGGACCTGAAGTCACAGAAGATCCCCATCAGGATCCCGGCTCTTTTTCTTGCCGCTGCCTTGGCGGCAGATCTGTTTTGGCCCTCCGGCATCCCGAAGAGGGAGCTCCTGTCCGGCGCGGTGCCCGGCGCAGTCCTTCTGCTTCTTTCTTTCCTTTTAAAAGGGAAGCTGGGAGAAGGCGACGGGATCTGCCTGCTGGTCAGCGGGCTCTTGACGGGGATCGTTTCGGCCGTGATGATCGCGGAGGTGGCCCTGGTGATGGCAGCGGCAGCGGGGTGTTTCTGGATCCGGACCGGGAGGAAGGATGCGCGGGACAGGATCGCGTTTGTTCCCTGTCTCGCTGCAGCGCAGAGCCTGTTACTGTTTGCTGAGGCGGTCAGAGCGGGCAGATCACTTTTTTGGCAGTGAAATGATAACGCGGAAGGCCGGCACAGGATAAGGAGAGCGAAGAATGAACAGAGAGCTGAAGGGATATATGACAGTGGAGGCGGCCATGGTCTTTCCTGCGGTTTTTGCGCTGGTGATCATGCTCTTATATGTGACGTTCTTTCTATATGACAAGTGCAGGATGACACAGGACCTTTATACGGCTGCATACCGGCAAAGTATTGTGCGGGGAGACACAGTACTGAACACACAGGTCGACACCTCCGCCTATTTAATGCTTGGCGGCTGCTCTGCGGAGGTGAGCGGCGGGGGAACGGTCAGGGCGTCGGCAGCGGGCAATATGGCTCCGGCCCTCCTGACGGGCACAGGAGAGGAGGGAGCGGTCTGGGAACTGAAGGTAACCATGGAGGCGCGCAAAACCGATCCTCCCCGCTCCTTCCGGAGATTCAGAAGAGTTACGGCGATCGCGCGGCAGGCGCTGGAGAAATAGCGGAAGGGCGTTAAGATGAAGGCAACTTACTATAAAGATACAATGCACAGCTACATGATCATCCCATGCCCTCCGGAGGCTGAGACTACAGGGTACCAGTACAGGATGCTGGAGATGAACCGGATCGAGGGGATCCTGCAGTGCGGGCTAAGGCACATCGACGGCGCGGGCTTTCTGTACTATGACACGACCGGAAAACAGAGTCTTTACGGGCTGTATGAGGGCCGGAAACTGCCCGGAGCAGAGTTGTTCCGCCTTTTGGAGATGATGGACCGCGTGTCAGGGTCGCTCTCCAGATTTCTGCTCGATGAGCAGCATCTCGTGCTGACGGGCGAGCAGATCTTCTATGATTTTTCCTCCGGAAAGTACTATTTTACCTATTATCCGGGAGAGGTGACGAAGCCGGAGGTTTTCCGCTTCCTTGCGGACTCGATCGACGGCACGGATAAGAGGGCGGCAGCGGCGGCGTACCGCCTGTGCTCGGTCGCAGGCGATGACCGGCAGGCCCTGAGGGAAGCGATCCGGGAGGAGGCGGCTGGAAAGGACAAGCTGAGGCCCTGGGAGATCGCTCTGGATGATCCGCAGACAGGGGAGACGACAGCAAAGAGAGAAACGGGCGGACCAAAGGAAGACAGACGCCGCTTCTCAGAACTCAGGAGCGGTGATCCAGGTACGGGTTCAGGGACTGATCCGGCGCCGAAGAGAGAGACACAGGATAAGGACGGATCACCGCAAAAGGACAGGGGATCCGTGTCAGGCAAAAAAGAGCTGGTGGTCAGGATCCTTCTTATTATAGTGCTTCTGGGAGGGGCGGCGGGCCTGATCGCAGTGCAGCTCATGGTCTACATTTCGCAGAGGGAACGGAGGCTGTGCATTGCCGGGGCGATCCTCCTGCTGATCTGTGCGTGCCTGATCATCGCTGAAATGATCATCCGCACCGGGAAAAAGCACAAAAGGATAAAGGAAGAAGAGATGAGGCGGGAACCCTCCTATTCCCTGAGCGACGAGAAGGATATCCCGGTCTTCGGGAGTGCCCGCGAGGAAGAATACAGACTCGACGGGGAGGAGTTTGGCAATACGGTCTGTTTCAGCGAACAGGAGACGATCGGCAGGCTGTACGGAAGGGACAGAGGAAGCCGGATTGACCTGCGGACGCTGCCTGTGACAGTGGGCAAGGCGCAGGCCTATGCGGATGTGATCCTGCCAGACCCTTCTGTCAGTCGCGTCCATGCGCGGATCTATAAAGGGGAGGCCGGATGTATTGAGATCAGGGACCTGGACAGCACGAACGGGACCTTTATTAACGGAACAAGGCTGGGACCCAATGAGAAGAAGCGGATCCAGAGAGGCGATGAGGTCCGGTTTGGAAATGTAGAGTATGAATACAGATGAAAAACAGCGCAAGTCCTGTTATAATCAAATCGCACGATACTTGCTATGAAGGAGGTAGAAAGTTGAAAGATAATAATTGTATTTTCTGCAAAATAGCGAACGGCGATATTCCCAGCAGGACCATTTATGAAAACGACAAGTTCAGAGTGATCCTTGACAACGGGCCCGCGACAGAGGGACACGCCCTGGTACTGCCCAAGGAGCACTTCGCTGATCTGTTCGAGATCCCCGCTGACTGGGCGGCAGAGGCAATGAAGACGGCGCAGATCACAGCAGCCCTTCTTAAGGACAAACTGGGAGCTGACGGCCTCAACGTTGTCCAGAACAACGGAGAAGCGGCAGGACAGACTGTTCATCATTTCCACATGCATATCATTCCCAGATACAAGGGAGACGGACAGAATATCCTGTGGAAGCCCGGCCATCCTACCGATGCGGAGCTCGATGAAGTCTGCGCAAAGATCCTGGATTGATCTTGAATCTACCTATATAGAAAGAAGATCCGGTCTTTGGGAGCACTCCCGGAGACCGGTATATATTGTGTTTGGACGGCTCAAAATATCCGTATCTTGTAATTGACAAATCAGAAACAAAACCTTATAATCATTAGTACGTTCTTAAAAAGAATGTAACAAACATAATATTTTATGCTTGAATCAGGCGAGGAGAAATACTCAAGAGGCTGAAGAGGCGCCCCTGCTAAGGGTGTAGGTCGGGAAACCGGCGCGAGGGTTCAAATCCCTCTTTCTCCGCTCTGGAGATCCACAAAGTGGAAATCCTTTAGTTAATTTCCGGGGTTCCGTGAAATTAACTTTTTCTTTCGGAAAAATTAAGAGCTTTGAAATTAGTTTTAAAAAGTGCTTGCATCTGAAAGAAAGAAGTGTTATCATAGCATTCGCCGCTGAAAGAGAGGCGGGCACAAATAAGATCGCGAGCCTTGCGGCTCCGCGAAAATCTTAAAAAAGTGCTTGACACTCGGGACGAGCTGATGTATGATATCAGAGTTGCGTCTGAAAAAGAGCTTTGATCACAGAGCTCCGGATCAGCAGCAAAACGGAATGCCTGCCAGACAGGATTCCGAAATACCAACACAATCGAATATATGACAACTTAACAGAAATGCAACCCTGAATATATTCCTTAAAAGAGATCCCGGACGAATCGTTTAAGAAAGGATCTCGACAGAATATTTTCAGAACGAACCAAACCAAGCAAATTTACGGAAGCAGAAAAACGTTAACGTTTGACTGTGTCTGTGATTGAACTT
>Ga0326513_10000246_pt1 | contig 43338 bp, 56 predicted proteins | sample 2_2465_0518_D_FD_203654 | JGI IMG/M metagenome (GOLD analysis project Ga0326513, IMG submission 203654) | Bovine rumen microbial communities from UC Davis, California, United States - 2_2465_0518 | ecosystem: Host-associated > Mammals > Digestive system > Stomach > Rumen | place: USA... | reverse complement strand
GACTGTTGCTCTGCTATTGCCTTTGTCAATTTATTTATGGTTTTTTCGTAACTCTCCGCAAGGTCTTTATAATATGACTCTTGCTCTAATGCTTTAATAGCCATATCAAAGGCTCTGCAAACTTTGGATATATAGCTAAAAAGTGGATTCTCCATAAAGCCTTTTAATATCGCTTTTGCTTGTTCATTCGTCATTCGCTTTCACTCCCCTCTTCATCAGCGTTTACCTCCATCAAGTGCTTCTCCATAGCTCCCATTATGATAGGACTTTAACTTTTTAAGATTCTTTATTACTTCTTCCACTGTCATTCCTTATCCTCACTTTCTGTCTTACTCAACCATTCCGCATACTCTTCCAGAGCTTTGATGTTCTCAGGTTTCTTGCTCTCGACAGGACAGGCATACCATTTATCTAGTGAGCTACAAGTACAGGCTTCAAACTCGCTATCGTAGAAACCACATTTATGACATTCAATCATCTCTTACTCCTTTCCTATGTGTTTAACCTTGATTCAATATCTAACAGCCTCTTCTTTAGTCATAAAGAAGTGTATACCTGTACCACATTCTTTATTGTAAATGCAGTCAAAGTTATAGACTGTAAATTCATCACCGACATAGTAACTCATGTACTTGTATTTTGATATAGCTCTGTCTGCACCCTTTATCTCAAGCACTTTAGCCTTGTTCGTTCGGCACTTATTCCCGTTAATTGAAAATACAATAGCTCCTCTTGGAATGAGCAATTTTACAATTACATTATTTTTGCATTTCTTAAACCCTATGATAGCATCTGTAAGCACTTTGCCTGTGCGATATTCCATAAGGTTACCTTTGGCTCTTGTCAAGTCAGCACCAATCAAGTTAGCACCCCTCAAGTCAGCACCCCTCAAGTTAGTATCAACCAAGTTAACATCAACCAAGTTAGCACACCTCAAGTCAGCATCACTCAAGTCAGCACCCCTCAAGTTAGCACACCTCAAGTCAGCACCCCTCAAGTTAGTACACCTCAAGTCAGCACACCTCAAGTCAGCACCCCTCAAGTTAGTATCAACCAAGTTAACCTCAACCAAGTTAGCACACCTCAAGTCAGCATCACTCAAGTCAGCATCATGCAAGTTGGCATCACTCAAGTCAGCTCTCATATCTTCCCAGCCTTCAACATCTTCACGTATCCAATGTAAGTGGTTTTCTAAAATTTTATTTAATTCTTCTCCTATCATTACTTATCCTCGCTTTCTGCCTTGTCTGCTTCTATGATTGTTTCAGCATACTTTATTTCATCATACCAATCGCAGAATCCTTTGCTGATTCCATCACTTATAATTTTGTCTGTATCTTTCAACGCACCATGTCCTTTCGGAAGTGGTATGCCAAGTCTTATTGCTCTTGCTACTCTACATACATCATCTACCGCTATTTCATTGTCTTGTATGCCATTGTCAAAAAGCTTTGTATATACATCTTCTGGTATATCAATTACCAACTTCATTCTTCTTTACTCCTTATACTTTTTGTTATCAATATAATTATTATATTTACATATTAACATCGTTATTAGCGCCTAATAACGCAGCAATAAAGAATCCTAAAATTGAACCTACAAAAACTCCTAACCAAAACATACTTTACCCCTCCTGTACATTGATAATTTTATCTATATATTTTTCAGCAAAAGGATTTGGAAATGCAAACTGCGACCGCATCCTAAACATAGCACTTTGTGGAACTTTTGTAATACCCTCCCTTTTCGCGTTTCTATCCAGGCATATCTCAAAAGGGGTCGCTAATACACATACGTATACTTCATCAGGAACTACTTGTAAATGCTGTAATAGCCACTTTCGACTATTTAAAGTTAAATGAGTCGCATCTGCGATAACAGTATTTCCGTTTAATAAATGCATATCTATTCTATTACAGAACTCTTTATACACTTCTGTTTCATGATCAAAGTAATGAGCTTGGTCAGTAACATATTCATAACGAACTTCATCTCTTGAAACATATTTCCACCCAGGATTCATTTCCATCAGCTTCTTCGCATACGTGCTTTTACCACTTCCCAGTTAAGGGATGCCGCATAACATAATTAATCTATTTGGCATCTTTTTCTTCACCTCCTTCAACTATTCTAGCTCCTGCATGAATTTCTCTATGACAATTTGCACAAACTAAAATACATTTATCTAATTCTTTTTTTATTTTATCCCAGTCACAAGTTAGATTTCTATCTGACATATTAAAATCTTTTTTACGAGGATCTAAATGATGAAAATCTAATGCTTCTAAACATTTATTATATCCACAGTATTGACATTTACCACCTTTATATTCTACACCCCATACTTTATAAAATTTACGATATTGAGCACCATCCATGTCAGTTTCTGGCATACAATCATAACAAAATTTTCTAGTAGTAGCATTTTTTTTAGAAAAGAATTTTTTATGGCATTTAGGGCATACGTGCTCTATTGAAGATGTCATATTATCACATCCCCCGACTTTTATTTGTCTAAGCGCATCCCCTCTTAAAGATTTTATAGTACCACATCCACAATCACATTCACATTTCCAAACTATACGTTGTATTTTTTTACTTTCTTCTAAATCTAATTCTTTCACAATCCAGTGTCCATAGTGTTCTCCAGTTCTGTCAACTCGAGGTTTAGGTATATAATCTTTCATTATATAAATCTCCTTTTTATATATTATTTGATATTATATATGAAAAATGTTTATAAAAGCCAAAATGGATTTGTCCAATTTTTCCCACACATTAAAATCAGTCTATTCATTAATATCATCTCCTTGCTTTATTAATTCTCTTTTAAACTCTTTAAAAGATTTAACTCTTTGTCCAGTTGAATCAAAATTATGATAGTTATACTCTAATAGAAAATCTTCAAAAGTATAAGTTAGCCCAAATGGTCTTATTTCAACCATGTTTACTTCTTGTTTGCAATGTACGCAATACATTTTTTTTAAGTGACCAGCTTCCCGTTCTTTACTAATTTTTCTTGGAATAGGGATATTTTTTTGCCCGCATTGTGTACAATACATATCGCTTAATGTCATTTTACCCAAAATTTAACCCTCGCTTTCAACTAATTCTAACTCATGATTAATAGCCTCCTTCTTGTCTGAAAAACTTATCCCATCAGTAGTTTCCCATGTAGCCTGAGTTAACTTTAGTCTCCTTGCAATCTTATTAAGTTTTGTCTGTGTAAGAAAATGCTCATCCTTATAATGTTCTTCATAGTAGTCCAGAGGAATTAATGAACCTATTTTTACTCGCTGCCAACCATTCTCTCCATGTGTATGACCAGCTTCCGCAGGAGAGTAAATTAAAACACTACCATTCTCAAAAAACTTATAAACATATACTATTGACTGACTTTTCTTATGATACATTTTTTCCATAAATACATACATCCTTTCTTTATCTTTATCATTATTTTCTATATATATTATAACAAATTTTTTAAAAAAAAGCAAAAATGTCGTGGTTTACACCACGACATAATTACTTGTTTTTAATAATAAATCTCCTATAGATAAATCTTTTAAATGTGTATTTAGTCCAAATTATTCTCCTCTTTTTGTAAGATATTCTCTTGAGACGTTTTTAAAACTAAAATTAGGATCTGTGGTTTTATAATATACAAAACCTTCTCTCTTCTGTTTAGTCTTGCCTTCACAAACAGAAGGGTCATAATAGCCATCTGCACTAAGTTTGAACTCTTCAAAATCATCTGGAAGAATATAGTTTCCGTCTACAACAGGAACTGTTTCAAGTCCATACTCTTTCCACATTTTAACAGCATCAAGCATTGCCCAACGACCATTACTATCAGTGCAATGAAAAAGGAAAAGATGCTCTTCAGTAAGTCCCTGTGGGTTTTTCTGAATCTGTGGGGCACAAACCTCTCCCTGCCAACATAAATAGCTAATATCAGGATGTTTCTTCATATAATCTTTCATTTTATTTTCAAGGTCATACTTAAAAGCTACATTCCAATAATGGTTATCATCATAATATGACTTTTGATTAGGAGTCAGCTGACGTACATTTCTACTACATACATAGAACTCAAATTTACCAAAAGGTTTTCTTTCAAGAATATAGGTTCCGGATGAACCATCGCACTTCTGCGTTACTACATATGGGGTTTTGTCTTCAAGTACCCAAGTCATGTTCTCAGCGCGTTCCTGGTCTGTCTTATGTACATACGGGAACTTAGTCGGAAAGGAAGTCTCACTATCCTTTTTCTTACCCCAAATAAGAGTGAAGAACCAACGGAGGAGCTTATTTCTTTTTATTATCTTTCCATACTTTTTAGAAATCTTTGGATGTCTACCCAATGCTGCGTTAATTTTAGCATCAGGATTTACCTTTGCTTTTCTCTTATTATCTTCAGCAACGGCATAAGTAATGCCAAGTTGTTCTGTAAGGAAACGAGATTCATCTTCTACATGATGGATATTTCCTTTGTTGTCTATAACTCCATAAGGAATTATATCAGTTACGAATGTCCAACCGAAATCACTAGGGTGCATAAGAAGCCCCTGTGAATAAAAACTTTTAAATTTCTGTGTCTTTATCTTATAATGATATTTTTCAAGAAAATCAAAAGGCGGAGTTTCCGGTGTCTTTGAATCAATTTCAAAATAAATGCCAATATCTCCAGGTTTAAAAGCATCTTTCTTTACCATTGTGCGCCAGCCGCCAATTACCGCCGCTTCAACTCTGTCTTTTCCCGGGATTGGCTCTATTGCATCTACATAAACTAAATATACAAGTTCTCTTTGCTGAGTGTTTGAATTTAACATACTATATTACTTCTCCTTTCTTTATTTTTCTTTATATATATTATATAATATTTTTTTTGAAAATGCAAAAAAAAATAAAGAGCGTATTAAAAATACGCTCTTTAATTAATTTTTTAATAATTCTATAGACACTGTTGTTATTTCCCAATGAGTCTCATCCCATACTTCCGGAGCAGGAATTGCGGTAGTGCAAATATATAATCGACCTCCATGTATACAATAGTCACCAACTTGATAAGTCTTTGAAGAACTGAACTCTTGAGTAGAATAGTGGTCATTAACAATAGGTTCGGTCTGCGCAAGAGGGAAACAAGGACATCTATATGGGAGAGAAGGCGTCCCCGCTTCGCTTCCATCTTCGCCCTCTAAATTGCTATTAAAAAAACTGATAAATTTTTGACCATTAATTTTAATAATTTGACCAGGGCCTTGATTTTCACCTAATACTTGAGTATATATATATTGACTCCAAAAGCCATCAGCTAATAAAGTTTGTGTAAGAGTGACCATATTACTAACTACCCATCTTTGTACTGCGGGAATCTCTTTTGCAGAAAGTACATTTTGTTGACCATTATCTATTACCCATTTAAAATTAGGCTTAATAAAATAATCAGAACTATCGCTCTTTTGTAAATGTATACTATCTCTCCAACTATGTCGCCAGTATCCATCTTCTTCTGCGGGGGTGCATACAATAAGACCATTTTGAGGAAGGTCTTCATTTAAAGTAATATTAGGTGGAGTGCCTGTGAAATTTAGAGTGCAATCTAAGGTAATATCCCCTGCTGTAGCCCCACTGTTTAATGGCGTAATATTAAGTACACAACCGCCATCTCTCAATGGTAAAAATACTACTCCTGTAACTCTGCCTGTAGAAAAATCTGAAAGGGAGTATGGGAAAGCATTGTTTCCGTCAGAATCAACAAAATTAATAGTTTGATTAACATCATCTATACTCCAATAGCAGTTTGTAGTTTGATTTGCTGCGCCCCACCGCATTTGTCCATTAGATATAACGAACCCTTTACTTAGAAGATAAGCTTTTAGATTATTCCAATTTTCAAAAACTCTTTTCTCTAGCTGCATATAAAGAGACCTCCTTTCTTTAATTGTTTGGTAATTCAACAACTAAATTTTTATATATTTTAACATAACTTTTATTATTAATACTGAAGTAAACTGGATTGTCTGTTGCAAAGCTTGCTGAAGGAATCGTAGACATAATATAGAGATTGTCTAAGAATCCTGAACCCCAAGGGTATCGTATTAAAGTAACAACATCTTTATTTATATTATTATGATATTCATAAGAATCTGTTGGCGATAATGATTGCACAAAATTAAAAGGTGCATCTTTACCTAAAAATCCTTGTTGAATACTGTCCTTTGTTGGTCTACCAGAGTCTGAAATTATTAAATATTTAAATTCATTATTATCAGCGTTGCTGTGACTTGGGGGTAAACCAATTAATGTTTTACACATACTTCTGTCATTATCATTCGTTGCGGATGTACTAGTGACAAAGGTTGGTGTTTGTCCTCTATATTCTGCGCCATCCGGATCATGCACCTGATCTTGAGTATCAAATAATCGAGTGTTTAAAATAAAGCCTCCATTGGCGACAGGGAGAAAAAACATCTTTAAGTCAAGTGTACCAGAAATGTGTCCATCGGTATGCCATGTGTTATTAGTAGTATAGAGGTCTACGACAAGAGGGTTCTGCGTGAAGTCCCAGTTTAGTACATCATCTCTTAAATTAACTGACATAAATGCATTATTATATCTACTGCTATAAGTATATCCCCAAGAATCTGCTCCTTCTATTCCTTTAGAAAGGTATAAAACGTAGTTGTTACTTGTATCATTACCCCACTTCAAAGCCCATAAATGGGAGTTACCTATAGGATAGCCTGGATCATCAGGGTTAATTTTAGAGCCGTTCCAATTAACAAAGCCAAAATTTGAAAAATAAGGCAAAATAGGACTCCATGACCAGTTAGTGGCAGGCCAATAGCCGCCGTCCACAGTCGGTAATTGAGTTTTACTACGATACCAATCTCTAAGTGGAATACTTTTTCTCCAAAAATCCATATATTCCCTCCTTTATTCTACGTATATCGAAACGATATTAAACTGTCCTATTTGCGTAGTGCCAAAATAAACTCCCTGACCTAAATTATAAGTATATTCAATAACAGTTCTTGTTGTAATAGCACCATCTTCAAAATCTACTCTATATGTACCATCAGTAATTATATCCGGTAAGTCGGCTAGATAATTATTAAACTTACCAATTTGATAATATATAGTATCTCCATCGTTTAAAGGTTCTACCTCTATATATATTTTTGTTGCGGAGTAGCTTAAACCAGCAGGACTAAATAAGATTCCTTCTCCAGGGGTTAAACCGCGCGAATATAAATCTGTTTCTGTTGTTAATGACACATAATCAAAGCTCATACCGTTTAATTTCATATCATAATCTTCATTATAAAATCGTCCATTTTTATAAATATAATTATAGAGTCCAAAAGCATCTTGAAAACTCATAGTAACAGCATTGGTAGATGTTAATGCACTGTTTGCATTAAGACCATTTAATACGGGAGGAGATCCGTATTCTCCTAATGTTCCTAAAAAAGCTCCTGTCTCTGTCTCTGCTCCAGCGGAAGATAGCGGCTCTCCATTAGTGTAATCAAAAGGAATAACTCGATTATTTTTACGGTATCCATAACGTCCATCAGAAGTAATTCCAAATTGAAACCAGTGAGTTGTATCATTGTATACTGCTTTTAATTTATTTTCAAGCTCTAACACTCTCGCGGAAAGTAAGTTTATTGTTTCAGTAAGGTTATTTCGGTAAGTCTGAAAAGCATTTGTGATTACTCTATTTTCAACTCCATTCACTGAGGTAGCGCTTAAGCTATCATCAAGAGTAATAACACCTGATCTTAGCCAATTAATGAAATCCGCTTCCGAACCAGTATACCCTTGTTCAAGCCAAATATCATAAGCGGACTTACCTTCAGGTCCTCGTAGAGTCTCTATCTGTGAAGGTGTTAATGTAACCTCTCCTGCAGGACCTCGTTCACCTTGAGGACCCTTTTCACCTTGCGGACCTTGAATACCTTGTGGACCTCGAATCTGTTCTTTTTGCGCTGGCGTTAAATCCTCAAAATTAACAGTCGTTCCGCCCTGAGGTCCTCGGACATTAATTCCTGTATTTTCATTATTAATATAAACCCATCCGGCTCCATCTATATAAATTTGGTCTCGTTCCCACATATTCTGGTCGCCGCTATAATCACCATGCTCCATAACTGTAGCATCTTTCATATAAATGTCAATAGGTTTCCAATTTTCGGGACTTAAAGGAGGAGTATTATTTAAAGACGTTTGACTACATCTATAAATAATGTTTAAATAAATAACAGTATCACCTTCGTAATAAGTAACATCATCGCGCCATTCGTTAGGTAAAGTATTGTTTACTGTTGTTGGCATCAATCATTCCCTCCTTCCGACTGTTGTTCATTTGGCTTAAGTTTAATATAAAATTCATCTTTATCAATTCCATAAACATAAGTATTATAAGTATAAGTGTCATCAATGATTTCTCGCGGATTTCCTAATGCAGTTACCGCAGCAGCTAATAACTGAACTTGGTTAGTTAACGCGGCAACTTGCGCCCTTAATACCGCAACTTCCGGAACAGTAAAACCATGTTCTGGATCTAAGCCGTGGTTCACTAAATAAGTATATAAATCACCCGACTTAACTAAATTATTACTATTTATAGTTGGTTCAATATCATAAGTAAGAAGATCTTGTTTGTCACTTAATTTATTGTTATACCCATCTATAATATCTCCGCTTGCAATTACATTTCCCGCGGATGTTACTCTAAAAGCATTCGCAGGCACCATGGTAGTACCATTCCCTATTTCAAACAAATCATTTGTTATACTATTATTATTTTTACCAAAAACTGTTTGATAATCATTTGTTGCAGTTAAATTTTCTCCAAATAATAGATTATAGTTGTTAGATGAAATATTATTTTTATTCTTTAAGTTATTTGTATATGGATTCCATTGTAATCCATCCGTATATTTAATAAAAGTTGTTACACCATCTGTTAATGCGTAAGGATGAAATAAACCTAAATTTTCATTAGCTATTGTTTTAGACTGAGTAGGCTTTCCATTGGTTGTAGATATAGCGCTTATTGCGGCTGCTACCACACTATTTTTTACAGGATTGTCTGATTGTAAATCTAGGTGATCATCTATCGCATAATTATCAAGAAAAGCTTTATAAGTATTATTAAAGTCATTAGTAGATAATTGTTTCCCGGTAATTTTGTCTACTTTATTATTTAATACATTACCAAATCCATCTGTCACATTGCCTTGTACTAACAAACTTCCTAAATTATCTAATTCTAAAAGATTGTTTGGATTTTGAGATGTTCCATTACCTATCTCAAATACGCTTGTAGGTTTATTATTGTTATAATATCCAAAAACTGTTTGGTTATCATATCCAGCAATAGTATACATACCGCTAGTAAAACTATAATTCCCATTTGCCACGGTGTGAAAGCCTGAAGCTAAAGCACCCGCTCCGTTTGCTGTATTATAATTACCATTATAATTAATTAATAAAGATCCTGTTCCCTGACCTTCTTTAATTAATAAGTTTTCTATATTAGCCAACATTTGATAAAATTCAGATGTAGGATGTTCTTCTGGGTGGTCTAACCATCCATTTTCCTCTAACCATACTTCATATGCGCTTAGACCATTACTTCCATTAGTTCCGTTTATTCCATTTGCGCCATTGAGACCATTAGTTCCATTAGTTCCTTTTAGACTCTCCCTCTGCTCAGGGGTTAAATCTTCAAATCGAACAACAGAAATCCCTTGAGGACCTCTTACATTAATACCTGTATTTTCACCATTATAAAAAATGTATCCATTTATGTCTATAGAAATTGGATAATCTGTCCAAAAGTCATTAGTCGGCCCAGTATTATCAGGATCTTGATCCATCATAGAATTAGGCGTTGTAGATAAAGGGAAAAAATATTCGTCTTGTACAATATGCCCATTATCATCTAATACTGGAGAACCTGGCTGCGCTTGAGGAGTATCTCCTTGGCTATATAAATCATAATCATCTGTGTCAATATGATAATCGTCAGCCATAATTGTCAAACCTCCTTTCTTCATTTATATTATATTAAAAAAGGTTGTTTTTCTTTAATCTGTTTTGTCCTAAACAATAAAAAATAAGGGAGTTGCAATATAAAGCAACTCCCTTATTAATTAAACTTCAACCTCTTCAACAGTGATTGAATTAGTGATAGTACAATTTTTAACAACTCGTATATCACCTAATACATAAGAATTTAATAATTCTACTATTTTTGTTTGAACAGCGAGTAAATCATTTTCTACATAAATACTGCCATCTGCATTAGTTAAATATTTCCATTTTATCTGACTTGACGTAGCAGCTTTTAATAAAATTGAATACACTACTATACCTCCTTACATTTTATTTCATATTTATTATGTAAACTTTTTTGTTCTTCTATGATCGTGTTCATATCATAGTCGATTGAAAGTTTATTTAAACGATATTGCTCTGCCTTCTGTAATTCACACTCAACTTCTCTGATCAAATCACTAACTTTTATACTTGCCGCGTATTCACCTAAATTACTTAGTTCTTTATACATTTGTTCGTATAAAGCACAAGTATCTTCTTCCCAATTAACCCATAGGTCAAGCCCCTCTCTGACAGCCTTTTGTTTAGTCTGTGAATCAACTTGTTGTCTATAATATCCGCGCCAGCTAGTAGGAATTACATCAGGAGTTTCAAACCTAAATTCTGGCAAAACTTGATTGTATTTTTTTGTATAATAGTGACACAGTTTTCTATAACTTTGACTCTCGATTAGAAAATGATATTCATGACATTGTCTATATCCTTGAAGTCCTAAAAAGTCATAATAGTTTGCTAACTGCTCATGCACCATCAATCCTTTAACCATATGGTTAAGAATTTCTCCAAAAATTTGTTCAGGTGTCATTCTCTAAATTCTCCAATCTTTCCGTAATATTGTTGAGTCATATTCATGTCGTTCTTCCTTCTTAACTCGAACCCCGTAAGGGGCGTATAAACGGTTACAATAAAATATATTGATTCCGTTCATACACTCTATGCCTTTTAGATGATTCTTTCATCTCATTATATATAAAAATTTTAAATAGTGTTTTAGAGTAAAATGTTCTTAAATTTATTCTAAAGATAAGTAGTACATCTTAGCTTCATATGTACTTCCATCTCTACTATCAATTCTAATTGTTGTAGCTGGCTCTTTTGCAGTTGTGATACCAATAGCCACTTCGTTATGCGCAGTATCTGTTCTATATACAAAACTAATGTATTTACTGCCACTATATCCAGAAATATCAATAGGTGTAGTATAATCTTGACCACGGTATCGAACATTCATATTGATTGTTGTGTAATCTGTGATGTCAATAGGTGATTGTGTTATAGCATAAGACCAATATGTTCCTGCATCTACGTGTAAAGATATATTGTCCGCATTTTTAACTGCATCAACGACATCCCAATTTACTACCTCAGTACCATTATCATATAATATAAATTCAGGAGTGATAGGTCTACCATCAATAAGTACCCAGTTATTGTTCATATATAACCATGTTCCATATAATTTATTACTACTGTTTAATAGATAATATACGGTACCATCTGCGGCGGCAGTAACTGGATTTACATATCCATATTGAACGCCACCTCCGGAACTTCCTCCTCCTGAATAATTAATGCCAATGATTTCATGTAACAGGAGGTTGCTATCATTATGCACTATTGTAAAAGTTGTTGCATCCGTTATGCTTATTCGCAAGTATTGCGAAGCAGGTTGCCATCCGCTAATATTAATCACATTTGGACGTCCGGTCATAGCTCCGTTCATCGCATCAACAATAGCATCATGCAAAACAACTTGGATTGGTATGTAGTCATAATAGCTTGAATCATCCCGCTTAGTACAAATAAACGCAATCTCATCATAATTAGTTACATCATCACTTAGAGTTATGGTAGAAGGATTAGAGGTTAAATAAGTTTGAGTATATAATGTTGTTGTAGTTCTATTGCCGCCGTTTCCAAGTATGCTATAAATAGTAGTCCCTATTTGAATAGTATTTAAAGTATCAGTTGGAGTTCCTTGTGGGTTTGGTATAACATTCGTTCTACCTTCGCCATTAACCCACTCTTGATTAGTCGCATCATAAATTAATGCCTGACCATCTGTTGGAGAAGTTAAATTTACATCTGTTAACCCAGCAAGAGACGCAGAACCTGCGGGTACCACGCTCCATGTTCCATCGCCCTTGAGAAATTTGTTTTCATCGCCTGCGATTGGGGCTGGAACAAGACCATGTGCTCCATCAACTTGTGTAGTAGCGCCGACCATATCTGAATAAGTTGTATCTGTTGCAGAAATAACATTGTTTGTTATAGTAATATTGCTTCCCGCGGTAAGTTGGTCCTGTTTTGTTGCAACCAAATTTTGAGATGCTGCTACGCTAGTACTCGTTCCGGCAATACTACTTATACCTGTAATAGTACCTCCTGTTAATACAAGTTCATCTTTAGATAAATAGCTTGTCGCCATTCCCTGACTTTCTTCAAGATTAATTGTTATATCTGGTAAATGTAAAATGTCATCTGCATCAGGTTTTAAAATTCCCTCCAAATCTGTCTTTTTAGCTAATAAATCTTTTTGATTTGGTATTGTACTCATTTTATCACCTCTTGTAAATTTAAAAAAGTATAAAAAAAATGCGAGAAATCGCCGCCTAGTAATTTCCTATCTAGCTCCCTCTAAAAAATATAGAAAATTAAAGTTTGATTTCTCGTATTCTTTGATAATTAATATGAAAAATTTTGTATATAAATTTATTAAGTTTGTCCCCTAAAATTTTAAGCTTCTCCGCATATGAGCCATTTTACTGATACATTTAAATCGTTTGCACTTTTGTCACATATAAAGAACAAGCTTATGATTTATACTGCAATACTGTTGCGTAAAGATACCAACTATTTATTGATGCAGAACCACTCTCATCAGAGTCAATCTTGATAACATCGCCCTCTTTCACAAAAGTTGATAATGTAACATCTATACCGCCCTCTGCAATCCACGGCAATGTGGTTCCGCTACTATCCTCTCCAAAACATGATAACTGGTCAACCGATACTCCATTAACAAACAATCTTGCCGTATATCCGCTACCGCTCTTGTGCATATAGGCTTTTAAGAGTCCTGTTTTACTTGCAGTAAAAGTGTGTATTTGTGAAGATGTAATGAACATCCTCACAGTAGTGTTTACACGACCATTATAGTGAAGTTTTTCCGTTATCGCATCATCAACTGTTTCATCAACCGCATCCATAAAATCAGCGGGAATAGGTGTATGTTTTACTTTGATGATGTAGTTGACACCTACGGCTTTGACTTCGGTAGTAGCACCAATTCTAGGTGTTCCATTTGTGCCATCTGTTACTACAGCTTTTGTAGTGCTTAGGATTAGGTTATCCATACCAGTTCCGCCAGCTGTTGTAAACACTGCGTTTGTCCTATTTTTATAAGCATCGTGTTCATGACCTTGGAATCTATCATCAATAAACTCACCAAGAGCGATTCCATCAGCATCATAGTGATTGTCTGATTTTCCGCTTAAACCAACACCTTTTGTTGTAGCTTCTCTTAAATCAGGTACATTAAAGGTTGAATCACTTCCGCCATAATTGTAACCAATAACTTTGAATAAATCAAAATAATCATTTTTAGATAAGGACCTGCCATCGCAGATAAGCCATCCCGCAGGCACTTGTGAGCCACCATAAGGGACAATACTACCGATAGGGTTGTCTGCATAAATAGTGCCACCTGCCACGGGAATAAGTGTATCTTCAGTTTTATTATATACATTTACACTCATTATTTTTACACCTCTCTTGTTAAATAAACCACAGTAAAGCCTTGTAAATATGTTGCTGAATCACTAATCATACCAATATGTCTAAGCGTAACATTCCCGCCAGTTCCCACATAAGCAGTAGCTATACCATTTTTCCCTACGGAATCATCTGGATATGTTGGATATGTAAAATTGACAGTATATACGGGTGCAGGAAGTCCATCTGCTATTTTAAAATAGTCACTATCCAATAAGGTCCTGTTTAGTTGAAGATTATCACAACTAATTTGAATAAGTCGTCCATACTTGTAAACATGAAATCTTTGAGTAATATCAGGGAAAGCAGCCAGAGCTTGTTCTGTAAATAAATAATTTGTCAATTCTTCTACTTCTTGCGTAGAAGTTTTTCCATCTTCAACAATATTTACAATTTTACCATCATATTTTTCTTTCTCTTGCGTAGTAAGTGCATTCCATTCGGCTTGAGTTCCGACAAACTCTTCGTTTCCGACAAACTCTTCATTTCCACCGCCGCCAATGTCAAACCAACCTGTATAGGTTATTATGTTTGTTTCATTTGCATAAGCAAAATCAGTAATAACTACATCATTTCCAAAAGTCACAGTTGAATCACTAACAGACTTTACATAGGTGTACATGGTAGAACTGTTAGAAAAGAATACACCGTCACCTGTTTCACACTTATCTGTTGTAAGATAATAATGTACGTTTTCGCCATCTCTTTTGCCTATAAACCTATACAGTTTCAAAGGTTTATTTGAATCATACTTATAATGGTGTCCTAATTTCATACCCCACTCGGGATTTCCCGAATAAACGATAACTGTTCCAATCGGAAACTCACCAAAACTGTAACTCTCTCTATAGGTTACGCCTTTCTCTACTACAGGAATAGGCAACCAAACCCAACCGCTTTGCTCTGTATATGTACATTGATAAAAGCACCCATTCTGATATGTGCCTGTTTCTCCAATATACTGATAAATTTTTCCAAGTGGTGTTGTACCTGCAAATGGTAACTCCTCTTTCTGAATGCTATCACCATCAAGAGTCTTTTCAGATAATCTAGTACCGTCTTCAAACCACACATCATCCGCATAAGCAACTGGGAATGTTCCCAGATGCTCAGCGTCAACATAGTTATTCGGTCTGGCGGTATCCGCTAATTTTATTGCCATTTTATTACCCCCTTTAACTTACCACAGCAGTCAAAGTACCAAGACTTGCCTGATGTAATCTAACTATTTTATAAGTTGTAGTATAACCACTTGCATTTGTAAATGACCTACTAGCAACAACAGTATCGAGATCTGTATCAAAACCATTAACCTTAACTGAAATACTCCAACCGGCAGGTAAAGCAAAATAACAATATTGACCAGTTCCCGCAGTAAAATTATAAGAACCTTTAGCATTTGTAGCTAATTTCTTACCGCTAAGACCAAGTATAAATGCATCATCGTAGCTATTTTGATTTTCAGCAACACCCCAATAAATCTTGTTCATAAATTGGAATGAAATAGACTTGCTAGCCGTTTTCTCCCCATCGCCGCAATTAAGTGTAAATGTCTTGCTTGCTGAAATATCATTCGCATATGTAGCAGTTCTTACTGTCTCATCAGCAAGAGTACAATCAGTAAGAGTCTGCGTTGTCATGTCTTTATTATATGTCCAGTTAAATACAACACCACCTTCGATGACTTGTCCATTTTCATACTGTAAAGTAGAAGGTGTTGAAGTGAAGCTTGTAATTGCTGGATCTACATAGTAAAGTTTTGCAAATATAGCATCAAGTGCCTTATCTACATCTGTATATGTAGGGAAGTCTACATTAGTATAAGTAATATTTTCTGCATCACCACCAAGAGTGGATAATGGGGCTAAAGTAATATTACCTTCTTCGTCAGTAATAACAGCTTTATTCGCATTAGTAGTACCTTGAGCTATATCAAGTTTACCTGTTAATTCTGTTTCTACTATTGTCTGTAAATCTTTCATTGCGGCAAGGTCTGGAATCTTATTAGTAACAGTTTCTTCTCCTGTGTAATCGCTAACTACATCAGTAGTCTTAGAAACATAGTCACTGAAATTCACGCCTCCCGCAGAAACGATTGTAGTCCAAGCACCATCTAATAAAATAGACTGCATAAGTTTATCATTATCTTCATAATAAAACCATATAGCATCTGCATCTATTGTATGAGATGTACTATCCTTTACATAAGTAATTTTATCAGTAGTGCTATCATATATTGGTTGAGCATCACATTTAATAGCCTCATCAACATTTAAAAGCGCAATCTGTTCGTCTGTATAGGTCTTTGCTTCATTAACCCCGGCCGCAACTTTGTAACTGACAGAACCTTCAACAGTAGTATCGCTATTTAATGTAGCAATATCTTCTTTATTCTGTTGAACCTGTCCTTTTTCAGTATCATTATAATCATTAGTAGATAAGCCTTTACCAGTTTCTTTATCTACTTTATCTTCAAGAAGTGCATTTACTTCAGTCTTATTATAGTAATTAAGTAAATCAGCACTTCCGCCTTCAAATTTTCTCCACTTGCCAGTGGTATCGTCAACTAAATTACCTTTATTAAAGATATAAATACAACCATCTTCAACACAAGTTGCAATAAATACTTGCGGGAGATAATTTTCATTATAATCTTTCATATCGGCTATTGTTTGAAACATATCTCTTTCAACATTAGGTGATGATTTTCTAATGTTGAAATTGTCAAGCATACTTACAGCCATTTTATTTGTCTCCCTTCAATTATTTAAATACTATTTGATTATTTTCCGCTGCGGTAGGATCTATTAAAGTATAACAATAATAAGCAATACCATCCACTGTTTTTTCGCTTCTTTGGAATGAGTCAAAATAGTTTATATTATTAACTTCATCTTTAATATATGTTAAAGCACCAAAAGATTTGGGATAAGCATAAAATACTTTACCCCAATCTGTTGTAATATCAGAATAAGTAAGATTTTTTGTATCTTTAAGGATACTTGTACTACTTTTAATAGTCGTTTCATCTGGATCTGATACATTAGCATCGCAAATACCATAATAAGATTTGGCTACGAATTTAATAGCAAATGTTGATGTTGAAGTTTGTTTTCCGTCGGTTGCTGTTGCTTTAAAAGTAGTATCTGTTGTAATTGCAGCGGCCGGTGTGTACTGATATTGAAAATTTCCGCCCGAAGCCACGCCCGCGCTTATTTCATTAATTAAAGTATCTCCATTATAGAAAGCTACTTTTGTTACTGGATTTGTTTTCTTTGTAACTGCCGCCTTAAGTAAGATAGTTGCTACACTATCAGTAACAATATCATATAATTTAGTTGATGGAGTAGCAGATAATGAAATTGTAGGTGGGAGATATTTAATAAGCATATCTCTTAAAATTTGTTCAAGTGGAGTTCCTTTAGCATAGGTTTTACCGTTTGTTATTGTACCAATTTCGACAGTAGCGGTTAATGGTTCTTGTAATTGAGCAGAACCAGTAACTACTCCACAATCAAGACTTGAGCCATCAGATAAGCTAATTATAAGATGACCTTGTGGTGTAACAACTGCATTTGAGATAGAAATCCCTTGCATACCATCTTTAACTACCATTGTACTTTGCTGTGTTGTGCCGCTATCGCCTTTCCATTCAAAGGTGATTACGTTTCCATCAGCTGTTTTTTGAATAGTTTTAATCTTGCAAGGCGCGCCCCTAACTGCACCTAAAGCATCTGCGGTGTCTGCAACATATTTTTTTGCAAGAGCATATGTAACTATATCCATTATAGCACCTCCCAACTTCCTGAGCTATTAAGAATATATACTTCAGAAGTAGCTATACAAAGCGCGGTGCTGCCAGTTGCGCACTCAGGTTGAACTGGTAAATTACTAACATCTGAAGCAGTATCAATTACATATTCTTTATATAAATAAGTTTGAGTATTTCTATCTTTCATTAGATTTACTGCCATATTCTTATACCCTCCTTTTAAAAATCATCTTAGTTGTAGCTGAATAATTTTTATATTCATAATATATATAAAAAAACAGTTATTTCAGTTTAATATAAATGTCCAATAAAAAAGTTATAAATTACTTTTAAAATGCGGTTGCGGGATGTGCTTCCCACCCACCATCAAATATAAAAAAACGAGGGTAGGTGTTATCCTACCCTCGATGAAAGGAAAGTATGTTACGAAAGGATTTGATATAGAGCTGGGGTGGTTGGATTCGAACCAACGAATGCAGGAGTCAAAGTCCTGTGCCTTAACCGCTTGGCTACACCCCAATAAAATTTAGAGTCGGAAGGCGGAGGTACTGCCCCTCTTTTTATCTTATTACTTACTAATAATATAGTATCCTAGGTTTATATTACTTTCAGCGTTATTGCTAACGACCAATCTTACTGGACCTTCGATATTATACAATACTTTAATAAAAACGGGGCAAGTTTATATTGCTTACCCCTTATATATTAAATAGGAAAATTTTTATTAATCCATTCATAAAGATTAACATATTCCTTGCCCTGAAGGATTGCAAGCTCTTCTTCTTTCTTTTCTCTCTGCTTTATAATTTCCGTTATCTCTTCATAAGTCTTGTAAAAGTCATCTTCTAATACCTTGATTTCATTCTTAAGCTTTGCAATCTTCTTTTCCATGTTATCATTTTCTCTTGTTGCAATCTCTTCTGCCTTCTTAGCATCTTCTAGCGTATCATACATTTTCTTTGTTACGTCACTGTAATACTTCATTTAAACTACCTTCCTTTTTTTTTTATTTATTTAATAACTTAATTATAATAATAAATTATTAGACCTTCGCCTTACCTAAATTACCTTCTCTTTTATTCGACAAATAGTAAGATGAGGCTGAGGCAAGCTAGCTACTTCTTACCTTCTCACCTTGCGGCTACACCGCCATAATGACTATACAGGATTGATTACCTGTAACTTTCACGTTCCATTCAGCCATCTCTACGAAGGTTATACCAAACCTAAGATCTTTGATCATTCATTGTAGATTTACGCTACTCGTACCTTGACCTTCTCTTATACGATTGTTACCAATCTTCAACTACAAAACTTCCTTATTTTCGTATTACTTAGGTTTGCGGCGGGGACGCCCCACATACCGCCTAACTAAGCTTCTTCCCCGCAGGGGCTGCCTATTACGGAAGCGAGAAGACAGTGTCTTAAAAAGCGATAACTTCAGCACATACTACCAAAACAGGCTTGTATTTAAGTCTGCGTACTTTATATCGCTATAAAGTATCTTCAAGATTTCAAAGTATCCTTATCAACCTCTATATTCTACGATTCGGTAGTACTCTCAGCCACATGGAGTTGTGTCTGCACTGAGTTAATATTTATTATTATAATTAAGTTATCAAAGTGCTTATTTATATAAAATATGTAGGTAAAGATTTACACCTTACATGACCACTGATTGTAATGACCTAAAACATCAGTTGCAATCTTAGTTTATTGGTAATGGTCTTACATTTAACTCTCATTCGTCTTTTGTTGCAACTCAGCACGAAGAGCTTTTTTTAAGCGTCTACCTATTCCGCCACTACATATTTTCTATAAATATTATATCAAAAATTTTTTAAAATTTCAAGTCAATGGATAATTGAGTTGGGGATAGAGGTTACGCTCCTCTGCTTCTTGCTTCAGAGGCACTCGTGCTACTATTACACTAATCCCCATAATTAATTTTATAAATAGTTAAGGTTCTGGCGTCAAGGATAACATATACCCTTCCGTTGCTTTCGGCCATTCTTTATAGTATGCATCCTTTATAGAGTGGCATCCTCTCTTTTAATACTTAACGAACTAGAACGATAAGTACCTTAACTATTAGTGCATCCGAAGGGATTCGAACCCTCAATCCTTGCGGCGGGGGTTTTTAAGACCCCTGTGTATGCCCTTTCCACCACGGATGCAAATTGCGGAGAGCACGTTCAAGGACACCTTGAACGCCAGCCCGCGCTCCTTGTTTCTCTTTCTATTGTTAATCCCTGTGCTATTATGTTTACACTACAAGACTTGGGAAGAAAAGATATGTAGCCTATCATAGAAAAAGAAGACTTTCAACTACATATTTCAATTAAATTGTGTACGAGTAATAAACTCATTCTAGGACGTACACAAGATCCTGTTAGTTTAGTAGGTCTAACAACCGCTAGCATCAGTCTTAGCCTGCCAAGAACGGACAGCGATTCCTTTATCTCCAGAGTCTATTGTCTGGCGAGTTTTAGAGTTCCCTTAACTACCGTATGTTCCTGAGTCTCCTCCTTGGTTTTACTCTACTTGGTTATCTAATCCTTACTAATACACATCTCTTTAGAGGCCCTTCCTCACGGTTCAATGAAACCTTAATATTTTCAATGCGCATTTTACTCATATAGCCTTCTCGCGAGCTACTCGCCATGTCTATTTCATAGGTTGTCATCTGAATTAACCCTCCATCAGCGTAGGATACCTTCCAACATCATTTTACGTAGGCAAGACCAGTCGGTATATTCCTGAGAGCCTTGAGTAGCGGGGGAAGGGTATGATCCTTCAACCTCTGGGTTATGAACCCAGCCATCTGCCATTTGATAATACCCCGCGATATTAAAACGACTCATTAAGGGGAGTCGCAACCCACTCAGTTCTATGTCAGGGATAATTTTAGACGGAAACTGACAAGCCACTTATCTGAACCCAATACCCCACAAAGGAATCGAACCTTTATTTCAGAGTTCGTAGCCCTGTGTTCTCTCCATTAAACTAATGAGGTATTTATAAAAGCTAAAGACTGGGTGGGATACATTTTTCAGTACCACGCTTACCTATTGTTTCATGTGAAGCTCATTTAATCTTCAAAGGTGGAGGATTTTACGCTTTTGCAACGCACCTCACTTCCCTCACCTGCCCAGTCGAGCGATGCGACCTGACTCGTTTCAGCTTTTATTTCTTTTTTCATTTTACATATATATTATATCAAAAAATTTTATAAAATGCAAATTATTTTAATCTTCTTCTTCATAATATTCATATGTCATATCTTCAGCATTTAAATCTAATGATTGAACACCTTCTTGAACAGCTTGAATATACTCTTCTTCTGTTTCATAGTCTTTACGATTTATTTCAAGTTCAGAATAAATTGTGATAACTAATTTTGTCATAATTAGTACCTCTTTTATATTTTCTATATATATTATAGCAAAATATTTTATAATTTTCAAATTATTTTCTTTCGGCGGAGAGTAGTCCTCGATGCATGCAGACTATTCGTTTTCTAACTCAAAGGTTGTTCCTACCTTGCTCTTATTAGGTAAACTACTATATAGACTCGTACTACACTCTCCCGAAAGAAAATAATTAAATTTTCTTCCATTCTTCATCTGTATATTTTTTAATATCTGACACTTTTCGTGGCAAATTAAATTTATCACACCATTTTCTAATTGAATTATCAGATACTTGATACATTTCTCCAATTTTTGTAAAAGGAGTTGTTCTAATTAAATCTTTTAGTTTTTCTCTAGTAACAGGCATTTTATCTAAAGAAATAGTTCTATATTTAGCAGAACATTCTCTACATCTTATACATCCTTTTGAAATTTCTTTTTGACAATCTATACAATAAGTTTTTTCTTTATAAGTTTTATTTTTACCATTTGTTGTAGGTAATTGTTGATTACAATTTGGACAAACCCATCTAAGATTTTCTAATCTATCGTCTTTGTTGTTTCCATTGATATGATCAAGTATTAATGTTAATTCTTTATTTTGCCATATAGGTTCTTGTCCACATATACTACATATATAAGGAGTATATTCTCCTTGTTTATACCATCGTCTTAAAGTAGATTGATCAGCAGTAGAATTCTCAATAAAAATATTTTCTTCACTTCTCTCAATTTTTCCTTTTCCTTTAGTTGAAAAATGAGAAATATCTAATTGTAATTTTTCTATTCTGTCTTTAAGCATATTTGTTAAATCACTAGAATTACAATTATAACCTAATTTTCTACCAAGTTCTTTATAACTATAAGATTGTTTTACAATTTCTGAAAATTCTGTATCTGAAAAATTATAAAGTTTACTCATTATTTTTCCTCCAATTTTTATATTCTATTATATATAAAAATTGAACTCATAAAATTGAACTTTTTTGTCCTAAATGACGGGAGGGGGAATTGAACCCACCACCACAGGATTGAAAGCCCCGTATCGTATACCATTTGACTATCCCGCCTTGTAAAAACGGCTCGAATGGGACTTGAACCCATGACCTTTGCCGTGACAGGGCAACGCTACCAGCCTGCTGAGCTACCGAACCAAAAATATATGCAACTCTTTACTTTACGAAGCAGTTGCCGCACCGTGTACTTCATTAGCACAATCATCACTGGGTAAATAGTAAGCTCGACCTGTCCCAGCTTGTTGATTAGGTCTTTCTTCTCAGTCATCAGCTTGTTGATGCTGTCACTCTTAGCCGCTTACTCGATTATTTCTCAACTTCGCATCTCATTCTACGACTCCCACTTTATGGTCGGAATTTTGCGCATGGGTACTGTTGTATCACCCTTCCTATTGGGCGACCTGGGCCTTCAGGCGTATGCTCTCTAAGACATTACGCGTAGTCTTAGTTTTTATTGTTGATTTATTATTTTTCGCCGTATACCTTACCATTCCTTTTAGAGGCTCTTCCTCATTACTGACGCAAATGTTTTTAATGTAAGGTTTATTGGAAATGTAAGACTCGAACTTCTCCTCTACAGCCCAAGTGTAGCGTGCTACCATTACACCACATTCCCATCAATTAAGTTGCATTGTTCATCACTCTCACGGTGTGCAACGCACCGAGTTTTTTTCTCCGCAAAAAAACTAAAATCGAAAAGTTCTTTCAGTAGAGCTTATAACAACGGTACTTTTCACGGTAATACTCCCGGATTTGTTTTTTGATGAATAATCTTAAATACAAGTACAAATACAAATAGTCTCTCTTCTTGAGGACAGTTTCTCTAAACTTATATTCTTGATACCAGACTCCAAGCTCCTGGCTATGCTTCCCAAAAGTGATTTATTTATTTCTCACTTTCTATAAGTATTATAGCAAAAATTTTTTATTTTTGCAAATATAAAATAAGGAAATGCTTACTAACTATTTTTCGCATTTTACTGTTGGCTGCTATTGAAATGTTAATATCTTGTCAGCCGAAAGAATATTAACTAAGTCGTGCCCAAACCTTATTTGAGTAGACCGTACAGGATGTGCGCCTGTGACCTCCACTTTATCAGAGTGGCGCTCTAACTGACTGAGCTAACGGTCTATAATACAGGCTCCTAAGGATTTGAACCCTAACCTTAACGCTTTGGAGGCGCATATGCTATCATTACACTAGAAGCCCAAATTGCGGAGCACAACCTCCGCCCGCAGAGTGTATCCCTGGAGTTCCCCGACTTACGTATCAGGTGGTGGACCGCTGCAGCAGCCACGAGTTTGCTTTATACAGTTTCTTTGCTCTCCCAATGCATTTCTATACCGAGCTAGGATGGACGCGGTTAGGTACCTTTTAAATAATCTGACGGATTACACACATCTTTAGAGGTGCTACTCATTTTGAACAGGAATTCCCCACCTCAAGGCATTAGTCACCTCGTGTTCCTTTTATTCTCTTCACAGATTATTTTGAATTGGATAAGTGGGACTCGAACCCAGCACTCACTCTACCCTGCAACGGGCAGACATTCGACACATATTCTTACTCACCATATATTGAATTCGTCCGGACTCGTCCAACCTTACGGGAGGGCTATCATATGGCTTTCAGAAATAAGTGGAGGTAGAGGGAATCGAACCCACTCGAAGCCGAAGCTAGCAGATTTACAGTCTGCCCCGTCTCCTTAACGGTTTATACCTCCAAAATTATCAAACCCATCGGCTCGTTACCCTCTGTAGTAGGGGAAGTAACCGAATCATTACAGAAAATACAGGTATCCTCTTTCTCTGACGCTCTCGTTTGATATGCTCTTGCACGATTTAATACTTCTGCATGTGGACCTGAGGGGAGTCGAACCCCTGTCTCAAAATATTATCTTACAATCCTTTTACGCAATAGATTTTAGGTAATCAACCACAATGTAGGTAATTAGGTTTTCCTACTCCACCAGATGGTTTATGCGCACTGCTGTGTCCATCACACTCAACTACTTCAATTTTCAATCCTCAAGATTTACAGAAGAAGTAACTCTATATCTATTTTGGAACCTAATAGGCTTAGGCAGCCATAGCGTAATTATTTGCGTTTATATTTAAGTTTGGTTTTACGTTACCGACGTGCGAGATTATAAGCATCATACCCTGATCGATACCAGTGCAAGCCCCAATCTAATCATCTTCACTTATTTCAGTTATTTCTGTTAATTGTTCTATATTTAATCCTACTCTTTTAATAGCTATTTCTTTTGCTTGTTCTTCGTTCTCTGCAAGAACATAATACGAATAGCTATCACCAAAAGTGTCTATTTCACGAACTTCATAGAATTTCATAATTATTATCTCTCTTTCATTTTTCTATAATAATTATAACAAAAAATTAATAAAAATGCAAATTTATAAATGGAGCATATGGGACTCGAACCCATGACATTTTGATTGCAAATCAAATACTCTCCCAGCTGAGCTAATGCCCCGTATTAAGCGTAGAGTGGGGGACTCGAACCCCCAAAGCGTTAAGCTCGACGGTTTTCAAGACCGCGTCCTCATCCAGCCGGATACTCTACAAAAGTGGGCGGAGTAGGAATTGAACCTACGACACAAGGAAGAGTTGCGGATGAGTCTCCGCCTCTTACTGCTTGGTCTTACATCCTCAGCGTTTCCGCCTTGTAGCCTAACTTCCACTGGAGTATCTTTCAACTCACTCTCTTTTATATAAAATAAAACAGTTAGAATTTCCTTTTAGATGGTTCAGATTTCTCAAATTTTACCCATCTCTTTGCGCGCATTGACCTATTCTTTATTCTACCCCTGGTAGAGCCAATCCTCTCTGGCGTAATTCTTTCTTAACATTGTTTGCAACCAATTTGTTAAGTTCATTTGGTAATCTCTGTTTTATTTTCTATATATATTATAACAAAATTTTTTATAAATTGCAAAACTTTGTTAAGAGCGGGTAAACGGACTCGAACCGTCATCAACTGAGTGGAAGCCAATTATGCTAACCATTACACCATACCCGCAAAATACAAAGCCTTCAAAAAAATAATTAAATAAAATCTTACATCCACGCCTAGACATACGTTCAGGGGTCTGCGGGGCCTCGGCTATACAGCACTCCTCTTCCTAATTTACTCCTCAGATATTTAATCAATTATAATTTTAAAAACTTTGCTAAAATATTTGATAAATAATTCGCTTCGGACGCTATATTTAGTATACATCAATATTTATTTACCGCATATTTTAAATGTTAATTCCGAATTTTTTATAATTGTCCGCATATATACATTCCCCTATTTAACGCATAGGTAGGACTATAGCGCATATCTAATCAACTCTACGAAGTAGTTCGACCATATAGATATATCGTTTCACCATATGATAGGCTGGCTTAGACCTTTTTTTAGATATGATACGAGATAAGAGCCTTCAGCCATAGGAGCAGCTCTCATGCATCCACCTAACGAGGAATTTTGGTGTACCACTTTATACAAGTGGGATTCTATCCTTACACCCCGCCTATATTCACAGCATCTCGTATTCAATTTGAGTGAGCCGGGTAAGACTTGAACTTACGACGCGTAGGGCTTTAACCTACCGCTCTACCAACTGAGCTACCAGTCCGTATAAGAGTGCCGAGTTGGAGTTGAACCAACCTCACTGATTTTGCAGACCAGCCGCCTTCCGCAGACATTCGACACATTTTCTATTTTTGTTCCCTTTTATCCTTTATAGCGATGAGCCAGAGGAGAATAGTAACTCTCCCTCTTTCTATATTATTAAATTCTTTCCACTGTGATATTTCCAAATCTTTCTTTAATAAATTTAACCTCTGTCATACTGGAAACAAAAGTAACATGATGCTTGCAAAGGTCGTCAATATAATATACAATATATTTAATTCTATTGTCCATAAGCAGCTCTCCTTTATTAAGAAATGATTTATTTAACTTTTCTATAATAATTATATCAAAATTTTTTAAAAAAATCAAAAATAATTTATTAATAAAAACAGTGTCCTATATTATCTGTAAATTTATAAGGGTATCCGCAAAAGGTATCTTGATACCCCATAGAATGAAAGAATAATGCTCCATAAGTAGTATCCTCAATAGTTATAGCTTCATTTACTGCATCTATTGTGCTTTGTTCTACATCTCCTCTTAAATAAAATTGATTAGGAGCTGTACAGACTGAATAATAATCATTTGGAAATAAGTCTGAATTTACACGATTTCTTATAACGTGCGCTACATGAATTTTAGATTCTTTATCTCCTCCATGTACTTCACATTCAACGACTTCGTATACAACCCAAGGGATGTTATAATCTACTGGAAGAGTATCCTCAACAGCTTCTTCTGTTTCAATAGTACCTGAAACCACATCTTCAGAATCTTCTTCTATATCATTATCTTCTTCAAATATTGTTTCCTCAACCCGCTCAGCTTCTTCTTCTTCTTCTTCAGTAGTAAATTCGGCGGGCGCATCCGCCTCCTCATAAATAATTACCTCATTTTCTGTAATAGTTTGATTTTCTTCTGTTGTTGTGGGTGCCGCCTCGGTAGCAATAACTGCCTCTGGTTCAGTTATTTCTTCGGTAGTTTTAGTAATGATATTCTCTTGTGTCGATAGATATTCTTCTACCGCAACAGTAATAGTATTTTCTGTACTAAGATCTTCTGCGGGTGCCGCACTATTACACCCAACCATCATTATCATAGCTAGTCCTATAGAAGGAATTATTAGTCGTGACTTCTTGTTCATTTTTATCTCCTTTTTCTTTCTTAATGAAAACGTCTCTCCTATACAAAGAAAATATCGAAAAACGCTGAAACTGTCACTTTCTTTTAACGCATTTTTCCCAGTATTTAAGATATTCTTCTAAAGTTTCATGCCTCTTATGAAAGCGAGAATTTTGTTCATTCATATAAGAATCAATCGCATCTTCTTTAGTCCATATCCATCTATAATCAGAAATGTCCCATGATTCAAATACTTTTTTATAAGCTTTCCCGCTAGGGATATTATTAGTGCGTCTTACTTTTTTATTCGCTAAACGTTTCATACCCTTATTCGCAGGATCCTTTACTATTGGACTTTTTTTACGACTTCGGCTCATAAACTCATTCTCCTTTCATAAGATAGATACTGTATATAAAAAATGATATATCATTTTTTAATTACATTGTCCAATTTCTGTCGCGCGCAACCTTATTAATATACAATAGAAACCTATGCGCATCAGAATATTCTTTCCAAGAAAATAATAATAAAGATTTATTATTATTACTTTCTGGAAACCAAGCTTTTATTGTTGCATTATATTCATTTTTTAACAATAGAATATAATCAACTAATGAAATATTTAAGATTCTTGCGGGAATCCACCATGCAGCACTATCGTGCGCCAAATCAGAAGTATCAGCTACGTACCATTCACCAATAGCATCTGTCCATTGTGAAGCTTTATATATCATAATGAACTCCTTTCTTGCTTTATTTTAAATTCCTAATCGGTTTAAGAGAATTGCTATATTAGCCTTCTCTTCTTCTGTCGGAGCTGTAGAACTAATTGAGGGCGTAGCCTCATTAATAGATACATTTGAAGTATTAATATTTTCACTGTCCCCTACGTTTGTCTTTGCACAAGTTAGCGCAACTTTAATTTCTACTACTTCTCCATTTTCATTGATTGGGATACGAAGCTCCTTCCCGCCATAAATAAAAGCGCCCGGAAATACTTCCATAATCTTATTTGTAATCTCTATTTTAGCATTACTTCCTCTTGCCGCCATTTTACAGATCCTCCTCTAAAATTACCTTTAAACGCATTTTGCCACATTCAGTTCCCGTAGGTAGCATAACATTGTAATCATGAATTTTATAAATATGCTTAACAACATTTTCTGTATCTCTTAAATAAGGTGCATACTTATCAAAATATAAGTCCATATTTAGATTGCTACAAGCTGCATAAAAATTAAGTGTTTCTGAAAATTGAGTAGTGACATACTCTCCAACAAAAATATTTTCATTTGTAGACTCATCAAGAATATAGAATACTACTTCCATTTCATCAGCAGGTCTCTGTTGTATCATTATTATTTTCTCCTTTTTTATTTTTCTATAATAGTTATATCAAAAATTTTTATAATTTTCAACTATTTTTCTTTTATACTCTCTCATCTTTCTTCCAAAGATACCCGCTGCGCGCTGGAGAATCAATGGATGACGATATGATGTCTGAAAATATCTTGACGCCTTCTGCTCTGGACTAAGGTAATGAATTTCTATCTCACCAGTTGTATAATTAAACCCCTTTACTTCTGCCATCTCAGGAGTCCATTTCTCAGGACAAATGTATGTATAATAAATAACCTCTTCAAACTGTATATTAGCTATTGCTCTAGCTTGCTGTGACCAACTTTTAGGATGATATGTTCTATTCATACATTAAACCTCTTTTCTTACTTTCTATAATAATTATACTAAAATTTTTGTAAAAATACAATTTAATTATTTGGAGGAAGTATTTGTGCATTAGTCTTTTCTAAAATTTTACTAAAGCTTTGCATGGAGCGGCAAGCAGAACAACTACTTCCTGTAATGCAGCGTTTATTGCACTCCGCGCGCAATGCCCCAAAACTAGGTGGGAGACGTCTACTATCTAAGCTTTCATCTAAGCCAATAATAATTTCAGATAAATCTCCGTACCACTTTTCATCTTTATAAGCTTTATAAATAACTTGCTGACTTGCAGAATCTAATGTTTTAAATTCAAAACCTCCATTAATGTAATTCTTATAGTACCATATATCTTCAGGACGAATAAAGAATTTCTTTATTGAAGGACTATCCTCCCAAGCGCTCTGTGCTACATTAGCATAAACTCTAATACGGGCTCCTGCTTTTGCGCAAACCGCACTAACCCCAGGTAAGCAAAAGCCAAGAATATTTGTAATATAGACTTCTGTGGGACGCAGAGTTAAAACAAACTGTAATACTTCCCAGTTACCTATTAAATCAGTAAACATATAAGAATTGCAACAATCTTTTACTGCGTTAAACTTAATTAAATCAATTTTACCTGTTGTTGAGTTTATAATATAGTTTAATGGAATTTGTAAAGTCCAATTACTATATTGGATAATTTTATTGCCCCCTTCGCGCAAGAGGTTAAGTTGAGACAGAGAAGTGTCTTCTGCAACAGTAATATAGATATGTTGGTTTTCATGTCTATTAACAAATTCCCTTAATGAATTATCTTGCGGACGGTAATCAATTTTAATTTGGTCGCAGTCTTGAAGATCCATATCGGGATGGTTATAATAAATACATAACATATTTTTTTCTCCTTTTACTGTACTCAAATGAGGGTAATAAAGCTAGCAGCTTTTATTACCCTAAAATTATTTTCTTCACTTTTATTATATCAAAATTTTTATATCTTTTCAAATATTAAAGCCAGCTATAGCTACTTGATTTAGCACTTATAGATGGAGAACTACTACTTAGCTCCTCAAATCCGCTAAAATCAAAAATAACTGGCGCCATTGTATCTATTGTATAACCAACATTGCCGCGATGTAAGTCATTAATACCCTCTTGTTCAATAAAAGTTCCTAATGTGTCAAACTGTTCTTCTCCATAATAAGTTATAAAATCTTCTAACCAAATTGAAGGTAATTCAGTTATACCCGTATACTTAGATGTGAATGATTGTAACCGAGAATACGAATACAGACTACTTTTATAAGAAGAGTTCACCTCGGTAAAAGTTAGAGCCTGTTCTTGAAGATATACGGGGAGCGGCCGCCCTGTTTTATCTTGTAGGAAGCCTAAGAAAGATGTTTCAACAAAAAAATCTTCTACTCCATCTTGCACCGCCGCTTGATAATTATATACTTCTCGTTTACAATAGTCATAAGACAGAGGAGTGTCTGTCAAATCATTAATATTAAAAGGTACTTTAAGAACAAAACTATGGGCGGGCGCCCGCTCATCGTTATAGATAATTACTCCTTTTGTACTTCCCGTCTTAAGAGTGAGCTTCCCATGTGGGTAGTTTGATTGTAACGTAGAGATAATTTGGTTGAAACAAGAGTAGAAGGTAGATTCATATAATTCTTCAATCAACCCTTCGGTCATTTTAAATAAAGACTGTATCTGTATAAATAATGAAAAAGCTGCGGCAGTTATTGTGTTATTCATTTCTTTCCTCTTTAAATTAAACCGTTTTTTGTATAGAGATTCATTAAAGCTTTTTGTAATTTTCCCCAAAATTTGGCTATTTTTTTTGGATGACTCATCATATAATTTGCAGCGCTACGTGTTGCAATAAATTCATTAGGAATACAATGATACCAATCGTTCCTTTGTTGATCATCCTCTAAGTAAGCCAATTTTTCTTTTTGTTCTTTAAAGTATTCTAATTCTTCTTCAGTCCACATATAATCAGTTACAACATGAAAAATCTCATGTAATAAACACCAAATAAAAATGTCAGCATTAATGTTGGGATATTTTTTAATAGCATCATTAATAAAAAAATTTTGTTCTTCTTCAGTTGTAATTAAACTATAATTAATAACTCTTTTTTCACAAAAAGCTTGAAATTCACTGCCCAGGTTTGCGGTAACGCTAAACTGTTTTGTAAATTCATTTATTATTTTATCAATCTTCTTTAATCCTTTTAACTTAGCCATTAAATACACCTCTTTATATTTTTATCTTTATATTAATATTATAACAAAAAATTAAAAAAAATGCAAAAGTAACTTTATAGATGCTATAAAGTTACTTTTGCATTAGTATATAAGAGTATATTAGTTCTCAAACCGCTTAGAAGCTTCCATAATTTGAGAAGCTGTTACTGGAACATAAGAACCAAATGCAAGTACGCAAGCAGCCAGCATATATGGACTTGTTAAATCAGTATGATCATACCAAGTCTGCGAGGCATGATAAGCCTCAGTCCAGGTCATAATTGAAGAGCAGCTATGCGTTTCCTGATAATGGATTACTTCATAAGCACTTTTCTCAATTAGTTCATAGTTTCTCATCTTCTAGTACCTCCAGTAGTAAGCTCAGTAATATATTTTTCAAATTCTCGAACCATTTGATCATCTTCAAGATAAAAAGGATCAACCTTATGCTTCTGATAATAGTCCCCCATAAAACACTGCATTAACTGCATTATTCTCATATCAGGTAATTTCTTATGTAGCTCCGCCATCTCTAAATATAAAGGTTCAAGTCTATTGACATCTCTCATATAATTGTCCCTCCCTTAATTAATCACAAGATTTAACAATGCATCTACTAAGCTGAGTCTGTAAAACTCCATTATATTCAGTATGAGCTTTTATAGTACCGCTTAAAAGAATTGTATCATTTATTTGAATATTATTATCTATACATGATTGAGTAAACCATGTAAAGATATTATCTCCTATTGCAAAAGTGTAAAGCATTGAACTACCCCAATCACCATTAATTACTCTTGCTTTCTTAAAAATGGCGGGCTGCTTTCTAATGCGGTCACCAACATTTCCAAAATGCTGTGACTTAGAAGTGTTTTTATTATTAGTATTGATTATTTGACTAATGTCATTCTTGATTTTATCTAAAGCGTGTGTCTTAAAGAATACTTCTCCATATTTATTTGGTTCAAAAACATCTTCAAAAGTACACTTATATAGAAAAGCTCCTTCGCCATATTGAAAGTTGGTTGGAGCGGTGTTAGTTCCAAAGAACCAATTTAAACCAGTATAAAATTTTGCTCCATCTTCTTTTAATTTATCTTTAATATCAAAAGTATTACAACCTGCGACAATGTAGATTATTCCATCTTCAATATTATATTTCTGCTTCCATTCTTTTACTTTGTTTTCTGCTTGAGCAGTTTTTTCAGCTTCTTTTTTCTCAGCTCTGCGCGCAGCCTGTTCATCAAGTTTTGCGCGCTCGTTTTCTGTATAAATTCTACAATGTTTTTTAATAGACTTACCCAAGCCGTGACAATCAAAACAAGTGCCATTATCTATATGCCCAAAATAAGGTATAAGACCTGTTCCTCCGCATTTACCGCACTTTGCTTCAGCATCCGCATAAGTCTTATTATTTTCTGTAACAATAGAACTTGGAATAATCTTATATCCCATTTCTTCGTAAGTACGAGCTAATCTATATTCCATATTATAACACCTCTTTCTTTCAACTTTCTATAATAATTATAGCAAAAAATTTAATAAAAATAAAGGGGTGGTTGCATTGATGTTAATAACTATCTGAAGGAGCGTTCAAGTCTTTTGTTTCACAGACGTAACAGTTAGTATCTTCAATAACCTTTATATTAACTTCATCTATTAGGTCTAACCCATACATTTTACCAAGTTCCGCCATAGCGTCCGATAATGATTGTCCAAAAACATAGCCTTCACTGAGTCTCTCTATGTCGTTAACAGTGCTATATATACCATCGCGCACGATATGAATATAAACTAATCAAAGCCATTCCTCCTTTATATATCGTATTTCATCTTTTGTTATATCATATACACCATGTTTATTACACAGGGCTAAGAGATCAACCTCCTTTATCCAGGGCTTCCTTTGTAGTTCCCGTCCTATTGCATTAAGTTTTGCGCGGCGGGTGTCGACTAAATCGTCATGACCTTCGGCTTCCGCCATATATAAAAAGTAATCTAGGTTCATGTTTTCACCTCTTAATAATCTAAATAATAAACAAACCTTATCAGGTCCAAAGATGCATATACTCCAGCAAGTTCTGTAATAGTTTCAATTTTATCACTTAGTTTTACCATATCTCTAACGCCTTTGCTTGCAAGATATTTAAGAGTAGCAAGATGAACAGCTTTCCAATCAGGAGTATCATAGCCATCTTCATAAAAACCAAGAGCATCGCTAAGAGCGGTTGCATCACTTGACTCAAGATTATAACAATACTCTTGCAGATAGTCATAGATTTCCTTTCCGCCAATCCAAAGGTCTACAAGTTTATTATCTTCTTTATAAAGTGGTACATTTTCCCAAGTGCCTTTATTTGTCATATATTGAACTACCCCAATAGTTTCTTTACTCATAAAAAACACCTCTTTCTTATTTTTCTATAATAATTATAATAAAAATTTTATAAAATTACCAATTTTGTTTAACAACAAGTTGCTTCCCGCCACAAACTCTGCATTTACAAGAGCTAATGTTGTTAAGAGTTTTACATTTGCGGGCGTAGGTACCTATTAGTTTACAGCAATCTACACACCATACTTCATATTTAGCTTTTGCTTCTTCATCGCGGAAGCCCTTTACATACTGACTAGCTTTATCATGTGTACAACCTATTTCCGCACACTTATATTTAAATACTGCATCATGATGATGATTTACTGTGGGGTCTTCGATTGATAAAAAGTAATGTACATATTCATGTTTAATTACCTGAATAATATCTTCATCACTTGCATTTTCAATGAGGTTGCGTGAGAACTCAATACATTTAGGAACATATATGTCACTTATTACTTTATAGCCTACTCTACCCATCACGCGAGTCAGTCTACCATTTATAGATACGGGTACATCAAGTGTAATATGGTCTGCCGCACACAACTTCTGAAGTTCTTCTTTAATTCTATCTATTGTCCATGACATAATTCCATCAACTCCTTTTATTTATATTTATTTCTTAACTTTTCTATAATAATTATAGCAAAAAATATAAAAAAAATCAAATTGCGGAGGGGCGCTCAAAGTTGTTTTTAGGAAGGGGTGTGAAGTGCGGGGCACGAATCCGCGCGTAGTAGCAAAAAGTGTTAAAAAGAAAAGTGAGGTTATTTATGGTTTCTTTCGATTTTACGGAGTATTTGGGCGAGAGTGTTTAATTTATAGGGGAGAAATGCCAGTAGATTTGTTAAAAAAACTGGCATAAGTTTAAAAATGCTGGTACGAAAATCCGCCTTAATATATATAATAAAACCGGATTTTCATGCTATCATTTTTTTATAGTTTAGGAACAAGCTTCTAAAGTATTAAAAAGTGTCCCGCGAAAATCCGGTTTTACTAATTAATAATGCGGAGTTGGGGTTAAGTAGCTAAAATTTCAGCTAAATGTGGAATTGGGGGTGATTTTTATTAGGGGAGGATAAAATATTTTTTATCGGGGGAGGACATTTTATTTAAATTTATTAGGGGGTATTTTTATATTAAGAAAAGGAGGGAATATCAACAAGAATTTTGTTGATTTTTTACAACGCATGACAAGAAAAGAATTATGTGAAAAGTATGATATATCTGAGTCTACTTTGAAAGCAAATTTTAGTAGAGTACAAAAGATATTTTTGGAGAGATATAAGTTAATATTAACTAAAACCGGAAGAGGTGAAAATACTGATTATCAAGTAGCTTTTACTATTGATACAGATGGTCGCGCGCTTACTATGAAAAAAGAAGAAAAAAGAGAAGTTATGATTGCTAAACAAGAATTTTCTAACTTGTTAGATTTTAATTTTATGGTTTTTCTTGGTATATGTATGACACCTATGACTACTTTTTATGGTAGTTATGTAGATTTTTTAAATTATGTAGAAGCAAAAAGAACTCAAGATAATATTACTAATCTTCAACAGGCGCTTGAAGATTTACAAGAAAGAAAGTTTATTAGATACGAAATAGACGAAACTAATAAAGATTATTTTTGGGCTGGACTTTATTATCAGACAAGAAAAGAAATGTCTATTAGTATGGATATGGTAGAAAGATGTCAACGACTTGCGAAAAATAATAATAAGAAGAGTTGGATTCCGCTTTTAAAGACATGGATAGGTATTCAATATATGTATGATAAGCAACCTTTTACTGTTGCAGAGTTATCTAAAGTAACAGGACTTAGCGCATATCAAATTAGAGAAAGTAAGAAGTTATTAGAGAAAGATAATTTATTCGTTACATCTAAAGCATATGTTGCTTATGATAGATGCATAGGTAGTAATGTAGAGTTAAATGGTATTTATGAGGCTAATAGAAGGGCTGTGACGAATTTCAACAAAGATAGCACTGGACTTAACGAATAATATATATAATATATTGTTACAGAGAACGTAGCAAGTTGTTGAAATTGGAATGTATTCTGCTATTAATTTCAACAGATTGCAGAGAAGTCTGTAACAATATATTATATATATATTGTTACAGAGATAATAGCAATCTGTTGAAATTGGGATGTATTTTTAATAAAATCAAAGTAAATTGGTGTAGACGCAGAGTTTGGGTAAATGCTGTAAATGCTGTAAATGCTGTAAATGCTGTAAATGCGAAGTTGAGGTGGTCCCACCGACCGCCATCCACTACTGTATTTTACAACGTTCGCAAGCAATCGTACTAACATTTCTGAATTTTGCACGAAGTGCAAAATGAAGAAATGGGTCTCTTGCTGCGAAGCAGCTAGAGACCTCTCTTTCACCTTTTAATAATATATATAATTATATATATACTATCCTATTATATATTATATAATATTTTTTACAATATTACAACTCTAATTCGGGAAGTCGCCCCGCCAGTCCGGCGGGTGCATAAAAAACAAAACATCTGGAGCGGTCCTCCAGATTCGGGTGGCGGGCGTTACCCGCCCGATTTTTAGGAAAATGAAAAACCAAACAACTAGGCGCAAGTCGCATATGAAAAAGGATGATGGTCATGGGGGTGGGAAACGGCGCTGCTTCGCCTAAAACGCGCCGCGCACCTTAATATTTTTATTATAACACATTATTTCTTATCTGTCAACTCTTTATTTTTAATAAAAAATGTATTTTTTATTAAAAAAAATAAGAAAAAACGCATTTTTTATTAAAAAAAACATCTTTTTTGCATTTTTTATAAAAAAATAGCACAATTCCCGCAATTTTCTTACTTTTGTACATAAAAATACCCTAGATTTCACGAACGGAAGCGAAAGCGAAAGCGAAATCTAGGGATAGGAGGACGCATACTCCTATATGGTTGTAGGAGGTGCGTTGAACGGCTATTTAATTCTTTATGAAATAATTATATCAAAATTTTTTAGTCTTGTCAAGAGGATAAGATTGAACTCCATGTAGTTTATACACGAAGTTCTGCATTTAAGTATGAGCGAACTGGAGCTTCCTCATCTATGCAAGTTATTTTCCCACTTGCCAAATCAACTGCAAATAAACCATGTTCGGTCGCATCTAAATAATGGTAAGTATCTGCTAACAACATATAATAAGACTGAAGATACTCAAAAACAGTTCCACTCTCTAATTCGTTTAATTCAACAACATCTTTTACATTAATCTTCATAATAAGAATTCTCTTTTTCTCTTTTGTATATATTTATTATAGCATACATTTTAATACAATGTCAACTATTTCTTTACAAAATATAAGACTATTAATCCAATAGTAATCACTGTGAAACATATATCCTTTACTTTATCAGCTTTTGCGCGACCAAGCTTAAAATCTCTAATGACATTCAGAATATTTCCAATAAGGTAAGCGCCCTGTCCCGCCATAAATATCCATCCTACTATTATCTGACCAAGAAGAAGCAAGCCCATTACTATAAATCCTACATTTTCCCAGTTAGCCTTCTTCATTTTCTTTACCTCTCTTTCTCTTGATTACATATTTATTATAATAGATAGTGATAAAAAAGTCAATTAAAAAAATATACAAATTTTGGGAAAAAATTTATACTTTTTTTATAATAAAAATCATTGACAAAAAGGTGCTCTTATGGTATAATAGAAGTTTGGCGCGGTTTCGCGCCGCCCCATTATATCATATCCGACTTCCGCTTGTCAATAGGCATTTTAAACAAAAAAAATGAAAATATTTTGTGCATTTTGCCTATTGTCAAAAAATAAAATATATTATATAATATAAATACAGTTGAGATAGAAAGAGAAGTAAATAATACTTAAAAAATTATAAAAATTCTATAAAAACTGCTTGACAAACTCTTTATTATTTGTTATAATAAAGGTACAAGATAAGGAAAAATCTAAAAAACCGGTTGCGCAATTTAAAAAATTAAATAAAAAAAGCTTGACAAATGCTTATAAATTTGTTATAATAAATATGTAAAATAAATAAATCATTTAAGAAAGAAAGAGGTGCTGATTATGGCAAACACAACAATTACAAGAAAGTCTGTTCTTAACAAGGTTCTCGACAATAGTAGTTTCCTTTCAACAGAGGAGATTGAGATTGTAAAGAAGATGATTTCTTCTCTTGATAGAAAGTCATCTAGCTCTAAGTTATCTAAGACAGTTATCGAAAACTTTAGTGTAAAGAATGATATTCTTGCACTTATTGCAGACGGTAGAGCAAGAACTGCAAAAGAGATTGCAGATGCTCTTGACATTTCGGTAAATCGTGTCGCTTCTCTCGTTTCTGCTATGGTTAAGGATAGCAAGGTAGAGAAGATTAAGGGTGAGAAGTCTAAGGATGCTCCAAAGTATGTAGCATTTGAGGGCGCAACCCCTTATGAAATTCCGGTTGAGGAAAAGGCTGCTGAAAATAAGTAGTCAATGGCAGACTGCACAAAAAATATTTAAAAAGTTTGTGCAGTCTGCCAAATAAAAAATGAAAAATCGTGAAAATACACAAATTTCAGGAATGAAATTTGTGTATTTTTTTATGAAAAAGCATTGACAAAAAGTGGCATTTATGATATAATGGAAGTTTGGCCCGCGCGCGGGCCACTCATTATACCACCTTTATTTGCGGTTGTCAATAGTAAAATTGCACAAATTTTATTTTTGTGCATTTTTCACAAAAAAAATAGGGGCAAGCCCCTATTATATCATGCGAACATCCGCTTGTCAAGTATTTTTTAGTTTCCGCACAATCCCACCTAATGCTTAGGTGGTCTGTGCTTGGTAAGCTTAAAGGTGTATTTATTTTCCCCATACTCAAAGCCGAGTTCGGTTTCGGTCTTTACTGTTAAATTAGCTCCACCGAGTTCCTCTATCAGCTTTTTAACCTCACCGATTAAAAAGCCTTTTTCTTCGTCAACCTTGCGCACCTTTTCAGATGACTTGCGCTTTTTATCACTTTTTTCATAGCGCCTTTCAATCTTGACCGAGTTAATCACTTTTGTAGTTTCCTCAGACTCTTCAATTTTACCCTCTTCCTCAAGGATAAGCTGGCAAGCTTCAGCTAAAGTACAGTCAAGCTTTTCAACATAGTCATCAATCTTATTATCATCAACCTCAAAACCTTTAAATGTCATAGCTTTTGTTCTCCTTTCTTTACTGTACTTAAATTATATCATAGGGGCGACTAAAAGTCAACCCCCTATTTTTTTTAATTTTCATAAAGTTCCTTGCGCATTTTTTTATGCTTCGCAAAACAATAGGCAAGAATTTCCTTTTCAATTAAAACATCTTCTAAACCTGTATGAGATTCAACAAAATTAATATTTTGAGTCATATATCTGTACAATGTTTCAGCTTTAATCTGTGGTCTTGGGTTTTTATGCTTTGTAACAAAACCATTATCAAAACAAAATTTAATATATGTTGGGGTTGTTGCGACAACATCCCTTGCCATTTTCATAGTATCCCAAATGATTGTATCATAAGGAAGAAAATATCTGTACTTTGACTTTGTCAACCATCTCTGCGTGTTCTTTGTTGCACCATCATCAAACCTTGCATTGTGCGCGCATACAATATTTGTATTATATTTCTTCATGGTTTCCTCAAGGTCTTTTCTAATTGCAAACCAAGTAGCAACTTTGCGCTTTCCGTTCCTAATATCATTATAATATTGTGGCAACTTATCAGCATAATAAGCGCTTGTCATAAGAGCCTTTTCATCAAAAAATATATCTCGATTAATATAAGACTTTGTTTCGTAAACATTGCCGTGCTTATCAACAACTGCCCACCCAATATCATAAACAAACATATTATAAGGGGTAACCGCCTTAAAATCTTTATCAAGTGGACAAGTTTCTGTATCAAGTACAATAATATAATTTTTCCTTCTATCAATAGCCATTTTTTTATTTCCTTTTTTAATATTTTAGTAGGTGTTTTACAAGATTTAATTCCTACAACTTGCTTTCCTAACTTATGTATTTATTATAACAACTTTGTTTGCTATTGTCAACTAAAATTTGATTAATTTTTCAAGTTCTTTTAAAATGTTTTCGTTTTCAGCATTAATTGTTGAGCCTAAAGTCCAACCCTTGCGCACTTGTGGGTTATCATCAATTAAAATCTGATAGCCACCTATTTTTCTTGTGCAATTTGCCTTAGTAGTTCCATACTTTACAAGATGAATTTCGTCATAAGGAAAATTATACTGTTCAAGCCAATCAATCTTTGCTTTGCGTGTTCTGTCGTTAAATTCTTTTGTTCCACCTTTTGACAACCATGTTGTAACTACAACTTTCCAACCTTGTCTTTTAAGAATGGTTAAAAGCGCATTTAAATATTCCATGTCATATAAAGGACTTGCCACTTCATATGGAGTTGTGTTTTCTTCCATAAGATAGGCTAACCAATTTGCTACATTATAAAAATCTGCAATAGTGCCATCCATATCAAATACTAATGTCTTATTCATCCTTATTACCTCTTTCCCTTTTGTTCTATATTTATTATACCATACTTATACAGGTGTGTCAACCACTTTTTTTAACAAAATAATATAAATTATCATAATTACGATTGCCATACTGTATCACCTCACCTTTCTTTTATATTATAAAGGATTAGAACACAAAAGTCAAGCAAAAAAATGCACAAATTTCAGGAAAATAAATAAAAAATTTTTGTACAATTTTCCTATTGACAAAAAGCGCTACATATGGTATAATGGAATTTTGGCGCGCGCCGACCGGCTCCGCGCCAACAAAAAGAAGACCTCTTACCAGAGATCATCTTCATCTTCATCAGTTGCATCAGAGTCAAATGGCTCATAAGTATAGTCAAGTGGTGTGTCAGGCTTCTTCGGCATTGTCTTAAACTCCCACCATTCAGAGCCATCATACTCTCCTCTTTCTAGCCACCAATCATCTCCTACTATCTGCAAAGCCATATCTACTTCAGCTCCGCCATATCCGTCATCATATTTCTTGTCGGCTTTCATAAAAAATAAGTCAATAGGAATATTTCTATCTCCCGAACAAATAAATCTAATATCTTCAACTGTTTTACCACGAGCCTTTAAAGTTTCTAATGTTTCTGTCCTTAAATTTATCATTTTTTCATTCTCCTTTTAATACTTAATAGTTATTTCAACGTCTTCAACAACTTCTACTTTAGCATCTTCATCAACGTATTCTATTTGTCCAAAGCTAACACGGTCTGTTATATTCATTATTCTTCTATAACAAATTTCATCCTCACCATCTTCATAACTCGTAGTAGCAACATATAAATCATCTTCCCATCTAATAATATCTCCCGCTCTTACCTTTACTAATGGAGTAAGGTTTCTTTCTTTACTTAATCTTTTATAATTTATCTTTGCTATTTTTTTATTCCTCCTTTATTATATCTTTATTATATCATGGGGTTGACTAATTGTCAACCCCTTTTTATTACCATCCTTTCTTACCGAGTTTTTTGGCTTTATATCTAAAATAAGCTGAAAGAATTGCTATTTTAAAATAAGATTTAGCTTTTCTTTTATTTCATCCATTTCTTCATCATCTCTTGCAGATGGATACAACTCCTCAAAAAGTTTATCTTCAAACTCTTTTGACATTTTATATAAGGTTGTATCAATTTCTTCTCTCATATCTATCACCTCTCTTTATTTGATGTATTTATTATACTGCATTTTCATTCTTTTGTCAAGGTTTTTTTATTATCTTTTTTTTGTTGGCGGAGTATCTTTTATCAGATATAGCGCCAGCCATATTAGACTTGAGCAAACTGTACCCATAATAATTCCAAGCCAATACATCGCACATATCATAATTTTTTCTTACCTCTTTTCTCTTGATTATGTATTTATTATATCATGGGATTGACCTTGTGTCAACCCTTTTAATCTATTTATTTCTTCCATCATAGTATCAATACATTCTTTTAAATCGTAGAGGTCTTGTCTTGATGAGCCGGTAGTAAATTCGATATATTCAAAACCATACCAAGCATAAACACCTACATTATTTTTAGTAATAAAACAGTTTTCGCACAGAACTCTGTCTTTATTTTCAATTTCGATTTTTAACATTTACCTCATCAGCTCCTTTCCTTTACTGTAAATATAGTATAACATAACAATAGAAGATAATCAAGTAGTAATTTTGCACAAATTTTAGGAATTAAATTTGTGCATTTTTTTATTTTTTTTACTTGACAAAAAGTTGGCAGTATGTTATAATAGAATTTCGGCGAGCTGGCGAGCCATCCCGCCCCGCCCACTTTAATAAAAAATGGGGACTACCACGGTCCGGCTAGCAAACCCCCCGCAATAAAAATTGTTATTACAATTCCCGCCATAATCAGACAAGCTAGTCCTTCTTCAAACTGTTTTCTATTCATTTTAATCACTCCTTTGCTTTTCTATTGTTATTATACACTTTTTGCTATATTTTGTCAACGTTTTTTTGTAAAAATTTATTGATGGATTTTTATACGGTTTTTTCATTTTTTTCCAAATCTTGAGAGATTTTAAACCTCTACGTATTGCAAAACTAGAAATCAACCTCTCAAGATTCTTCTTTTGTTAATCTATAATCTCTCTAATTATAATTGTATCTTGAACACCATAGTTGATTATATAACGCGCGCCCTCTTCAGATTCAAAACGAATATAACCATCTTTCTCCTCTACATCAACTTTCCCTTTATAATAGAAGATTTGTCTACCATCTTCCGCTGTTATAATAATTTCTCTATTGATACCATTAGAGAGTTCAGAGGTATAATCTTTATAACTTCTAATTCCAGAAGCTGTTTTTGTATGACGCCAATTAAAACCGATAATCATAAGAATACATATTAATATTGTTGCAACTATCGCAATGACTCCCTCTATTGTTTTATCATTCCATATTGCAGTAAGAATAAATAAAATTCCTATAACAAATATAACAACTATGATAATCCACTCACCTATTGTTAATGCCATGTTTATTACCTCTCTTTTCTTCTTTATCTTATGTATAAATTATAGCAAATTTTATTAAAAATGTCAAGTGTACAAATTGCACAAAATTATGGGATCTTTTAGATAGAAATTATTTTAAAAAAGGCTTGATAAAAATGTGCTGAGTATGATATAATGAAAATTCGGGGCATTTTCGCGGGCACCGCACGAAAATGCCCCGACAAGAAAAGCAGACAGCCTAAAAATTGACTGTCTGCTCAAAGGAAAGGAGGTTATGCGAACCATATGTATTTTAATGAGGGCAACGAGACTCGAACTCGCGACTCTGAAATTAAAAGTTTCATACTCTACCAACTGAGTTATACCCTCTCAACTTTATATATATATTATACTATAAATTTTAAAAGTTGTCAATATTTTTTTAAACAGCCCTTGTTGGATTCGAACCAACGCATTGCGGAGTCAAAGTCCGCCGCCTTACCGCTTGGCGAAAGGGCTATATTTCTTTATTTTATATATTTATTATATCATAAAATTATAATTTTGTCAACCCTTATTTTTAATCAACCCCCTACCCCATTGAGTAGGGGGAGTTCTTATAAAGACTAAGACTACTCTTCGTCAGCTTCTACATCAGTAGAAGCAAGAAGCGCATACTTAGGGGCATCCTTAGACTTTTCACCCTTAATCTTTTCAACATCCATCTGTCTAAGTAGCGAAGCTACCTTATTAGTGGAAATACCAAGAGCATCAGCGATTTCACGAGCCGTCATAGGCTGAGTAAGGATTTCAGCAATCTGAACCTTAATTGCAAGATTTTCGGTCTGAGCCTTTGTTGGCTTACTTGACTTGTGGTCAAGACTATCAATCATCTTCTTGATGACATCCTTTTCTTCCTTTGAGAAAAGTTCGATTTCCATTGCCTTTGTAAGAACTGACTTTCTTGTAATTGTGTTTGCCATAATTAAGCACCTCTTTCTTAAAAAATTTATTCTTTTATCATTTTCTATATTTATTATATCATAGATTTTCTAATCTGTCAAGCATTTTTTTAAAATCTTTTTTTTGGTAGCGGTGGGAACTTCTA
>Ga0326513_10000245_pt1 | contig 43432 bp, 60 predicted proteins | sample 2_2465_0518_D_FD_203654 | JGI IMG/M metagenome (GOLD analysis project Ga0326513, IMG submission 203654) | Bovine rumen microbial communities from UC Davis, California, United States - 2_2465_0518 | ecosystem: Host-associated > Mammals > Digestive system > Stomach > Rumen | place: USA... | reverse complement strand
TGCAAACAGAGTGTACGATACTAAAGGCATTTCGCCAACTATAAATACTTGTGGGGGGGGGTGGCTTGCAGCCGATGATTGTCGGTAAGAGATATGATTTACATAAGGGTTAAACAAGCCACAAAGCTAGGTTTTATAAGGTGTCAGAGTGGGGGGTGTTCGATGCTTCATATCCTAAATCGGAGTTAAGACGAGGTAGGGTACAGAGCGAAGGGATGGTTTGCCCTACTTTGACAACAGGAGAACCAAATATTTTGAGAATTACAGTAACGAAAGGAGATGATGCAGATGTCATACACTAACGGAGATTACACTTACGCAATCCGCAAGCTAACCCCAAAAGAGTGTTGGCGGTGACAATCGGCTGATGAATTTTACAGACGAAGATTTTGAAAAAGCTGCAACAATATCAAAAGATATAACGGAGGAATTTATATGTTATGCGAAATCGAAGGATGCGATAGAGAAGCTAAAACAAAAAGATACGGAAACTTATGTCTTAAACATTACAAGAGATTTCAACGAACAGGTGGAAACATCAATCGAATGGAAGAAATATCCAAACAAGCAAGAAAACGAGAATCCTCAAAATGTAAATGTTGTGATCGAAATGTTGGAAGAACAGGAGCATTTGGATTGTGCAATAAACATTACCAAATGTTTAAACTGCATGGAAACGCTATGCACTTTGACGGAAGAATTAGACCGACACACTACGGCTATTATAGGTGTGGAAAGGAAGGGCAAGCCGAACACAGAAAAATATATGAGGATTACATTGGAAGAAAACTTACATCCGATGAAGTTGTACACCATATTAACCTTATTAAAACTGATAACAGAATCGAAAATTTATACCTCTACCCTTCGCAAAGTGAACATTCAAGGGTACATAGCGAGTTGCGAAAACTCCGAAAACAATACGGAGAAGATGCAAATATCCAATTTGAAAATGGAAGGTATATATACAAGGACTAGTTCAAGTCAACTCTATAAGCAAGCCGGCAACTCAATCGTAGTATCAGTTTTAATGGCAACATTCAGTCAACTTAATATCAAAGGTGTTAAGTGTTGGAACGATATGTCAGAAACCGAGAAATACGAATTGATCTATAAGAATTGTGGAAAACCAAGAGATTAAGGAGAGTGATTAAATGTTGAGCGATTGGATGAACACAATCATATTTTGTACGGCTATGATGTGTATTTGCAAAATAATATGTGTGTGTACGATTTGTGGAACACTAGAGAAGATTAAGAAGGTAAAGGAGTGAGAGAATGACACAAGACACATTTAACAAAATTGAAAAACTGCATGATGAAATATACAGAATGGGTTATCAGGATGGTATAGAACACGGAAACATAAATGACGGAACATTCGCAGATAAAGTAAAAGAAGCGTATGACAACGGTTTAACTGATGCGTGGGAGTGCGCAAGAAGATTAACCCATCCTCGTTATGGGGGATATCGTGATAGTGAACAAAAAAAGATTTTTGGGTATGAAAATTCAGATGATGTATTAACAGAATATTCAGCATCCGAAGCAATCCAAAAGATTAAAGAGTATGAAGAAAAACAGAAACAACCTAATGAGTTTGAAATTGGCGATGAAGTGATAAGCAAATATGGAAATAAAGGGTGTGTTACAAGTTATGATGATGATGAATTATGTGTTCTTTATCGTGATGGAACAGTAGGTCGTTTACCAAAATGCACATACCAAAAGACAGGCAGACAATTTCCTTTTCTTGTGGCGGTATTAAACGAAATGAAGGAGAGTGATTAAATGAACGAAAATAAATCTTATGACGATGGCATATGTGATACATGGGATTGTATAAGGGATGTAGCGAGAATGAGTAAAGGCAAACGGCAAAAACTATTCCGAGAAACCAACATTGTTAAAATCGTCAAGGAATACAATCCGTGGGAAGTAATGAGGATAGTTAAAACATATAAGAAGCAACAGAAACTTAAAAATAACGAGTATGCAGAAGAAATAACCAAATTACAGACATACAAGGTACATGAGGGTGGCGAAAAGATGGTTTTACTTGAAGATGTTATTAGGATTTTAACAGACGGAAGGAGTGATTAAATGACACTTGAAAAAGCAATCGAGTTTGGGAAGATTTTTCTCAAAAGCATAGAGGATGAAAAAGGTTCAGCAACTTATGAGTTTGTTGATATGGCGGTTAAGATGATGGAACAAGAGCCAAAGACAGGACATTGGATAGGGCAAAAAAAATAGGTTTCGGAGAATGGAAAGAATATATCGTACCATTGAAAGATGGCTATGTTACAGACAGTTGCAGTTGTTCAGAATGTGGAGAGTGGCTAACAGGAAGTGACGAATACCTATGTAGCGGTAATTATTGTCCTAACTGTGGGTGCAGAATGGAAGGGGGCGAGTAGATGTGTTACGAAGAAAATATCAGGGCGATACTTGAATCTAACTTTTCGCAAGCCAAAGACGAACTGATTGACAATGCCGTAAAAAGCATATTAGCAATAAAGCAAGAATGTGGAGCAGAGTTAGGAAGAAGTTATATCAAGATACTGGATAACACTACTAACGGAGATATGATTTTGAAAGTATTTCCTGATGCTAAAGGAATAAAAAGTCCTGATAGTAAGTTTATCACTTATAGACTAGGTGGCTTTGTGTTTACTTCCGTTGATATGGATTGGTGGAAAGCACCATATGAAAGGGGTTGAGTAGATGGAAGATAAAATGTATATCTTTTACCTTAAAACTGACAGGGTTGTTACAGTTATAGGGGATAATTTAGTAATGGATTGTGACAAAGTGCTTGTTTTCAAAGAGAAAAAAATAAGAGCGTCTTTTATGTTTGATGGCATAGAAGGGTTTATAACCAAGAACATTGAAGGATATGGAAACAAAACGGAAGTTACATACTTTGATGAAAATTTAGGAGATTTTCTGAAAGAAGAAGTTACAGAAGATGATACAAGAAAGGAATAACGCTTATCCTAGTGAAACTAGGCTGTGCGCCGGAGATTAAGAAATGGGCGTATGTAAGATAACTCATTGTGGCAATAAGGCTATGTGAGGAAACAATCATAGCGAATTAAATGCAATCTAAAATATTACCATACTTCACAGATTAGTGTAGTGTGGTGCGTTGACGGAGAACGAGTTTATATTATATGACCGCAAGGTCAAGATTGAGAGTGTGGTGCGTCAGTATGGAGAAGATCAATTCATAATCTCATATTCAGGTGGCAAAGACAGTACAGTTTTATCAGCATTAGTTGATATGGCAATACCTGATAACAAGATTCCGAGAGTATATTCAGACACAGGCATTGAATACAACCTTAATCGTGAGTTTGTCTATGACAAGATAGCAAACGATGATAGATTTGTAGCAATTCAGCCTAAAGTGCCTATAAAGAAAATGCTTGAAGAAGATGGCTATCCATTCAAGAGTAAGGAACATTCACAAATGCTGTATCAGTATCAAAAGAATGGTATAAGCAAGTCGGTCAAAAGGTATTTATACCCTGATGAAAACAGGGCGAGATATGGCTGTCCGAACTGTTTAAAGTATCAGTTTACCGAAGATTTTAAAATCAAAGTATCTGATAAGTGCTGTTACAACTTGAAGAAGAAACCTATAGCAGACTACCAAAAGGAACACAACAGACCTTTTAAGATTTTAGGTATGAGAGCAGAAGAAGGTGGCAACAGAAACAAAGTCAGTTGTCTTGCCTTTAAAGGCGATAAGCTGTATTCCTTCAATCCGCTTATAGTTGTTAAAGAAGATTGGATGAATTGGTTTGTTGATGAATACAACATAGAGTTATCAAAGCTGTATTATCCACCATACAACTTTACGAGATCGGGCTGCCGTGGATGTCCATTTAATCTCAATCTACAAAGTGATTTAGACATTATGAAAGAACTCATGCCTAATGAATACAAGGCGAGTGAAGTGATTTGGAAACCCATTTACGAAGAATATCGCCGTATCGGATATAGGTTAAAGGACAATAAGCAGAAAGACATATTTGATTATTTAAACAAGTGAAAGGAGTGATTTGTTGTCAACAGGACTTTTAATTCTAATTCTAGCGGTATTCACTTTGATACTCAGGGTGGCTGCGCTAGATTACAAGTTGCATTGCATCGAAGAAGCGTTTGACGAAATTGAGATTAAACCAACGCAAGAGCAACTAGAAAAAATCATTGAGATACTACAAGAAAACGAAAGAGAGGAAAAATGAAAATGCAAGAAAACAACAATACCTTGCTTTGTGGAGATTGTTTGTTACTGTTAAAGGACATTCCTGATAATTCGGTTGACCTTGTGGTTACAGATCCACCTTACGAGTTTGTATGTGGTGGGGGCGGTGGTAGTTTCGGTAATAAGAACAGAAGTTATCATCAGGAATACATAAACCTAGCTCAATCCAATTATGAGCGTGAAGGTAACAGAATTGACAGTAACAAACCAAAGCAGCGAGGTAGCATAAAACTGATTTCAGAAGGTTTTGACTTCAAAGTGCTAGACGAGTGTTGCCGAGTGCTAAAGGCTATAAACATCTATGTTTGGTGTAGTAAAGCACAAGTCAGGAAGTTGCTTGAATACTTTGAGGATAAAGGATGCGCTACTGACATTCTTACATGGCACAAAACCAATCCCACACCTACTTGCAATAACACCTATTTGTCTGATACAGAATACTGTATATTTGCTAGACAGAAGGGTGTAAAAGTGAGGGGGGGTACGAAACAAAGCGTAAATACTATGTTTCAGAAGCTAATGTGGATGATAAGAAGAAGTGGAAACATCCGACTATCAAACCTCTAAACATAATTGAAAACCTGATTATCAATTCAAGTCAGGAAGGCGAGGTTGTGCTTGATTGTTTTATGGGAAGTGGTACAACCGGCGTGGCTTGTAAAAATCTTAACCGAAAGTTTATCGGTATGGAATTAAACGAAGAATACTACAATATTGCTTGTGAGAGGATAAACAAGGGTGTTAGTAGTTTCAATCAAATCAAAGGTCAAATGAGTTTATTTGACTAATCTAAAATCAAATCTTAAGAAAATCATAGTCAATCTCAAATTAAATATACCCACAGAAAGTCACAAAATCAATTTTAAGAGATTTTAAATCGTTAGAGGATAATTTATACCTCTTTAGCATTTTAATGTCTGTATGAGCAAAATACAAAGTTACAGAAGGGAGATTGAGTTATGAACGCATATCAAAATTATATCAACGAAGAAGCAAACGAAATTGAATTACTTGTCAGCGCAATTCCGGTAGGCAAGAAGAACGCTGTTACCAACTATCAGCTTAGAGAGTTGTTAGGTATAAGCGACCGAGAAGTCAGAAGGCTTGTATCAATTGCAAGGCGTGAGGTCTGTATTATCAACGATCAGAACGGCAAGGGATATTATATGCCGGAGAGCAGAACCGAAGCCGAGAAGTGGATAAAGCAAGAAACCGCAAGGGCAAAGTCCATCTTTTTAGGGATGAAGGGCGCAAGAAAGTTTTTGGAAGATAAGGAGTGATTTTATGAGAGATAGAACAAAAATTAATCTTAATGTTGTGAGTGATGATAAATTTCTTGATATGTCACATGAAGCGCAATCATTGTATTTTCATCTAGTTTTAAGAGCAGAGAATGATGGGGCAATAAAGAACGCCAAAAGGGTCATACGAGAGGTAAATGGTAAGGAAATGTGCCTTGAATTGCTTATATCTAAAGGGTATATAAGCAAGTATTTTGATGGCACATATGGTGTCACAGATTGGGAGAAACATATAGGCTAGGAGGACGAACAAAAATGGCTAAAAGATACTATTGGTTAAAACTCAAAAACGATTTTTTTGATGATGAAACAATCAGGTTTATCGAAGAACAAGAAAACGGCATTAAATACAGCAATTTCTACTTGAAGTTGTGTTTAAAGTCGCTTCAAACTGATGGACGCTTAATTCGTTTAGTCGGAGATACCTTGATACCATACGATATTAAGTCATTAGCAAATCTAACAATGGTTGATGTAGATACTGTTCATAGTGCTATGTTGCTGTTTCAAAAAATAGGTTTGGTAAAGGTGCTAGAAACAGGCGAAATCTACTTGTCGCAGATTGAAGAAATGATAGGTAGCGAAACAGATAAGGCTCAAATTATGAGAAGAAAACGAGCCGAAGAAAAACTGATTGGTAACAATGTTACCGGAATGTTACCAAAATGTTACCTAGAGATAGAGAAAGATATAGAGATAGAGAAAGATATATATAGTGATATAGATATTAAAGAGAGAGATAGGGGTAAACCCCACTCTCACACAAATGACAAACCAAAACGAAAGGTATTTACACCACCTACAGTTGAGGAAGTCAAACAGTATTGTCAGGAACGAAACAACAATGTTGATGCAGAAACCTTTGTTGACTTTTACGAGTGTAAAGGTTGGATGGTTGGAAAAAACAAAATGAAGGATTGGAAGGCGGCTGTTAGAACGTGGGAACGTAAGGATAACTACAGCAGACCTAAAACCAACACTAACAAACCTACTGTCACAGATCATAAAGATACTAAGTCAGCAGCTATGGAGATATTCGGAGAGTTTTAAGAAAGAGAGGTACAGATTATGGCAGAGTGGAAGTTGTGGAGTGAAGAAAAGCCGAAGGAAGAAACACACATACTTGTGACAAGAGATTTTAACAATAGGTATCACAAAAGTCGCTGTGTTGAACCGGGAGTTGTCTTTAATGGCGAGTTTTTAAGTGATTGGAGCGAACATCAGATTTATTCTGACGCATATAGTGAGCCTATAGCGTGGATGCCGTTTCCGAAACCATATAAGGGAGAGTGAAATTATGAATATTGACGAAGTAATTGAGTTTTTGAAGAAGATTGATAGCAATTCAGAAGGATGGTGGATAAATCCTAAAATAGCATTACCGGAAGAAGATTCTCGTGTATTGGTAACAATTCAAATACCAAAGAGAGAACCTAAAGTCAGGTCAAGTTTTTATCACAAAGGTTTTTTTATGAATGATAATGGCGATGTTTGGAAAGATTCAGACCGAGAGGTTAAAGCATGGATGTATAGTCCTAATCCATACAAGGGGAGAGTGAGATAGCGTATGAGAGATAGCAAGAATACAAGAGTATATATCAGCGGTGGCGTAACGAATGTTAAAGGCTACATGAAGAATTTTGATAAGGCAGAAAAAAAGCTGATTGATGAAGGCTATGACAGTATTATCAATCCGGCGTTTGTCAATAGTTTCTTGCCACTTGACTTTAGTCACGAAGAATATATGCGTGTCAGTTTGGCTATGTTGGAGTGTTGCGATGCAATATACATGCTCAAAGGGTGGGAAGAATCCAAAGGGGCAAAAGAGGAATATGTATACGCAAACAAGTTAGGATTGAAGATTATTAAGGAGTGACGTTATGATAGACAACTTTGAACAGATACTAGCAGAAATGAAGAAAGCTGCTGAACAGTACGATAACCAAAAGTACAAATGCGATTATTGTAAAGACTCAGGGTGGGTTAAGACTTCTACAGACGAGGAAGGCAACGAATTTTACGGAGAGTGTCCTTATTGCGGATTGATCGACAAGTTAAGGCGTAACAGTAGTTTGAAGTTTGCCAACATTCCTGAAATCTATCAGAAGAACAAACTTGAAGATTTCAAGACAACGATTTACACCACTAAAGAGAATCAGCAAAAGGCAAGCGAGATTATGAGGATTGCAACCTATTGGCTTGATAATCTAGCAGAACAGCAGAAAGTCGGCAGAGGATTGTATCTCTATAGCCACGATAAAGGCAGCGGTAAAACATTTCTAATAACCGCAATTGCTAATCAGTTGTTGGCTACCAGTCACGAAGTCAAGTTTGCAACCTCGATTGACATAATCAACGAGATCAAGAATACATGGGAGCGCAAGAACAGACCTGAAAACACCGAGAAAGAGGGAGTGTTACTTAAACAGCTATCAGAGTGTGAGATTTTGATTATTGACGATTTCGGAACAGAGAAGGTTAAGGATTGGATAAGCGAGAGGTTTTACGCAATTATCAACACAAGATACAACAACCGCAAAATAACATGTTACACAAGTAATGTTGCACTCAAAGACCTTGACTATGACGAGAGAATAACAAGCCGATTGAAGTCTACTGTCTATTCCGTTGAGTTTCCATCCGAGGACATAAGAACGCTGATAGGCAGAAAAGCGCATATGGATTTATATAGCAAGTAAGGAGTGATGATAGTTTGCAGACAATACCTGAAATCATAAACGAGTTAAAGACAAGGCGTGATTGGAGTAGTCCGGCGGAAGTTGAAGCCAAGTTTGACGAGATACTGACAGTATTTGAGGAATATCAGCTTGACGAATATACACGCCACATAAGAGCAGACAGAGAAAGGTATAAGCAAATCATAGAGCGAATCAAGAAGTGCCAATCAGATCATTTGCAATCATCGTTTATTGAGCCGAATGTACCAACGGCAAACGAGGTTAGAAAAGCATATAGTAACTGTATCAATATTTTGGAAGAAGTCTAGGGGGCATTGAAATGGATAAGTGTTATCAGCGAAGAAAAGAGCAAGGTTTATGTGTAAGATGTGGCAACGAATTGGAAGAACACAGAAAAGGCAAGTGTCATTGTCAGGCGTGCGCAGATGTTGTCAACGAAAGCAAGAGGTTAGACAGATTAGCATATATCAAAGTCGGTATATGTCCGAAGTGTAAGACTAACAGACTTGTGGGGGATGAAAAGTTATGTTATGAGTGCGGAATTATAGAGAGTGAGCGCAAAGCCAAGTACCGTGAGAAGTGGAAAACAATAGATCCTGTCGGTTACAGAAAGAAACAGAATGAATCAGCTAAAAGGACACAAGAGAAGTGGCTATCAGAAGGCAGATGTATTAAGTGTGGCAAACCAAAGTACGGAGATACCAAGTTTTGTGAAAAGTGCAAGATTAAATACAAGCAGAAGTGGGCGGAAAAGCGAGGTGTTATTTGCGACAAAGAGTTAAGAGCAGAGTTAGGATTGTGTGTCAATTGCGCTAAACCGGCATATGAAGGTCATAAGTTATGCAAGGATTGTTACGAAAAGAGTTTGAAAAGCCTAAGTAAAGCACTTGAATCAAGAAAAGCAAAGAAGTTACAGAAGGATGCTGAAAGGAGAGCAAAAAATGAACAGAGCAGAGAGAAGAAGGCAAGCAAAGAACAATGTGAAGGCTGAAAAGACCTACAATGTTACGCATAAACAGTTAGTGGATATGTTAGAGAGAGAGCAAGAAGAAACTGTCAAGAAAGCAACGGAAGAAGCCTTTATGTTGATGATGATTATATCGACTATGACATTCCACGATTATGCCGAAGATTTCGTGAAAGAGGAAAAGGGCGTTGAAATGTTTGCGCAGAAGTGTTATGACCTGTTCGATACATTTGCCAATGGATATGTGACGCTTGACGAGTTGAAAGCACAGTTGAAGGAAGAAGTCGGAATTGAGATCAAGAAATAAAGGGGGAGAGTGATAGCATGACGGACAAGGAATTGCAATTTGCTATTGAGAGTGGTATAATAGACGTTGCCACTATTCAGGAGCAATATGATATGGCAAATCGTGAAGAAAATCTAAATAAACACAAGTATGAAGTGTGGAAGGGTAAAAACGGATATTGGTATACTAATATTCCTGATGCCACAAAACCTAGCAAGAGAAGGCAGATTAAACGCAAGACCAAGAAGGAACTTGAAGATTATATTGCCGACTATTACGAAAACATCGACAAGTACACTATTGATAGGCTTTTCCATGAGTGGAATGATTCAAGACTAAACAAGGGTAAGATAACACAATCAACGCATACAAGAAACAAGACGGTTTACAACACACATCTAGCCAAACACGGACATGTTAGGGTTGATGAAGTTGACGAGATTATGATTACAGAATACCTTGAAAAAGAGGTTTTTTCTAAACACATGAAGAAAAAGGCGTTTTTAAACCTTAAAGGTCTGATAAAGGGATTGTGCCTGTATGCAAGGCGTAAGAGAATTAAGATTGTTGATTTTCAGAGTGCTTTTCTTGACCTTGACTTGTCTGACAAGGATTTTGACCGAACTGTTAAGCGCAAGTGGGAAACACAAGTTTTTAACGAGGAAGAATTACCGCTTGTCATGGAATACCTAGAAAACAATCTGTATGACATTAGAAATGTGGCTATGTTGCTGATGCTCATATCAGGATTGAGAATCGGAGAGGTTTGTGTGTTACAGTTTGACGATTGGGAGAATCCGTTGACGATAAACATAAACAGAACCGAAACAAAGTACAAAGACGATAAAGGCAAGGTACATTACGAAGTTAAGTCTACACCAAAAACATACGCCGGAATTAGACAAGTTGTTATACCGTCCAAGTATAAATACATTTACGGCATTTTGAGGAACAAAGCTGCTGACAGTAAATATTGTTTTGACAATGGCAAAGGCGGTTTTATCCATGACTATGTGATACGGACAAGGTTTTACAGAGTATGTGACATTTTGAACTTGCCGAGAAGAAGTCCACATGATGCTAGAAGAACTTATGCGACAATGCTCTTGAATAACAATGTGAACGAAATGTTTATTGTGGATCAATTAGGACACACAAACATTAGCACGACCAAAAACTATTACTACCGAGATATGAGAAATGTCAACTCCAAATTAAAAATAGTTGACAATTTAAACCTTTAGGCAATCAAAAAGTAATAAAAAAGCAACCAAAGTTTTGATTGCGTAAATTTTGAAACGCTTATGTAGTAATGGTTTCGAGCGTTTTTAGTAGGGATTACCAAATTCGATTCCCCTACGAGCTATTTTTTCGTGTGTCTGAAAGCACTAAAATCAAGTGTTTCAGGCATTATTTTTTTATAAAAACCAAAAGGCAACCAAAGTAATCAAGAAAATGGAAGGAGGAAATCCTGAATAGTGGCTATTTTATTGACTTTGTTGCATTTTGAAAGTAATCAAAACGCCCTATGTTATTCCCCTGATATAATTCTATAGATTTTAATACCCGGGGTGGGTATGAGAGAGAAGCAGCTTTAAGGCTGTTATTTTTTTTGTGCAAAAATATTGACGGAAAAGTGGGAGAGTAGTATAATATATGCACATTGTTGTTACAACTCCGGTGTTTTTCGGCATTTCTTTCGGCATCGGAGTTTTTTTATTGACATTGTGGCTATATGGTAATATAATATTACTTGCGTTTGTTCATAGCATATTGCTTGAATAGGAGAAGGCATCGTTTGTCCCAAGACGGTGCTTTTTTTGTGCGAAAATTTCGTCTGCCAAAACCTGTATTCTATAATTTTAAATACTCTGGGTGGGGTAGGGTGCTATTATCAAAAAATGGGTGCTGTTTTTTGTTGAAAAATGTTTTGTGCTGATTTTGAATATATTTTCAGAATGTCGGCAACTTGCGTCAGATTATGTGCGCCTGATATGAGATAGCATACCAACAATGCCACGATTATATCCCACAACGCCACATAATCGAAAATAAGACACGATAACACGATAAGTATAGATTTATACCCTTTATGGTTTTAAATGTCTGTATGAGCGTTTTATGAGCTTGTAACGATATGATGATTAGTTGATACAGAATGAATGTGTTGTGAGTTGATATTATACCCTTGTAACATCATAGGGTTGATTTTAAGCGACTTTATGAGTAAAGGTATATATTTATACCATTTAGACTTTAAAACGCCTTAAAAACGATTTTACGGCTTTACAGATACAAAACACCCTTATAAGCTCTTACCGATTAGCACCTTGTCAACGAAAACGCCGCCAACAACAACGGCAAACCGCCAACAACAACGGTAAATCAGGAAGTGACAAGCGCACTAACCGGTAACAACTCATAAGAGTGTTGATTATTAGTTATTTAGTTGATTAGTATTATATCACAAGTTATGCTGTTTTTGTCAATAAAGTTTGCACCTTATCGAATAAACCTCTATCAATAATCGGAGTATGTACGCCTTTTGTTTTGTTTCCGTTATGTGTCACAATGCCGATATAAAAATCATTGTTAAGTATCTTTTTCAGGGTGGCTTTGCTGTAATCATTACCCCGGCTTGTTTTATATCCCTTTTCGGTGCAATACTCCGCAACCTTTTGCAAGCTCTGTAAATCAACATAAGCCGTGTAAATGTCCTTTACAATGTCGGCTGCCTGATTGTCTGTCACAATGTCGGCATTTATCCATTTGTAGCCAATTGGCGCAAGTCCGCACGCCTTTTCGCCTTTTTTGGCTTTTGCTCGTCTACCTTTTGCCATTTTCATGGCTATTGACATTCTATCGTATTGATCTAAAATCTCCATAATGGCGTTAAGCAAGTATTCATTTGGATCTTTGGTATATATATCATAAGTCGGCTGTTCTATGCTCAATACTGACGCTTTAGCGTTCATAATTTGCTTTTTAATAATAATCTTTGCATCATCATCACGCCACAAACGGCTTGTATTCAATACAAGGATTTTATCATCCTTTTCGAGTACGCTCAATAAATCCAATAACGCCGGTCTGTCTGTTATCGTTCCGCTTATTCCTAAATCTTCAAAAGTTCCAGATAACTCAATATTATTTTGTTCACAATACAGCTTGATTGCTGCCTTTTGTGCTTGCGTTCCGTTTCGTTCCGCTTGTGTTTCCGTTGATACTCTCATATATGCGTATATAGCCATAGTAAAACCCCCTTTATGCGTTCTTATATGCCACTACAATTTGTTTAATAAACTTGTATATACCAATACCGCCTTCAATTAAAATCGTTACCGCCCACAATGTAGCAAGTAAAATCAGCAACGGCAAGGTCATAACCGCAAGACACAAGTTAAACCGCCTGAATGACTTGTTAAAAAAACTGTCTATGCTAGTCGCTAAGAATGTTGATAATGCTAGAATTGTACCCATTTTCAAAACCTCCTGATCTATTTTACCTCTACAAGCTCATAAACACCCTGAACACTATTGCATAAAATGTGTGGTGTTTCTGTATCACTCACAACAAACTTATAATGCTTATGTCCGCATATATCTACAATTTCACAATTTTTCGCTGTGATATGTTCTGTCAATCCGTAATCTTTTAATATTAAAAATTTTTTCATCCTCAAAACCTCAATTCTATTCTTTTTTATACTCAGGGTGGGGTATACGCCTATATATATAACGCCCTGTTTATTTTCCTTGTTTTCTGTTTTGCCCTGATTTTATGCGCCGGTGGGGTGTTGCCTTGTTTCAAGTCGGCATTAGTCAATTTTATGAGGTGTTGCCGGCTGCCACCTTGCCACCTATAACGCACTTGTCACGGTTATGTGATACAGTGCCTACAAAATCATTATACGCCTTTTTAAGCGACTTTTTATTGTTTACCCTATATTTATACACCCTTGCATTGTTTCGTTGCTTAAAATCGGTTTTAAAGCGTTCTACATACATCGGTATATTGTTTAATGGTTTCAAGTGTGGCAGCTTAACCGGTGCCGGCTTATCCTTAACAATAAAGAGTGATACAGACTTATTGTTACTTGTTGCGGTTTTGGTGGCTGTATGCTTTGGTGCAATGTCTTGCGTTGTTTCGGTCTGTTTGTTATCAGCTTGCATGGTTTCGGATGTTATAGCGTTGTTAGTTGTGTCTTGCGTCATGTTGTCGCTTGTCTTAATGTCTTGTGTAGCTGTCACGCTGTCATTGTTTGCCGTGTCTGTAGTGGCTGCCGTGTCTGTAGTGGTGCAAGTATCATCCTTTATTTGCTCAATAAGTTTGTGACGATCCTTTTTCGAAATTTCTGTTATATCATCCCTTGTATACCAATGTCCACGCTCTAAGCTGTAAACTTTTTTATCCGTGTCAATCCCTAAATAATAGCGGTTGCCGTTTCTATCTCTTTTTGTTGCAAATTCTAAAACCATAATAAAACCCCCTTAATTATTTGTTATAATAGCCTTCAATTTGTCATTTCCTAAAAAGTCATCATAATCATCAATGTGTTGTGCTAATTCGTCAATATATACCGGCGATTTTTCGCTTTTTGGGTTATTGAATGAAACTAAATTCAAGTAACCATCAAAAACAAAATAATCATCGTCAATATTAAAATTATTATTTGCGGTTTTCCTGATAATTTCTATAGGTGTATAGCCTTCTAATTGTGTATCAATTTCATTCATTGTATAAATATGATCATCGTTGCAAAATGCGTTTGTGCAATATTCATTATGTAAACTAATAATTTAGCTGTCGCTCATGCTGTTAATTGTTCCAAAAATCTTTCCATATCTTGTCATAATGTTGTACCCCCTTCCTATTATCCTACAATTGTACCGGCTACAAGATCAATGTCACAAGTGGCATTAATAACTAGCTTTTTACCGTCTTTTGTCGGCTGCCATTCTCTTTTATTACATCTAACTACCTTGCGCATATCATCCCATTGAAGGATTGAAAAATAACTATCGCCGCAAGTTTGAAAAGCGTTGTTTTCGTTTAAGATGTCTTTTTCACGATAGCCGCCGGCGTTCTTTATAATTTCGGTTGCGGTTGTTTCAATTAAACATACATCCGTGAATTTTTCGCCGACTTTGTAACGGTTTACAATTTCAAGTATATCTTTTTTGGTGTAGGCGTGGTGTTCTTGCCATATTTCATTTTCAAGCTTGCTATTTCTGTAACTCATTTCAAACGTGTTTCCGGTTGCGCTTGTTTCGGTGCGTTCAAATTCAGTGTCAACATGTAAACCGTCTTTTATAATCAATTCTTGAACGGGCTTTTTTAATGGTGTGCCGGTGCGCTTGTTGGTTGTTCTGTAGTTATAATGTGTACATTGTGTAAATTCAAAAAACATGTTGTATTTTTCGCCACTGTAAACAATGTCAATGTTTTCAACTGTTCTAACACGATGGTTTTTTATGTCTGTTGTGATACTATTGTCATTCATTCCCATTTCTAATAAATATAATATATTTTTCTTCATAGCTCATTACCTCACTTTTATAATTTACTTTACAATTTCGCCTGTTTCGTTGTTTACAATCTCTATAACATCCGGATCCGTTAACAGTAATTCTAACACCCTGATTGTATAAAGTGCCTTAGTGCCGTTCTTAAAAGTTACCATGAAATACATATATAAACCCCCTTTTATTTATCAATAACGATTGCCTGTAAATATTTGTTATCAGCGTTGAAACTATCAATTTCGGTGCTTGTCATGTCCCACACAACGCCGATAGATCCGCCGTTTTTAGTGTCGATAATGTTTACTAAATACTTGTTTGTTGTTGTTGTTTTTTCCATTTTGTTTTTCCTCCTGATTGTTTGATTGTTTTGTTGTTGTTGTTGTTGTTGGTTTCTTGCTTCATTCTCTAACCTTTACCGCTGCCGCTATATATCAGCGATAACAATTAGGACTTATGAAGCCTTTATTTAATTGTTTGTTGTTGTATTATATAATGTGCATTATATAATATTTTTTAAAGAGTTGTTGAAACGCTTGTTATCAATCCCGTTTGTTATCTGTCGTTTCCTTAACTCTGTACTTGTATTATATAATACAAATTATATAATGTCAATAGTTTTTTGTAATTTTTTTAAACTTTTTTTAAAGCCTGAAAAGCCTTTATTTATAAGGGTTTGCGGACATCACAACATAATAATTTTATATAATATGTATTATATGATTGTAATTATATAAACATATTATATAGTTGACATTATATATATATTATTATATAATGCACATAAACACTAATAATATTAAAAGGGGGTGTTGATTTATGGCAAAAACAGCCGATTATACAATACAAGCTATAAGCGACTATCAGAAACGAAAAGACAGGATCGCACTATTAGCTGATAAAGGAACAAAGGACAGAATAAAAGCCGTCACAAGTAAAAGCATAAATGACTATATAATGTCACTTGTATATGCTCAACTAGAAATTGACGAACAACAGCAGCGCAAACAATCCGCAACTGATCCACCAACAAAGAAGCAATAAACAATTTATATATCAATCAATAGGCAATTAAAATATATATAGCATCCTGATTATGTTATTATGTTTTAGTTGTCTTTTTATTTTGGAATAATATATAAATTGTATTATATATAAGTGTTATATAAGTTGTATTATATAAACCTATTATATAAGAGTATTATATAAAAGGATTATATAATTAGTATTATATATTATATGTGTTTGGTGTTTCCTGAATGAGCTTAACAGATCAGCGATCAGATCAGTTCATATCATCTGGACATATTGAAATAATAGCAATAATAGATTAGTTATAGATTTATAGCTATTACTCTATGTTATATAACTATATATATATTATATATAAGGGTTATAATATATTATATTGATATATGTTGTATATATCAGCATATATATTCTATATCCCTATATATTATTATTGTTATATGTCTATAATTATCTTATATTGATTAAGTTACGAAAAGAGGTGTAAAACTATGGATATAATAAACAAGGGCGACTATGTGTTGACGGATCAAGAAGTAATTGAGTACATGCAAGAGGTTGCAGCCGAACAGGGCGAAAAGCTCGAAAACATAACAAGTAATCAATTTGGATATATATTGACAAAGGTTGCTGATAAGTTTTTCAAGCACACAAACATACTACAGGACGCCGATGCCGATGGTAATAATTATAATTATGACTATATATATAATATAGCTATGTTCTATAGGTCTATATGTTTAAAATATAACAAGGTTATATCTGTATATGGCTATAGTATGTTAACCGGTATAGATGTGGATATATTAGAGAGATATAAAGGATTAGATATAACAAATAAATACTACAAGATTATTAAAATACTAACTAATGAGCGTGAAAACTATATCAAGAATAAGCTTGTTGACAGTAACAATGTTGTAGGTGCTATCGCTGTTGGTAACAATGAATTCAAATGGACAACGCCGGACACAGGTAGCAGCACAACTATAAACATAATCGGCGGTGCTGAGTTGCCTAGCATGATAGAAGCCTTAAACAATAAGGGTTTGAGCGTGCCAACTATACCAAACAATGCTTTGATTGATAACAACGCCGTCAACTCTTATCAATAACAGTTTACGAAACGGATCCGGTAAGGGTGTGGCAAGGGTGTAGGGGTTTCAGTTTCAGGAGCAACCGCCCCTACTAACCCCTATTTTCAACCGCAAGGGTAAAAAGAGTAATAAGCTAGTAATATATATAGCCATAACGGATATAATATAAATATATATATTAAGAGTTATATAATATATAGGCTAACCCCTATTTATGCGGACGAGAACAAAAGGGGAATATTAGTATAATATACATATAGCCACAGAAGATATAAATATATATATCAATATAGCCATATAATATATATTAGGCTGACAAGTGCCATTTATACGGACTAGGACAAAAAGCGGATATATAGTTATATATAGCATACACACATAGGATATATATAATCATATATGGGATATATATAGAGTCATAATATATAATCTATAGACAACCATAGAATATATATAATAGCCATATAATATATATAACTATAAATCAATATATTTATATAGCCATAATATATATTCAGGACAGCGAAAAAAGAGTAAATTTCCTGTTGACAGACAGAGTACGAAAGTGCTATTGTCGAAGTGTAGTGATGATATTGTCCAACAAGACAAATCCTAAAAGCAAATCATTTCTGAAAATCGCCTAAAAACAAAAAGGGCAATCAAAGACAATCCCCTTTAAAATTTATTTGTGACCTGAAAAGTGCATAAAACAAGGCGTTATAGCAACCCAAACAAAAGCTGTATATGTCATTGTCAATGTGTGCTTATAGCATAACAAATGTTTTTAACTTACTAAGCTTCGCTATGTGGAGGATGGATGCGGAAGATCATTTCCGTGTCTGTCTGAAACTTAAAAGCAAACAAGAGAGGTGCGCAAGACTTTGGCAAGCGAAATGTTTATGGATGTGAACACAATAGCGACAACGGAAGAAGCGTTGAAGCAGATTTTGAAAGACGAACTAACGGCATACAAGTTTGTGGTAACTGACAAGGGAGCAGCAAAGTATATCACAATATCAGCCGAAAAGGCGTATGAGTTAGCAACGGATATAGGGGATGATGGAGATTATGTTAGGGTAGCAGACTTTATCAACCCACCAAAGGAGATAGACGAGGGGGAGAGTGAGAATAAAGCCGATGTGGGAACGGCAGAATTTGACGAGATAAGCAAGCCAAAGCATTATTGTTTTAGCAATTATCAGCCAAAGGATGTGATTAGAGAGTGGGATTTGAATTTTAATCTCGGTAATGCGATCAAGTACATAGCAAGAGCCGGTAAAAAGGAATCAGCTATAAAGGACTTGAAGAAAGCAAGACAGTATATCGAGTTTGAGATAGATTACCTGACAAAGAATAATATGCCTTTTCGCTAGTTATATACTCCCCTTGATAGTATTAATGGTTTCTCAATCCCTACACAACAAAGGCATAGTGCGAATAGTGGCGAAGAATAAGCACAATAAAGTTGAACACCCCTCTCGCTCAACTTAAGCGTCTGTCAGCAGATAGGCGCATAACGGCAAGGCACAGTTGCAGAGTACCGTTGTTAGCCCCCATTAAGCAATATACTTTGAAGGTGCAACACCTTTACTTGCCGATAAATCGTGATGTAGTTATAACCTCCCTTAAAAACATGTGACGATTACCAAAGTGGTGTTATAGCGAAATAGATTGTTATAACGCCACATCAGGAAGTAGTTTAAAAGTAAAACAGGCGCAGAACAGTATTAAACCAATTGATAGTGTTGTCCGAAAGGAACTTAGTTGCCATATTTTCTTAAAAACGCTGATAGATACCTCACAATTTCGAATATTTATTGCCATTAGCCTATATAGGTGCAAGACCTATCTTCCTGATTGAGAATAGAGATACTTCTCCTCCAATATTCTTAAACCATTGTCCCGGACTAACACATCCGGGGCAATATTTATAAAAGGGGCGTGAAAATTGCGAAGAATATACAAGAAAAAGCAATTTGTGATATACGAAACTAAGTCAAGTGGCTATATTGTGCAGAATATCCTGATGGATGGGTTCGCACATACACACTTAGAGAGTTTCGGAACAGCTAAGAGAGTGGTATGTTTGTCATTAGCGAAGAAAGTGCCACAAAATCTATCGTTTTATGTCTTAATCTCGTTGCGTAGAGTGAATACAGACGAGAAATATCTTGAAAAAATCAATCAAGTCTTAGAAAACCACCAAAAAAAGCAAAGATATGTCAATCAACAACAACAAAACCTAGCAAGTAAGAGAAAGTAGGGTGTTTTGATGGCAGAAGAAAGTGGAAATTACAAAGTCAACGGTTTAGCAGACCTCATAGAGTATGACAGACAGCTTGACTATGCCTATAAACTCGATGGTGCGAGCCTGATGCTGATAGATGCAGCGCAAAAAGCCGGAATTAAAGCGCATTTTGAGTTTAATAACCACGAATTAGGCAATAGATTTACAGGAAAAGCAAAGAAAATGGCTATTGAGTTGGCTACAAAGGATGCAATTGATCCGAAAACCAATAAACCAATGTCAATTTGGCAATTAGACGAGCTGTTAAGGCAGAATAACACAAGTACGCAAGAGCTAGAAGCCTTTTGGTACACCTTACAGCTTGAAGCGGAACACCTTTTTGACAGTTTTATGCTGTTTCTTGAACGAAAAAGGTCATTTAGAAGCCAATTCTACTTGCCTAAGAGAGAAATACTGTGGAAACATGGTGTTATTCAGAGTATGCAAGCGTTAGAGGATGATAAGTTGGATTTATTGGCTTTATCACTCCCTCCGGGAACCGGTAAGGGCGAACCACTTTATGCGAAAGTGCTTACGCCTGATGGATTTATAACAATGAGTGAGGTTGAAGTAGGCACAAAGGTTATTTCTCCTTATGGCAAATATGAGCAATGTGTAGCAACCGTCATTGGTGTATTTCCACATGACAACATGGAAGTCTATGAGATAACACTAGAAAACGGCAAAAAGTGTAGATGTGACACTTCTCACTTGTGGAATGTCCTTATAGACGGAGCATATCGCACAATAGACATGAATACTATTCTTGATAAAATCGAGAATCACAAGATTGAGTTGCCTGTTGCTGATGATAAGTGCTTTTATGCTATCACAAAAACTGAATTTATAGGATTTGAACCAACAAAGTGTATATATCTTGATAGTCCTAGTCACTTGTATATCACGGATGATTATATAATCACTCACAACACAACGCTTGAAAAATTCTTTGCAGCGTGGGTAATAGGCAGACACATAGCAGATTATAGCCTTTTCTACTCACATTCTGACGATATAACGAGAATGTTTTACGATGGAGTGTTGGATATAACCACGAATGACAAGGAATACAACTACGCTCAATGTTGGCTTGTAAAACCTGTTATCTTGTACGGAGTAAACGCTAAAAGGCAGACGATTAACTTCAACACCTATAAGCCATTTTCGAGCCTACAATGCACATCAGTAGGTGCTAAGAACGCCGGTAAAGTGCGTTGTAACCGCTATCTGTATTGTGATGATTTGATAGGCGGTATCGAAGAAGCCTTAAACAAGAATCAGCTTGACAAGTTGTGGGAGAAGTATTCTGTAGATGCAAGACAGCGTATGCTTGAAGGCTGCAAAGAGATACACATAGCGACAAGGTGGAGTGTACACGATGTTATCGGCAGATTGCAGAATATACACGCTGATAACGATAGAACGAGGTTTATCAATGTACCGGCACTTGACGAACACGGACAGAGCAATTTCAAGTATCGTTTCAACGGCTTTAAGACAAAGTTTTTCAAAGAACAGCAAGCGATTATGGAAGAAATGTCATTCAATGCGCTATATATGGGGCAACCAATAGAGCGTGAAGGCTTGTTGTACAACAAAGACGAAATGAGATATTACACAGAGCTACCTAACAAAGAGCCTGATGCAATCATAGGCGTATGTGATACAAAGGCAAAGGGTACAGACTATATGTTTTTACCTTGCCTGTATCAGTACGATAATGACTATTACCTAGTGGATTGTGTGTGTGACGATACAACTAACTACACAAGGCAATACAACAAGCTGACGGACATAATCGTAAACAACAAGATGCAACAAGTCGAGTTTGAGAGTAATGCTGGTGGCGATAGAGTAGCGTTTGAAGTGGCGAAGATGGTTAAAAACAGAGGTTGGGATTGCAACATAACCACAAAACCGACTACAACGAACAAAGAAACAAGGATAATCACTTATAGCGATTGGGTAAAGAAAAACATATTGTTCAAAGATCCTGAATTGTATGCAAAGAAGTCAGATTATGGACAGATGATGTATTGGCTGTTTGGATATACGCAGACAGGTAAAAACCCACACGATGATGTACCTGATGGGTTAGCCAACTTTGCGAAGTTTGTAGAGCGCAAGTACAATGTGCGACCGACAATGATAATGCAATCGCCGTTTTAGGAAGGAGTAGAGGAATGACAATAGCAAGTTATTTAGGACAGTTGAAGTATGCTGACTTAAGGTTTAAGAGGTTACTCGAAAAAGCAGAGGAATGGCACAACATAGCCATAGGCACCGGACTAAACACCGATGGTAGCGGAGATAGGGTGCAGACTTCAAAGCGTTATGACAAGATGGAGAGTGCGATTATCGAAGCAAACGAGTATGAACGCCTTATGACCGAACAGTACGCTGATTATGTCAAGTTAAAAGGCACGATAGAGCGTCAGTTAGCAAGTATGAGCAAGTTCGAGTATGGGTTAGTGCTTGATTATTATTATATACAAGGCTTAACCGAAGGCGAAATAAGTGCTGTACTAGGCACAACAGAGCGCACACTAAAGAGATACAAGCGAGCTGCCATACAAGAATTTGACGAAAGATATGGCGAATGTTATCGCAAAAAAGAATAAAATGTCCTTGTTTGGCACTAAATGGCACTATTTGGCACTAAAAGGTGCTTGCATTTTCAAAAGTAGCATATTAAGTTTAACATAGATAAGTATGAAAAGTGCGAGCCATTAAAGGTTTTGCACTTTTTTGTTTGGAGAAAAGATGAAAAGTATAAATATTATATGTCCTGAATGTGGGAATATCGTTTATCGCTATGATGGGAAGTCAGAATCGAAGGTTACTGTCAAGTGTCACACTTGCAGAAAGTTTTACAAATTCAACCCTAGCAACTTGAAGTTGTCGGAGATAGACGATAATTCGATGCGTACAACGAGTAGTGGAATGAGGTTTTATTGATGAATGACCTAAACAACAATCCGACAAATTACATAGGCAGACGCACCCTTTACACCGATGTTGAGGAAGTGACAGACAGAAATATCAAAGAGATTTTGAGGTCTGTTATCAACTTACACGAAACAAATAGGCAAGAAATGACCTTTTTGTTAGAGTACGAAGGTGGAAATCAGCCACTAAAGCGAGAAAAGACAGTTAGAACTGATATTGACATACACGATATTGACAATGTGGCTAACGAAATAACCAACTTCAAGCGTAGTTATCATTGGGGCAATCCAATAACGCTTGTACAGAGAGGTTCGGTTGACAGCGGTTCAGATGTTGAGCCAAAGGCAATTGCTTTACTTAACGAGTGCTTTTCAGCCGAGAATGTCCGTAAAAAGACAGCAGAGTTGTCACGCTATGTCGAGATAACAGGTGTTGGATATACGGCATTAGAGCTTAATACAAGGTGGAAAGAGGGCAAAAGTCCATTTACCTACAGCGTCATAGATCCGAGATACGCATTTGTGGTTAGGTCAAGCAGATATGCAGACCATAGGGTTATGGTGGGTGTGACATACAGAGTTGACGATTTTGGCAACAAGTATTTCACAGCAATAACCGATAAACGAGTGTATATCGTTGAAAACCTTGTTAAGACTATTAACGGAGAGCCGTTGAAGGAAGAAATATGGAATTTTGGCGATAGAAGCGGCGAAATCAATCCATTCGGAATAATCAACATTATCGAGTGGGTAAGGGATGTAGACAGGATGGGATGCTTTGAGCGTCAGATACCTGAAATGGACGCATTAAACATCATTGAGAGTGATTTTGCTAACGATGTAGACCAAAACACACAAGCAATATGGCACGCTAACGATATTGAGCCACCAAAAGACGAAGATGGCAATAATGTTACGGCTACAAGCGGTCAATGGGTTTACACAGGTACAACGGCTGATGGTAAGACACCATTCATTAAGCCTTTAACGATTGCTTACGATTATGGCGGTATGTTGAAAAACACGATTACTAAGCGTCAGTTGATACTTCAAAAGTGTAATGTACCGCAGAGAAATGACAATAGCGGAGGTAGTACAGGCGTTGCTATGTCGGATGCTACCGGTTGGACGCAAGCAGAAGTCGAAGCAACAAAGATACAAGGCTTACAAGAAGATAGCAAGATGCAAGAAGTTGAAGTTGCACTTGAAATCATTAAGTTATCGCCGTATGTACCACAAGACAGCGCATTAAGACAGTTAAGGTATGTTGATGTTAAGCCGAATGTCAAGCGACAAAAGACTTACGAAATGACAACAAAGATTAACGCTTATGCGACAGGCGTAGCACATGGTATTGATCCAAAGGCTATGATTTACGCAATCAACTTCTTTGATGATCCACAGCAAGTGGTTGATGATAGTCAAGAATACATTGACTTGTATATTAACAGCGTGTTTAAGTCTAACGAAAACACCGAGGTTGTTCCTGATGGTGGAGAAGGAGAACCTAGTGTGAATAGAGAAAGACTTACACAAGACCAATCAGATCAAGAAGAAAACAGCCAAATGATAGGCGGTATGAATAAAACAAAATAACAATGCTTATTTTATAACGAGTGTCACTCCTTATGGGGTGGCACTTTTTATATATAAAAGTGATAGAGAGAACTATCACTCTAAATCATTAAACGCAAGATACAAAAATACTTTATTACGCATAGAGAAATGCATGGCGGTTACGCCTAATCAAACGCAGAAAGGACAAAGCTATGAAAGAAAACAAGTTATTTATGCCACTCGACTTACAGACATTCGCAGAGGGCGAGGGCAACGCAACAGAAACAACAGAAACTACAGCAACATCTACTGAAACCACAGTAGCAGAAACAAAAGCAACTAAAGAAACCGCAAGCGACAAGAAAGCCGAAACTACCACCACTAAGGCAGAAAAGTCAATTGAGGAACAGTTGCAAGAGTTAAGAGTTGCTAATGCGAAACTCAAAAAGGCACAGGAGAAGGCTTCAAGTGAAGCCGCAGACTACAAGCGACAGTTAAGAGCAAGACAGAGCGAGGATGAAATCGCTTTACAAGAGAAGGCTGAAAAAGAAGCCGAGAAGGACGAGCTGATTAAGAAACTCACTAGAGAGAACACAATCAATCAGCTTACTAAAAACTTCCTTGCGCTTAATTACAACTCCGAAGAAGCCACCAAAGCGGCAATTGCACAGTACGATGGCGAAACTGATGATTTGTTTGATATTCAGAGCAAAGTACAAGAAAGACTTTTAACCGAGCAGAAGAATCAATGGCTTGCTTCAAGACCTGATTTGAATGTCGGTGTAGGAAAAGAAGAACCAACAATGACATTAGAGCAATTCAAAACCGCTACAATGCCACAGATTGTTGAGTTTAAACAGAATTTTCCTGAAACATATAAGAAATACATTAACAGTTAAACAAAGGAGAGATTTAAATGGCACTTGCAGAAACAGCTACAAAACTTACAAACTTGTTTAATCCAGAGGTTATCGCAGACCTTTTGGATGTAAAACTTATTGATGCTCTTAAGTTCGCACCACTTGCTAAAATTGACACTACTCTTGTTGGTAGTGCCGGTAATACAGTTAAGTTACCTTACTACTCATACATTGGCGATGCTTCTGTAGTAGCAGAGGGTGCTGATATTCCTATCAAGCAGCTTACACAGACAACCAAACCTGTTCAGATTCAGAAGGTTGGTAATGGTGTTCAGATTACTGACGAGGCTGTACTTTCAGGTTACGGTGACCCAATTGGCGAGGCTGTTAGACAGTTAGCAACTTCTATCGCTTCAAAGATGGATAATGACCTTCTTGCTTCACTTGCTGCAATCACTACAGCCAGTGGCGGTTTAGAGTATACATCAGCTTCAAATACTACTCTTACCGCTGATGATATTGCAAACGCTCTTACCCTTTTCGGAGAGGACATTGACGGAGATAAGGTTATCCTTGTTGACGCTACAACTTATGCTAACCTTCGTAAGTCAACTACATGGATGCCGGCTTCTGATATTTCGGCTGATACATACCTTAAGGGTGTTGTAGGTCAGGTACAGGGTACACAGGTTGTTGTTACCAACAGAATTAAGGGCGCAAATGCCGGTAAAGCATTTATCGTTAAGCCGGGCGCACTTGCATTGTTCCTTAAGAGAGATACCCTTGTTGAAACTGACAGAGATATTATCAACAAGTCTACTGTTATTACAGCAGATAAGCATTACGCTTCATACTTGCTCAATTCAGGCAAGGCAATCAAACTTAACCCACATACAGCTTAATAACTAGGAGGTTTCAGTATGGGAATGTTAGTGCGTAGGCATTACACTTCCGTTGATACCGAAGTTAAGTCAGAGGGTGCGACTAAAAAGGTTGCACCTTCTGTTGATAAGGTAGAGGAAGTAAAGAAGCCTAAAAAGACTACAAAAGAGAAGTAGGTGTTTTAAATGACTACTACAGTAACTAAAAATGGTGGAATTATGAATGTCGATAAGGCACTTGTGGATATATTCGTAAATGACGGATGGAAGGTTGTTGATAAAACACCTTCTGTAAAGCCACAGAATGACGATACAGAGCCTAAAGACGAAAAGACGGATATTTCATCAAATAAAGACAAAAAACGCTTTAAAAGCCGTTTTGAGAAGTGATAGAGGTAAATGCTATGAGTGATGTTACTACACTTGATGAATTGAATAATGAGCTTTTTGAGGATTTAAGTGCAGAATTATCTGTAGCAGATCCTCAATATGATACTAGATTCGAGCCTGTTTTAAAAGCAAAGATAAAGCAAGCGGTACGCAAAGTAGTAAACGCACGAAACTATCCTGATGGTGGCATATACACAGAGGAATATGTCGCACAAGAAGTTTACAACAAGTTCTATTTTGCTTGCAGAGATTTATCGTTGTTTTTATATAACACAGTTGGTGCAGAATTTCAGCAATCACACGATGAAAACGAGATTAAGCGTGTTTGGAAAGACGAAACAACAATCCTAAATGGCGTAGTGCCAATATCTAGGGTTGTTTAAGTCGGATAGAGCGTGGCGGTATTGTGAATGTCATTTTACTTTATCGTTGCAGGGTAATACTAGCTATAAAATGGTGGTGGGTGCTAGTAAATTTTTGAAAGGTGGTTGCTTATGACTATAGAAGTAGGAATATTGATTTCAGGCATTTCTGTCGCTTTTGCAATATTCTTTGGTATGTCAAACAATCGCCGTGCCGTAACTGATGATATAGAGAAACGCACTATTGAACACACAAAGGTCGAAATGAAACTTGACGAGATAGGTCGTAATGTAGCGGATATTAAGTATGACATATCGGCAACGAAAAAGGAAGTCAACGGACTTGCTGAAAGAGTGCTGATACTTGAAAATTCGCATTACAACGAGAAAAAACGAGTAGATCATATTGTGGATTTGTTGGAACAGAAGGAGGAATCAGAATGAAGAACGATTTTAAACGATGGTTTAAAGCAGCTATCATAAGAGCAATTAAAACTGTTGCACAAACAGCGGTTGCGATGATTCCTGTTGCGGTATCTGTAACTGATGTTGATTGGCTTATGGTAGGTGGAACATCTATACTTGCCGGCATTGTTTCAATACTTACAAGCATAGCCGGATTGCCGGAGGTTGATGGTAATGCGGACACTAAGAAAGAATGAGCAAAAGCTCTTTTATTCATTGTTCGTTTCTAATTCGCCTAAATATGAGTTAGACGAGGATGGAAATAGGATAATAGATTCATACGATGATTTTGGCAACCCAATATATCTTGAAGTAGGAGAGAATGAGGACACTTATTCACAGCCTGTCGAGTTTTGGGCGTGTATAGATGGAAATGTCAGAGAAACCCTTATGAAAGAGTTTGGTACGATAAATTCGCCTAACTATGCACAGATAGTTGCCAAAACAGGATTGTATGACTTTAAGGTGGGTACATTGATTTGGAAAGATTCAGAGATTGAGTACAAAGCAGATGGAACGCCTGATGAAGCTAGTGCAGATTATGATGTAATCGGTATTCTTGACGAACAGACAGACAATACAACCTTTTTCTTGCATAAGAATGTTAAGTAGGTGGTTTAATGGCTAAGAAGAATATAACTATTTCTTTAGACGAGAAATCACTTAAACATTTACAACAAGAGCTTGCGAAGTACGAAGCCGGAATGACCGAGGATATAGAGCGTTTTTGCGAAATAGTATCTCGATACGGCGTAAAGATTGCACAAAACGAAATAAGGAGTATGGGTGCATTTGACACAGGCGAGTTGTTAGCAAGTGTAAACTTCAAAAAAGGCGATTTACTTGTAGATGGTTGCACTTATTACATTTATACCGATTGTGAGTATGCAAAGTTCGTTGAGTTCGGTACAGGTATTGTCGGACAAGAATATCAGCATCCAAACGCTAGTGAAGTAAATTGGGTATATGATAAACACGGTCATGGAGAAAATGGATGGTGGTATAAAGGCAAAGACGGACAACTCCACAGAACAAGGGGTATGCCTTCAAGACCTTTTATGCACAATACAGCGGTTCAGCTTAACAGTTTATTGTCAGGGATAGCAAAGGAAGTGTTTGGATAATGACAGATTTATTTACAATTGAAAGCAAAGTTAATACAAGGCTTAAGAATAATGTGTCAGAAAAATTTATCAGTAAATATCCCTCTTACACAATAACAACATCTGATAAGCGACCGGCAGAAATGACATACCCATATGTTTATGTTCACGAAATGACAGGCATTGAAAGAGGTAGCACGCTAGAGAATGATACTTTAGCAGCCTTAAATGTCACAATTCAAGTCGAGGTATATTCAGACAAATCACAGACTGTTACTAGCGACACAATGAAGGAGATTGTCAGAATAATGAAGTCTATGAGATTTTCAGTATCGGCATTTCCTGAAAACCTTAATACAGATTCTTTATATCGCAAGGTAGCACGCTTTGAGCGACTAATCGGCGATGGAGATACATTATAAAGTTACTTTAAGTTAAAAGCCTTTATAGGCTTTATTTTTTTGCAAAGGAGAGATACATAATGGCAGCAAGCGGATTAAGTACATTAGGTATTACATTTGGATATGGTGTTGAAGCTACCACAGGAACAAAGCCGGCATCATTCAATAAACTTACTAGAATTAACGCCATTGGCGAGGTTACTATCGAAGCAGAGAACATTGATTCATCAGCTTTAGAGGACTATTTAACTAAGTACGTTGCCGGTAGAGGTACTGTTTCTGATACTCTTACAGTTACAGTAAACCTTACACCTGAAACACAGGCAGAGTGGGAAACTCTTATTAGTGCAGCTGCAACAGCTAAGACAAACAACCTTAATGTTTGGTTTGAAACAATTGTACCGGGACTTACAAAGACAACTCCTGGAGAAACACCTACTACTACACAGCAGGCGTTCTTTGTTGTTGCAGAGCCACCTACAAAGATTCCACAGCCTTCACTTGATCAGAACGGACTTCTTACAGTAGAAATGAACTGTACTATCAAGTCATATGAGGGTATTGCGGATGCTGTAGCATTACCGGCTTAATTATTGACTAACACAAAACTTTTGTTGTTTATAACTATGTTAAAGAGATGGGGCGGCTTAACCTCCGCTCCTTCCTTTAAAAACATAGTGGGAAGGAAAAAGGTTAAAGGATATGAATATTATTATTAAAGACACTAACTACAAGATTAAGTATGGTTATCTCGTTGTATCAAAGAGTGAGATTATTCCTAGAGTAATCGAAACAATGGAGAGTATATCAAAAGAGAATGTAGAGCCTGAATTTATCACAAAACTTATGTCTACAGTAGCAGATATGTTACTTTACGGCTTACAGAAGGCACACGCAGACGAGTATGGTTTTAACTTCATTACCAAAGATGGATATGACGAGAAGTATGGCAAGGTTTGTGACCTTATTGATGATTATATCGAGGATGGCGGTAAAATGCTTGACTTGTTTAACATCTTGTCAGAAGAATTACTTAACAAAGGTTTTTTAGCAGAAATGACGGAGAGCGAGCAGACAACGGAGAAGAAGTTGGAAGTAGTCAATCCGTCAGAGAGCAACATTTAACATACGAATATTACATTAACGAATTAAGACCATACTTTATGCTATGCACTAAAGACTATGGTTATTCGATTGATAAGATAGATTGGAGTACACCTAACGAGTTAGAGCCTTATTGGGTTGCCTATGAATACGGCAGACGAGCAAATGACGAATTGCTGTGGATAATGGGGCAATATGTAGGGTACGCCATAGGAACAATATTTAAGGGTAAATACCCTGATAAACCTATATTAGAGAAGTCATATCAAGAAACAAGCGAGTATGAGATACAGAAACAAAGAGAGTTGTTTATTGCTAAGTTTCAGGCGATGGCTTCAAATTGGAATAGGTTGAATTTATCGAACAATGATGATAAAGGTAGTAATGAGGAATAAAAGCCTTGTTACTACCTATTTTCTTTTGGAAGGTAGGTATTTAAAATGTCTGATGTAAACAGCCTATCAATTCAAATAAAAGCTGATGCTAGTAAAGCATCTAGGAATCTTGACAAACTGACAGCAAGTGTCAAAAGTTTATCAGGTGCTATGAGTGGCACTAATATCAAGAGAATTGACACATTTGCTAACAGCCTATCTAAACTTGCATCCACAAGCAAAAGTCTAAACGGAATAAAGAATTACGCTAATGCGATGGCTTCTTTGGCTAACGCCACTAAGAACATTAACAACACCAAACTAGATAATATGTCTGATAGCATAACTAGACTTGGTAGTAGTTTAAGTGGTTTAGATTTAGCAAAGGCAAGGAATTTCACTAATGCGGTTGCTAGATTGGCTAATGCCGGAGATAAAACATCGGCAACGGCTAATGGTTTACCTTTATTGCAGAAAAACCTTAAGTCATTTGTAAGGGCGTTGTCAGGTGCTAATGTGTTGCCTAAAGAAACAAACGAGATTGTAAGTTCAATTTCGAGGTTAGCAAACGCCGGCGCAAAGGCTAGTACAACGGCAAATGCACTTGACGCTTTAGGAGATAAGACACTAGCGTATATCACTAAAATCAGCAAAGCACCACAAGTAAATGAGAATACAGTTAGACTTGTATCGGCTTTAGGACAACTTGCTAATGCCGGTGCAAAGACCAATAGCGTGTTTAATACGCTTGCCGGTGGTACAAGACGAGCTTCAAGTTCAATGTCAGGCTTTGGCAATACTGTTAGAGGTGCTTTTAGTGCGCTAATCAAGTTTAATTCGGTTGCTTTAATACCAACTAGAGTAAATATATTCAAGTTGGCTGATACAGTAGCATCATTAACAGGTAAGTTTTGGATATTAACCGCAATTACAAGGAAAGTCGGTGCTTCTATTGGTTCAGCGATGGACTATGTAGAAACATTAAACTTCTTTGATAATTCTTTAGATACATTGAAGTCTAATGCAAATGAGGACTTCAAGAAACTAGGCTATGATACGGCAGATGAATATGTAAGTTCATTCAGAGATAGGTCAGAAACATTACTTGCTAAAATGTCAGGATTTAAGATAAATGCTGATTCAGGAATGTTGGAAATGACCGATATGCAGAATTTAGGTGTTGACCCTAATATGCTGATGAATTATCAATCAATATTCACACAGATGGCAACATCTTTAGGACTTGCAGAAACTAACGCAAGTAAGTTAGGACAGATATTACCTGAAATCGGTGCTGATATGGCTTCTCTTTACAACAAAGAGTTTACGGATGTTTGGGATGATTTACAGAGTGGTATCACAGGTATGGCAAGGACTTGGGATAAGTACGGTACTAACATTCGTGTTGCCAATATGGAACAGTACGCTGCAACACATGGCTTAGATGTAAATGTCAAAACAATGTCACAAGCAGATAAGGTATTATTGAGAACAATCATACTTCTTGATAGCCAAAGAAGTGCTTGGACGGATTTGGCAACAACAATCAATCAACCACGAAATCAGTTAAGAATGTTACAAGCTAACTTCACTAACCTTGCAAGAGCAATCGGTTCAATCTTCTTGCCAATTGTGGCAGCGGTATTGCCATATCTTAACGCCGTAATGATAGTTTTGAACAGAGCCGCTAACGCTATTGCAAACTTTGTTTCAGCATTAACAGGATATAAGCCTAAAGACTTGACAGGCTCAATCGCTGTTGATTCAGGTATCGGAGATTTAGAGGAAGATACGGACAATTATTCAAATTCCGCAAAGAAGGCGGCTAAAGCCACTAAAGAGTGGAAAAATCAGTTGATGGGATTTGACGAAATCAACAAACTTGAAGATAGTTCTGACAGCGGTAATGGTGGCGGCGGTAGTGGTTCGCCTAGTGGTGCCGGTAGTGGTGGTTTACAAGATGCTTTTGATAGCATTTATGACGAGTATCAGAAAGCATGGGATAAAGCGTTTAATTCAATGGATAATGACGCTCAAAGAATGGCTAAGAAGATACAAGATGCTATTACAAAGGCTTGGGAAACCTCGGATGGTTCAGGGATTGGAAGTGCGATAGCAGAGTGGCTTAACAAAGGAATAAATGCGGCACTTGGCGTTGTAGACAAGAAAACAGCGGTATTCAAGAAGTTTGCTACTGTAATTGCTACTTCAATCAATGGTTTTGTTGACAAGTTAGAGTGGAAGAATTTAGGAACACTAATCGGCAAGAACATAAAAGGCGATTTAGAAGCCGTTGAAACATTCTTTGATACAGTAAATTGGGATAATCTCGGTAAGGGTATTGCTACTTCACTTAACGCATACTTCAATAGCGATACGATAGAACAGAAGTTAAAGACGATAGCATCAGTATTCAAAGGTGCTGTTGAGTTAGCATTTGGTGCAATTGAAGAATTTGACTTCAAGAGTATAGGCGAACATATCGGCACAGGTATCAACGATGTATTGAAGAAGTTTGGAGAGGTAGATCCTAAGACAGGTTTAACAACTTGGCAGAAACTTGGCAAAGCATTGTCAGACGGAGTTAGCGGATTGCTTGACGCTTTAATCACAGCACTTGATAAAGTTGATTGGGATAAAGTCGGTACGGCAATCGGAGAGTTCTTAGAAAAAGTAGATTGGAATAAAGCATTACTTAAAGTTGTACAACTCATAGGCAAGACATTTGGTGCGTTACTCGAAACCTATATAGGCTCATTCAAGAAATCGCCTGTTAAGACAGCAATTCTAACAGCAATCGGTGCGTTATTCACAGGAGTAAAGATTTCAAAGGTCTTAAAGGTATTTGCTAAGAATGATGTTGCGGCTAAACTTGCAACATATCTCGGAGAATCATTTAAAAACAGTGCATTTGCAACCAAACTTAAGACAGGTGCTTCGGCATTTAGTACGGCATTAAAGACAACATTAAAAGCTGATGTTGCTACAACATTTGCAAGTGGTAGTTGTAGTGCTATAGCCGGAACAATTGCTACAGGCATACTTGGAGCGTTGGCGGCTGCAATTGGTGGATGGCACATCGGTAAATGGATTTATAATTCGTTAAAGAAAGACGAAAACGGAGATAACATTATCGACAAATTCGTAACTTGGTGTGGCGATACTATGCAAAAGAACGCTATTAAGTTTGTTAATGGTGGCAAAGTATTTGCTAGTAATTTAGCGTTAGGATTGTTAGAAAAGATTAAAGAACACAAATGGCTGACAAAATTACTTGGTATTGATGGCAAGATAGCAGAGTTACAAGCACGAATCAAAGTAGAACAAGACCAAACTATTAAGGATACTGAAAATAAACTCAAACAGTTTGAACAACCAAAGACAGCTAAAATCAAGGCAGAAGCTAATACTGATGAGGCAAGCAAAGCGTTAGGCAAAGACGGACTAACTAAAAAGAGAACGGCAGAAGTTGATGCAAAGGCAAATACTTCTGATGCAGAAGATGTATTAGGAACAAAAGGCAAAGGCGATCAAAAAGGACTTACAAGAGATAGAGATGCTACAATCAACGCTAAAGTAAATGACAAGGCATCCAAAACTTTAGGTAAATTAACAGGAGATAAGAGTGTTAAGCTCAAAGTTAAAACAGCTAAGACTTGGAAAGAGTATAAAGATGCTTGGAATAAGAGTTTGAAAAGTCTAGGTTTGAAAACATCCATTGAAATGAATCTTAAAATCAATGGTAAAAACAGAACAGTTGTTATTAACACACCTACTAACCAATATTCTAGTAGCACTCAATCTTATGTCAAAGGTAAAAAGAAAGCTGATGGTGGCTTATTTAAAAATGGTAAATGGAGTAGCATTACAAAATATGCTGCCGGTGGTATTCCAAATCAAGGTCAGATGTTTATAGCAAGAGAAGCCGGACCGGAAATGGTAGGTAAACTTGGTAATGCAACGGCTGTAATGAACAACGATCAGATTGTAGCGTCAGTAGCAAAGGGCGTACAAGGTGCTGTTGAAGCCGGAATGAGGAATGTTGCTAATATGAGTTCAAGTAACAATCCACAGTATATGCAAGCGGATATAATCATAGATGGACGCAAAGTTATGGAGAGCGTACTTGCAGAAGCTAGAACAGTATCACTTGCAACAAACGGCACTAATGTCTTTATGAGCATATAGGAGGTAAGTTGAAATGAGTAGAATAGGATATTTGAAAGTAGATAGAACAACATTTCCACCTATATCGGCAGACGGACTTAAGGAAGAAAGACAGAAGATATGGAGTACAAACACAGGAAGAACAGTAAAGGGCAAAATGGTAGGCACTATTGTAGCAACCAAATGGAAACTAGAGGTTAGTTACAAGGTGCTTACTAAAGCACAAGTACAAGCCATATCTAATGTTATGGATAGCAAGACAGAATGGCATGACATTGAGTTCTATTCAGTAACAGAAGGCAGAGTTGTGTCATTCAAAGGCTATTTCGGAGATAGCGCATATCCTGTTTACGGAACAAACATAAATGGGGATGTTTTGGTAACAGGATTGTCATTTTCGATAATAGAACAGTAAAAATCCCAATGGGTAGGAAGGTAAAAGGTTAAAACTTATGAAGAACATTGAAATTGTAAATGCAATCAACAACTTGAATACATTTGTAGAGCATCAGAGAGCGACAGGACAGACATTTTTAACTGTCAAAGGGCAATTTGCCATTAAGGTAAATAATGACGCTTTAATGGCAAAATACAAGCCTTACAGCGATACATTTAACGAGTTGAAAGAGAAATACACAAAGGATGGCAAGGTTGACGAGAGTAACGAGGACTTTCAGACAGAATTGAAAGAATTACTAGACCTTGAAATTGATGATATTAACTTAAGGAAGATAACAGAGAATGACTTTTTTAATGGAGTTACGATTGACGATATAGTTTTGCTCGATTTTATGACCGAGTAGTAACAGAAACGAGGTTATTGTTATGGCGGTAGTAAGTTTACCAACTTTAGATAATTACGCACACGCAAGATGGGATTTAGCCTTGTTTTCAGGTGGAGTTGAATTAGAGCTTGATTTAATATCAGCGAGTTTCACTATTAACAATGGCGATGTAAACAACCCATTCAATCTTAATTGCAATAACACAGCCAATATAAAGATAGAAAACGATTTTGACCTTGTAAAAGGACAAGAGATAGAAGCAATAGCATATTTGCTTGACGAGAACGAACAGCGAACACAGACAACTATTAGTTTAGGTACATACTATGTCGATAATGGAGATTTTGACGAGTATCAGAATAGTTATTCATTCGTTAGTTCAGAAAACAAATACAACATAAACTGTCCGTATATAGACTTCACAGATAGTCAAGTGGTAAGTCAGGATTCAATGTCAATGAATTTTGCAGCACTTGTCAATTTAGAGTTTACCACAGCCGGATTTGAAGCACCTTTATCACAAGAGTTAGAGAGTGAGGGTATTTCGGTCAATGTAGATCCTACTGTAATTGACTATACACAATACACGCTTATCGGACTTCTTAACGCATACAATTCAATCTATTGTAATGTGCAAGATGGTTTTGATGGTGCTACTTCACAAGCTGACGCATTACCTTATGACTTAGCAAGTGCCGGTAGTCCACAGAAATCATATGGAGATACAAGCGGAGTTGACTATGTAAGCATTAACTTTAACTATGTGAATACAACCACAGAAGTTATTGAAGCAGACCTAGAAAATGGTACAGACGAGCATACAGTAACTAATAGGTCAACGCAGAGTTCAAAATACTACTTCTCAACAGACTATCAGGGCGAAACGGCGGTAAGTGGTAACGGATTTCAGATTGAGTTTCCATTTCCTATAGGTGCAAACAACGCCACAGGAGCGCAGAACAAACAATCAATCCTTGAAGCCTATAATGATGGTAACATAGCAAACTTCTTAACGAGATTTGAAACAGCATATTTTCCAACGGCAAGTATCGGTTATGTCCTATCGCCTGAAATAATGGCAAGGATAAACCACAACACAATGTTTTACGATACTTCGGCTGTAGATAGCGAGGACTTGGCAGAACACCTTGTAGACGGACAATATGTTTTTGATTTAGAAAACCCTAGTGATTTAGCAATATATAATCAGATTACATATCCATTTACTATGATGTGTATGCAATATAGCATAACCTTTGACGGAAGTGCATCATTGAGCGTGTCTAGTGGTAACAGTTGGAATGTAAGTAGTTTAACGAGTTCGACTTCAAGTGGAAGTGTTAGCGTTATTTCAGACGGAGCTGGTAATAATGTGGCGCAAGTCATGGCTATGTTAGGTAGGTTAGAGAATAGCGTTACTTGGTGGAATAAGAACGGACTTAACCTAAATAACTTTGGCACAATTCTTGCAAACGCTGACTACTTGAATATGGGTAGTAAGTTGTTTCAAGAGATTCAGGCTCAAACGATTACTACTGAATATTTAAAAGCGTCAGAAGGTAACATTGATTGGTTGACAGTATTAAGCGCAACCATTGAAACCGCTATGATTAAGGATGGTGCAATTACCCACGCCAAAATCGGTACAGAAGCGGTTGAAGCGTCAAACATTAAAGACGCAACGATAACAGGCGCACAGATAGCCAATTCGACTATTACTAATGCGCATATTGCTAATGTATCGGCAGACAAATTAACAGCCGGTACGATTTACACTAACAATGTAACGATACAATCACAAGAAGGCAACTTCTTAATTTCTGATAATACATTACAAATCAAAGATAACAACGATACTGTCAGAGTTCAGATAGGTCAGACAGGCTCAACAGCACCATATGATTACGATTTAATCTTGGCAGACGCAAGCGGTAACATTATGTGGAACGCAAGCGGTTTACAAGAGGATGGCGTACCAAACGGACTTATTAAAGACAGTATGGTAGCGAACAATGCTGCTATTCAAGCCGGTAAACTTGACATTGATAGCCTTTTTAGTGTTATCAATAACGACAATACTCATTCAATCTATGGTTCTAAAATCTATATGGATAACGAACACGCTAGTTTAACCGCTGTCCTAAGTGAGATTAGGTCAGAAATCGGTGGTGGTACAGGAGAGTATTATTTAGACTTAACGGCTGTTCCAACTCTTAACAACTATCCGGCAAGTAATTGGGGTACATATCAATACCCTAGCAATACAACATACCCTAGTAATGCAACATACCCCGGAGTTGTTGGCAATTCTTACGAAGATCATTTAGGCGCAACGGCTTATTGGATTCAGAGCGATGGTTCGGTAAGAAGTTGGATATTTAGCAAAGACCAAAATGATAATTACTATTGGGAAGAAACAACAGGAAGTTTCAATGACGCTCTTATCCATAGACTAGCGGTTGTCGAAATCAATACAGAAGAATTTGAGAGTCGATTTAGTGAAATGGATGTTACTCAAAGTGGAATATACAACTTTTGGAGTATGTTCCATCAGGATAGTAGCCAAATCATTCAAGAGGTTGCTAATGATAGGCTTATTTCGGCTATTAACCAAACAGCAGAGCAAGTCAGCATAAACGCAAGTAAGATTAGCCTTGAAGGACTTGTTACTGTCAATGGCAAGTTCACGATAGACCAATACGGCTCAATGACAGCCACAGGTGGTACGATTGCTAACTTCACGATTAACAATACGGCTATTTACAACGGCACAAACAGTATGCAATCAACTACACAAGGTGTTTACATAGGTACAGACGGAATTAGACAGTACAATTCGGCTAATGCGTTTGTAAACATACAAAATGGAGTGCTTACGGCTAATGGTGTTGATTTGTCAGGAAGTTTCTCAATGACAGGCGGTTCAATAAATATAAATCCTGATAGTGCTGTATATAATTTAATTCATTTACGATATGAATATCCTAATTCTTCAAATTATTATGATTTTCAAATTACACCTAGCGGATGCTATCTTACAAAAGATTTATATAACAAAACAGATGTTAATGCGGGTGCGATATATGTAACTAATAACTACAACACAACCAAAAGAGTTAGCATTACACCTTCAAGCATACAATTAAGTAGTGAAGGTTATACCTATTTTGCAGCTTCTAGTAGCGGAATAACAGAAAATGGCTCGTTGTTAGCTAATAAGTATATTTCGCTTGGCAGAACATATGAGGGAACACACTCGGCAAGAGTAGGTGTTGAGGTAACAGCCAAAGAGCTTAATTTGTATGGCGATGCTTGTTTACTTGTTTTCTATTCTGAATTAGTAACATCATTGAGAATAGTTGCGCAAAAAGAATTATCAGATGGCACATATTCTGAATACGAATTTGCAAATGTATCTTCAAGTAGTGCAGATTGTTTAACAGCGGTTGCTTACATTCACGAAGATGATGTACAACAAGTATATTTTAAAGCAACGAGGGGTGGCACTATGACGAATGGTAATAAATATGTAGTTAGGGTAATACCTTTATAGAAAGGAGCAACACAATGTCAGTAGATTTTACTAAAAAGACTTGGTATGATGGTTCAGAGGGTGGAACACCTATAACCGCAGCCGAGTTGAACAGAGTTGAAACAGGTATTGATGATGTGGTAACACAGAGTAATGCCGACAAAACAAATATTGACAATCATACGGCAAGTAAAGTCAATAGTTCTAGTGGCGCACACGGATTGAGATATTATAGTGACAAGTTAGACTATTATGACGAAACCAACGAACAATGGGTAGAAATACAGACCGGTGGGGGTTCAGCAGACGAAGTAAGCTATGACAATACAGATAGTGGATTATCAGCTACAAATGTACAAAATGCTATTGATGAAGTTTTGGCAAAGGAAACTACCGTAACTACAGATTCATACGGATATGTTATTACTGACCCAAAAAATACTCACGTTACAATTCCACCGGCTTCTCTTTCAGGAACAGCTAGTATGGCTGTAAAGTCAGGAACACAAGGCAAACAATACACAATGGCGGACTCTGAAAATCATGTAAGTGCTGATTTTTATACAAAGAGTGCTGTAGATGAATTGGTAAGTGGTGGAGGTGGAACAGGGAATTATCCTGATTTAACTAACAAACCATCTATCAATGGTGTTGAGCTTCTCGGAAACAAACTTGTCGGACTTTTAAGTACGGACATACATATAAATGCTGATAAAATCGGTTATAGCGGAACAGTTAGCGGAGCAAGTACAGCTAAGTCGGCTATTGATGCACTTCAAAGTAGTTTAAGCGGACTTCACAGCGTGCCTAGTGGAGGTAATACAAATCAAGTTTTGGCTAAAAATTCAAGTTCGGACTATGATTTGAAATGGGTTAATCAGACAGGTGGAGGTTCAGGATTCAAGATAATTGTAACAGCATCGGACTATCCAAACAAAAGCGTTACTGTAACGGAATCAGATAGTGGTGATACAGTAACCGAAACTACTAACGCTAACGGAGTGGCAACTTTTATAGTTAGTGCTGGTACTTGGACGGCTACGGTAGATGATAGCGGAACAACGGTAACTCTTGGTTCGGTAACAGTTGGTACAACTAGCATTGAGTATTCAGGTGTTAAGTTTGCTTTTCACTATTCAGAGAATGATAGTAGTCCTGATAGTGTTACATATCCTAGTGGTTATGATAATTCAAATTGGGATTCAGATACAGCATATATGGACTTTGCAAACGATACATTCCATTATGGTAATTGGGACCCTAGTGGAACAAATGCAGCTAGGTTGTCGTGGCTATTTCCTAAACCTTGTATGCTTAAATCTGATGGAACAGTAGACTACTACTTAGACCCTAATGATTACACAAAGAAAGCTGATGGTACGGCTTCTGATATAGCAAACACAAGTTATGATGGTAACGCTATGATGGAGTGGGGGCAGAACGGCAATAAAATCTATTGGAAGATAATACCTGATAACGATAACAAAGGCTTTACATTCTGTGTTGCTAACTCAAAACTTGATGAAGATTATGATTGTTGGAATCATTATGATTGCGATAACAATATAAAAGACCATTTCTATACGCCAATTTACTTTGGTTCGCTTGTAAGTAATAAGTTAAGGTCATTGAGTGGACGGAGTAATTCAACAGGCACTACTAGACAACAAGAAATTAATTATGCAAAGGCTAATAATACAGACGCTAACAAAGCACATTGGTACACCGAAGTATACGCTGATTGGTTATTACAAGGTATGTTGACAACCCTTATTACTAAGTCGCTTGATAGTCAGACAAAGATTGGTAAAGGTAGGTCTGATCTAAGTAATTCTTCTGCTATCAATACGGGTACAATGAACACTAAAGGTTTATTCTGGGGTTCTACAAATGGTACTGATGGTGTTAAGTGTTGGGGTATGGAAAATACTTGGGGTAACTTATATAGAGCTATAGGTGGATTAATTGCAAGCACACAGACTATTAAAGTTAAATTGACACCTAACAACCATGACGGCACTACCGCAACAAGTTATAACCTAGATGGCACTGGATATACTACGGCTAATACTCTTTCTGGTTCTAGTGGTTATATATCTCATATGTATGCTACTAAGAAGTCGTTGACACCAGCTACTTTAAGTGGTAGCGAAAGCACATATTATTGTGATAGGTGTTATACAACTACAACGGCTAATACATATTACGCTGTTGTTAGCGGTAGCTGGGGCGATGGTGCTAATGCTGGTGCGTTCTTTGTTTTTCTCAGCTCTGTTGCTTCCATTGCTTACGCGAACCGTGGGGCTTCGCTCTCTTATAAATAGCCATTTTTTGAAAGGGTGAATTATGAGTGAGCAAAGCGAACGAATAAGAGGGGAAACGAGCCGTAGGCTTGTGTCTCCTAAAAATAATAAATGAAGTAATTTAATGTAATAGGGATATATACTACGCCTCTTTGTCGCTATTGTTAGCGGTAACTGGAACAATGGTGCTAATGCTGGTACGTTCATTGTTAATCTCAACAATGATGCTTCCAATGCTAACACGAACAATGGGGCTTCGCAATCTTATTTTTTATAGAATAATAACTAAATGTAGTATATATTCCTTGCCTCTTGGCAAAAATTAATCCGTAAATGGCATCTGCTAGTAGTTAATCGAAAGTGGATGAGGAAATAAGAGAAAGGAGTGTTAATATGCACTCATATAACCATTTAATAGATGTAGCCTTATCAGACGAAGTGATTAAGAAGTCTGTACATAAGGTTTCACTAAAAAGAAAGAAATATAGAAAAAGTAGAAAATACGCTAGTAACGAAGAGAGAACTTGTGAGTTAGTTCCTAGTTGGATAATAAATTATCACAATGATAATCATACGCCTAAGATAATTGAAGATGGTACAACTCATAAAATAAGAACAATTATAGTTCCTACCTTTAAAGAGTTAGTTGTTCAACATTGTGTTGTACAAGCATTACAACCAATGTTTAAGCGTGGAATGTATGAACATACCTACGCTTCTATTCCTAATCGTGGTTCTCATAAGGCAAAGAAATATATTGAGAAATGGATCGCAAAAGATAAAAAGAATTGTAAATATGTTCTTAAGATGGATATAAGACATTTCTTTGATACAATACCACACGATATATTAAAAGAAATGCTTGCTAAAAAGATACACGATAAGGCTATGTTAAATTTACTATTTGAGATAATAGATGTAACAGAAGTAGGATTACCATTAGGTTTCTATACTTCACAATGGTTATCTAATTGGTATTTACAAGGTTTAGACCATTATATCAAAGAAGATTTAAAAGCTGTATATTATGTTAGATATATGGATGATATGGTCATCTTTGGTAGTAATAAAAGAGAACTACACAAGATGCGTGTATTGATTGAAGAATATCTTAATAACAAATTAGGTTTAAATCTTAAAGGTAACTGGCAAGTATATAGATTTGATTATATTAAAAATAATAAACATTACGGCAGAGATTTAGATTTTATGGGTTTTAGATTTTTCCGAAATAAAACAATTCTAAGAAAGAGTATTTTACGCAGACTTAAACACAAAGTACAAAAGATAAGAAAGAAATTTAAACCAACTATATATGATATAAGGCAGTTGCTATCTTACAATGGATGGCTTAAAGCTACAGATACATACTGGATGTATCTTGATTATATCAAACCTTATGTTAATTTTAAGAAACTTAAAAAACGAATATCAAACTACGATAAACGCAAGGAGGTAATAGTATGAATATTATTTACAAACATATAGAAGGTTCACAAGCTGAAAGACCTTTAGAAGTTGATACTACTTCATCTAAGTCAGTAGTTTATTTACGCAAGAATATTGAGCGAGTGGAACATGAAGATGAGCAAGGTAACGTGTATGAGCTTTGGGAATATGACGAAGCTCAACTTACGCCTGATGAATACTCAATTTTCTTACAAGAGGATATACAGAGCAAGGTTGAGTATATGATTATGATGAGTGATTTATAGGAGGTATAAGATATGGAACATAGCGTTATGTTTTATAAAATAAAGTCTTGGTATGAGCAAGGACATTGGACAGCCGAAATGGTAGAAAACGCTGTTGTAAAAGGAAAAATCACGCAAGAAGAATGTGACGAGATTTTGGGTGTGAAAGAATAATCAATTTCATAGAAAACCTTGCGTATTTCAACATAAATCGTTTACTTGTGGTTTTATCGGATATAATGTAAAGTGAAAAACCATAGAAAGTGAGCGGATGTATGAGAAATACAATGAAGATACCGAAACTATGTAGATATACCAAAGCAGAGTTAGAATACTTTATAGACCGATGCAACTTTACTGATGAAGAATTAGAATACTTCAAACACAAGTCTAAAGATAAGACAATTACGGCTATATCGTATGAAATGAATGTATCAGAAGCAAAGGTATCTAAAATCGCAAGAAATGTGAAAAGCAAGATTATTCGAGTTCTATCAAGTTCTATTGAGTTAAAATCGAGTTAAAAAGCATACAATAATCGTACAAAAAGAGTACAATCCAAAGAGCCATTTTTCTTATATCCTATTTATGATAGGAGATGGGAAGAATGGCTTTTATATATGCTACTTGAATGTGTTTTTCAACATAATAAAACAGATCGTATTTACCTTAAACACGTTGTTTTCACGTTGTTTTTATGTTATAATAACATTAAATACAGTAAGGAGTGATACATATGTTTTATGTTTATGAATGGTATGTCAAAGAAACGGATGAAATCATTTATGTTGGAAAAGGGTGTGGTAATCGTTACAAAGTAAGAAAACACAACAAATTTTTTAATGAAATGATTAAAAGGTTTGATTGTGAAAGCAGAGTAATCAAACATTTTGAAAGTGAACAAGAAGCCTTTGATTACGAATATATAAGAATACGTGAATTAAAGGATAAAGGTCAATGTGTTTGTAATATTTATGAAGGTGGCAAGGGTGGAACACAAAGTTGGTGGACGGATGATTTAAGAAAAAAATATTCAAAAAA
>Ga0326513_10000244_pt1 | contig 43530 bp, 73 predicted proteins | sample 2_2465_0518_D_FD_203654 | JGI IMG/M metagenome (GOLD analysis project Ga0326513, IMG submission 203654) | Bovine rumen microbial communities from UC Davis, California, United States - 2_2465_0518 | ecosystem: Host-associated > Mammals > Digestive system > Stomach > Rumen | place: USA... | reverse complement strand
ATTCTTTGGATTGCTGAAAGAACTTTATCTGTAAAGGAATTTAAGGAATTTTCAGATGAGTTTGGAAAAAAGCCAGAAGGCAATCATGACGAAGTGCTTAAATTTATACTCAAGAAAGACCGGTAAGAGGTAATGAACGTTCAGATTACAGAATGCAAACGAAATATCCCGTGCGTGGATTGCGATAATGAGAAATGTTGGTTCCATGGTCAATTAATAGCTGATTGTCCGCTTTACAAATGCAACAGATCGGATGGTCTGTATGAAGACTGCGAAACGTGCGATCTTTTGAAAGAGCATATGATGGCAATTTATGAGGACAGGAGGCGAAGCGAATGAAAGAATATATTGTATCGATGCCTGCGGTCGGTCAGGTTGTACGGGAGCTAATCAGATGCAAGGATTGCAAGAAACGAAACCAACATCATGAATGCGAATATGGGTATCATTCTGACGATTGGTTCTGTGCTGATGGGGAAAGGCGGTAAGCTATGACGGATGCGATCCTGATTCTGATCCTGATATTTCTGCTCGGGGTGTTGACCGGTGCAATAATGAAATGGAGGTGATGCAAGTGGGAACACAAAAAATCTGTGACAGGTGCGGTGCGATCATTCCTGAATATGGCCGGATTAAGAGGATTGTGCATGAGCGGCACAGGATTGACCCGATTTTTCTGTCGGAAGAGAAGCGTCCGCTGAAGTGGGAGCTATGCGAGGAGTGTGCCGAGAGTTTTTTAGCGTGGTTTATGGAAAAGCGTGTCAAGGAGGAAAAACATGGAATTAAATGATTATCAGCGAAAAGCCGCAAGAACAAGCAGTACAGTTCTTTCACCAGATGAACACCTGATGAACGGATGCCTTGGATTAGCAGGAGAAGCCGGAGAGTGTTGTGATCTGCTTAAAAAGAATCAGTTTCAGGATGGAAGGGCAATCCGGGAAAAGATGCTAGACGAACTCGGAGATGTGCTTTGGTACATCGCTGAATCTGCGTCAGCTTTGGGCTATACGCTGGAAGAAGTTGCTGTTCACAACATAAAGAAGCTCATGGGCAGGTATCCAGAAGGATTCAATGCCGAGCGGTCATTACACAGGGAGGAAGCATGAAAGTAACCATGATCTATAGCCCGGAAGATAGAGAACTGAAGCTCTGTCTCCATGCTATCTGGGTAACAATGGGCAAGACAGAAGCCCCGGAAAAGCCTATATCAAGCAAACTGCTGTATAAGATTCTCCGGGCAAGGCACAGTCCTATCCGGGTGTTGAACTTTGCTTTCCTGATTGAAGACATTCCGAGCAACATAGCGACTCACCTTGTGCGACACGTTCACGCTGTACCTTTCGTATCGTCCTTACGGAACGACAGGCAGGACTGGATAGACGGTGATCTTGCTCCCCGAAACACGCCAGTGAACATGATCTTCTACTGCAACGCAGAAGAGTTGATGATTGTCGCCAACAAACGCTTGTGTGGCAAGGCAAGCAAAAAGACGCAGGATGTGGTTATGGCGATGAGGTTATGTGTGGTCGAGAAATACCCTGAGTTTAGAGAAATGCTGGTGCCAATGTGTCTATATCATGGCGGCGTATGCCACGAAATTGAATCTTGTGGGAGGTACGAAAAATGAACAGTCTGCACATTATTGGAAACCTGACTCGTGATCCGGAACTCAGAACGACACCCAGCGGCGCAACAGTCTGCTCATTTACAGTAGCGGTGAACCGCAGGAAAACCCAAAACAATCAACAACCCGAAGCCGATTATTTCCGGGTCAGTGCTTGGAACAAGCTTGGAGAAAACTGTTCCAAATATCTTGCAAAAGGAAGAAAAGTGTCTGTCGTTGGAGCTGTCAGCGTCAATACCTATCAAGGACAGGACGGAAAGACTTACGCAAACCTGAATGTAATGGCAAACGAAGTGGAATTCCTTTCTTCTCGGAATGATGAACCCGGCACAGGCCAGCCGCAAGAAGCTCCCGTATATGATGCTCAAAGCGGAATGATGGTGGTGGAAACAGATGAACTCCCGTTCTGAGTCATTTATTGCCCCAGCATGCCCGTGCAAAGGCTGTGATCAACGCACAATGACTTGTCATGGTGTTTGTATACAGTACAAGGACTGGGAAGCTTACAGAGCCAGAATAAACGCCAAGAAACAGTTAGAGCAATCGTCTTACACAAATAAAGCAGAAATGCCTTATTGGAGAAGACGAAATCGGCAAGAACGGAACAAGCGGTAAACGGTGTACTGCGGATTAAAGAATTCCAGCGAGTTTCCATCCGCAAAACCAAACAAACACAAGCAAAATAAAACAAAAACCAACAAAAGTAAGCAAAAGAAATCAAAAACAAGCAAAACATCCAGATTGGAAAAATTGACACTTTTTTCCTTCCTGCAAACGAAGAGAGGTGAAACAATGGAAGCGAATGATCTGATCTGCCAAGCAGACCGCATTGCCAGAGAGCAAGGGCTGACTCAGACGGATTGGTGCAGACGGTCAGGGTATGACCAGTATGGCAAACTGGTTAGCAATATGTTCCGGCGAGGAGACTGCAAGCTCACTGTTCTTACGCAGTTGTTAAAACCTCTCGGATACGAGTTACGCATTGCGAAAAAGGAGGACGCAACGTGAACAAACTGGAAATCGTCTATCTGAACCCTTCTGATCTTACTCCCTATGAGAACAATACCCGGAAACATGCACCCAACGACATTGAAGGAATCAAGAAGAGCATCCTTGCTGATGGGTTCAATGATCCAATCGGAGTCTGGGGAAACAATAACTTAATTGTTGAGGGTCACGGGCGGCAGATTGCCGCCTTGGAGCTTGGTTTGACGGAAGTTCCCTGTATCCGTCTTGACCATCTCACCGAGGAACAGCGGAAAGAGTACGCTATCAGGCACAACAGAAGCGCAGAAATGTCCGCATGGGACTTCTCAAAGCTGGAAGAAGAACTTGCTTCGCTGGATATTAGCGGCATCGACATGAGCGACCTCAAATTCACGTTTGAAGGAATGGCGAATGATACGTATGTGGACGATTTCTTTGACCGTGGAGTTGAAGCAAAGGAAAAGCCTGTAGTGCTTGGAGTTCGGGTTGTCTGTGGAACTCAGGATCAGGTGGATGAAGTGATGAATCTGCTGAAAGAAGCAGGATACAACCCGGAGGAATTATGATCGCAACGAGAGATCATGGCACATATGGGGAGAACCTCAAGGTGCACTTCGCTGGAGCAGAAAATATGGACTTCTCCTACATTCTGAAGGATGCCGGAGTTCAGTACTATCTGTTCACGGTACTGCCTTTCATCATGGATCAATTTAACATTAAATGGGGACGAATCACTTTGCTCAAAGAGGTGTTTCCGCATAAGGAATTACCGAAGTTTGCCAAACACATCATTATGGATAGCGGCTTGTTCTCGCTGATGTTTGGCGCATGCAAGGACGTTCGCCCGGATGAGAAATTTATCCGCAGATACAAAGATGCTATTGTTCGCTTTGTGCTTGAGAATAAATTGGATAAAAGCATAGCCTGCGTTGAGTGCGATTGCCAAAAACTACTCGGAACTGATTTAGCATGGGAACTCAGGTATCAGATGCGAGATGAAATACCGAACACAGTGATCAATGTTTTTCACTTTGAAGATGGCAAATATGGACTGGATAGGTTGATAGAATTCTCGGACTATATCGCCATTTCTGTTCCGGAACTTCGCATTGTGAAACCGAAAACGTACAAAGAGGATACGCACCGTCTCGCAAGTTATATCAAGAACAAGAAACCAGAGATTGATATTCATCTTCTCGGTTGTACGGAGCTTGGAATGCTCAAAGAGAATCGATTCTGTTCTTCATCGGATTCGACGTCATGGGTTTCAGCAAACAGACATGGAAGGATATGCCGACACAATGTCAACTTTCTTAAACCGGAGAAAATGGAAGAGATACGTGACAGGGTACGTTTTATGGTTGAAAGCTGGGGCGCAGAAGCGACTCCCACCAGAATCAAATATCTTTCGAATTACTGGTTCGCCGGGCATTTATTGAAATACGAGTATAGCAAAGCCGCAGGAAATCAGGATTGAAAGGAGGTGGGCCGTATTGAAAAAACGGGACTACGGATAGCAGTTCCATCACAACAGAGAACGATACGTTCTCCCTGAAACTGCAATGCCCCCATGAAGGACACAAAACGGAAAGGAGACTTTTATGAATCATCTTTATCTGGTACTGGAAATCATCGTTGCTTTCGGACTGCTTCTTCTTGCCAAGAAGTTCTTCGGCAAAGCCGGGATCATGGCGTGGATCGCTGTTGCTACTATTTTCGCCAACATCTTTGAAGCCAAAAACATCGAACTGTTCGGACTCAATCTCGCCGCTGGTCATGTTATGTTCGGATCGGTATTCCTTGCGACTGATATACTTAGCGAATACTACGGCAAAAACGTGGCGAAAAAAGGCGTCTGGATTGGCCTTGCGGCAGATATAGCCCTCATTGCCTGTACGCAAATTTGCCGCCTTTATACGCCTTCTGCACCGGACTCTGCAGACCCGGCGATTCAGCGGCTGTTTACAATGAGCCTGAGAATCACGGCGGCGAGTGCGGTCATGTTCTTTATCTCAAACTGGTGTGATGTTTTGCTCTTTGCGAAGATCAAGGAACTCACCGGAGGGAAGTACCTTTGGTTGAGGAATAACGTTGCTACAATCGTATGCAACTGCCTTGAAAACTTTCTGTTCTACATTCTTGCTTTTTATCCAACCTTCAGCATGTCCCAGATTGTCAGCATGGGGCTTGCCACTTGCCTGCTTGAATGCGTGATCGGCATCTGTGACACGCCTTTCTTATACCTCGCCAGAAAGATGAGGCACGGTGATGAGCTTGAATAACGAAATTATCGGCATAGTTGGAACGCTTATTATCCTGATAGGCTTCTTATCCAACAAGGAAAAGGTTATTCGAGGATTCGACATGGCAGGTTCGATGCTTTTTGTGATCTACGGCGTAACTATTGGATCACTGAGTACCATACTGCTCAACAGCGTTTTGATACTTGTTCATACATACAAGTTCTATCGCGGCAGAAAAGTGGAATGAAAGGAGGCTGAACCGCCATCGGTAAACCAGATTGGAATGCTATCCGAGCAGAGTATATCGGTGGCGGTATCAGCCAACGAAAGCTCGCTGATAAGCACGGGGTCTCTGCTGATGTGTTGATGCAGAAGGCGAATCGGGAACATTGGAAGAAAGACAGAGACAAAACTGTAAGCAAGACCATAGCAACAGTTCAGCAAAAAACAGCAAATGCTATAGCAGAGAACTCTGTCATAGCCGCCAGAATCAAAGCGAAACTGTTGCGCCAACTGGAACGTGAAATTGATGCCCTCCCAGAGAACATCGGCAGTGAAACCAGAAAGACCGTTGTCGATAACAGGTTCGGGGATGGAAAGGACAAAAAGAGCGCAGTGTATGGTCAGGTTGTTCATTCAGAGGAAATGTCCCGGTCATACAAGCTCCGTGACCTGACAGCCGCCTATAAAGACCTGACAGCGGATATGCCGAAAGAGAACAGCGCAGATGCTGTGAGGATTGTGATTGATGTCTGACGTAAAGATTTCGGAAATAATCGGGCCAGCGTTCTATGATCTGGCGCATGATGTTTTCCATCATGGACATACCCACTATGACCTGTCCGGTGGTCGTGGCTCGCTGAAATCGTCCTGTATCTCCATCCTGATTCCTGCCCTTATAGTTATGCACCCGAACACCCATGCTTGCGTATTCAGAAAGGTGCGTGACACTATCCGTGACAGTGTGTTTTCTCAGTATATCTGGGGCATAGACAAGCTGGGCATGGCAGACTATTGGGAAAGCCGGGTCTCCCCTATGGAGCTGATCTACAGGCCGACAGGGCAAAAGATCATGTTCCGTGGCACAGATGACCCAATGAAGCTCAAATCGATCAAAGCACCGTTTGGATACATTGCTTTCACTCACTTTGAGGAAAAAGACCAGTTTGCCGGGCGGAAAGAGATCAGGACAATATTACAGTCCACCATGCGTGGCGGGGAAACGTTCTGGAACTTTGAGTCGTACAACCCCCCGATAAGCCGTGATAATTGGGCGAATCTCGACAGCGAGGAAATCAGGAGCGACAGGCTGTGCCACAAATCATGCTATCTGGATGCGCCAAAAGAGTGGTTGGGAGAACAGTTTATTGCTGAAGCTGAATATATCAAGGCAACGAACGAAAGAGAGTACCAGCATGAATACCTTGGAATGGCTGTCGGCACGGGCGCAGATGTGTTTGAAAATCTGGAAATTCGTCCTATCACGGATGAGGAGATTAGCCATTTTGACAGGATTCAGAATGGCGTGGACTGGGGTTTCTATCCTGACCCGTGGGCGTTCAATCGGATGCAGTACGATGCCGCCCGGAGAATCCTGTATATTTTCGATGAACTGACCGGGTATAAACAGGGCAACAGGGAAACAGCGGACAGAGTGCTGGAAAAGGGACTGACTCACGAGGACAGAATCATCGCCGACAGCGCAGAGCCAAAGAGTGTCAATGACTATCGGAGCTTCGGGCTGAACTGCATAGGAGCGCAAAAAGGCCCGGGAAGCGTGGAATACTCCATGAAGTGGCTACAACAGCTCACAAAGATTGTCATTGACCCTGTACGATGCCCGGACACGAAGAAAGAGTTCTCGTCCTACGAATACGAGCGAGACAAGGACGGCGAGCTGATAAGCGGCTATCCGGACAAGAACAATCACCACATTGATGCTGTACGTTATGGGACTGAGCTGATATGGCGCAAGCCCGGACAGCCCGTAACAAGCAAATATGTATCACGATTTTGAGAGGTGAGAGCATGAAAACGTTTCAGGACTATCAGGCGGCGGTTGCGGCAGGAGAAACTATCGACTTCCTCTGTCAGGCTATCAACGAACACAGGAGTTCCCCGGAATATCGTATTGCTCTGGATGCGGACGAGTATGAAGCACAGAGAAATGTAACCATCAAGAACTGGGTGAAATACCTGTACACTTTTGACGGGAGAAAGGTGCCAGACTACACAGCGAGCAACAACAGGCTTGCGAATAACCTTTTTCACCGTTTAAACACGCAGAGAAGAACGTACAGCCTTGGCAATGGAGTATCGTTTACTAACACCGAGGAAGTAGTTGAGAATGGCGTAAAACACCAAAGAGATATTACCAAGGAGTTTCTTGGTGCAGACTTTGACACCATGCTGGATACAGCGGCCTATCTCGCTCTGATTCATCGGGTGTCGTTCATCTTCTGGAACTACGACCATGGGGATGTATTCAAATATACGGAGTTCGTACCGCTCTGGGACGAGGAAGACGGCTCTCTTAAAGCTGGTATCCGGTTCTGGTCACTTGACTGGAATCAGCGTCCTGTCGTTGTCGTACTGTATGAAGAGGACGGGTACACCAAGTACCACACCAAGCCGGGGAGCAAAGGGCTGGATATTGAGCTGTTGGAGGACAAACAAGCTTATAAGCAGATTGTCGCAACATCAGAAGCAGACGGGGATGTTGTCGTTGGTGAAGAAAACTATTCGTCCTTGCCTATCGTTCCTCTTTGGGGCAATAAACATAAGCAAAGCACACTTGTCGGAATGAGGGACAAGCTGGATGCTTATGACCTTATCGACAGCGGCTTTGCCAACGATCTACAGGAATGCGCCGAAATCTACTGGCTTATCGGCAATGCTCTGGGCGAGACAGACGAAAGTCTTGCAAAGTTCCGGGACAGGCTGAAGCTGAACCATATTGCGGTTATTGACAACGAAAACAGCAAAGTCACGCCCTACACACAGGAAGTTCCTACTGAGTCACGGAAAGTGTTCCTTGATGAAATCCGCAACCAGCTCTATGAAGACTTCGGTGCGCTGGATGTCCACACTGTTGCCGCAGGAGCTACCAACGACCACGTCGATGCCGCCTACCAGCCAATGGACGAAGAAGCGGACGATTTTGAATACCAGATAATCAAGTGCGTCCGGCAAATCCTGAAGCTGAACGGCATTGACGATACACCGCAGTTCAAGCGGAATCGGATTTCCAATCAAAAGGAACAAGTTGAAATGGTCATGTCCTGCACTAACTATCTGGACGATGAAACAGTTCTATCCAAACTGCCGTTCATCACTGTTGACGAAATACAGGATATCCTCAAGAAGAAAGAAATGGAGGATGCCGCCCGAATCAAGCGTGAACAGGAAGACGGCTTCGGAAACCAACAGGAACCGCAGGAGGAATAACCCATGGTTGATCTTGGCATGAGGTTGACTGACCGCAGGGAGGAACGGATACGCCGGGAGCTGAAGAGCATATACACCGAAGCCAGCAAAGACCTACACGAGAAAGCCAGAGACTACCTAAAACGGCACTACGCCATAGATGCACAAAAGAGAGCCGCCCTTGCCGCTGGGGAAATTACCAAAGAACAGTATCGGCAGTGGCAGACCGGGCAAGTGTTCATGAATAAGCAGTGGCAGTCAAGGATACGCCAGATGGCAATGTCACTTGTAAACGTGGAACGTGAAGCGGTCAAGATTGTGCACGGTGAGCAAGTGGAATGCTTTGCGGAACAAGCAAATTATTTTGAATTCCGCATAGACAAAGACCATGGTTTTGGCATGAATTTCGGTCTGTATGATACTCATACTGTTACACGGCTTGTCCGAGACGAACCGGAACTCCTCAAGCGTAGACACGTTGACGTAGGGAAAAGCGAAGCGTGGAATGTCAAAACGATACGCAACTGTATCATGCAAGGGATACTTCAAGGAGAGAGCATACCTGATATTGCAAAAAGAATGGCACGGGATACTGCTTCAACGGACATGAAAGCCATGATCCGATACGCAAGAACGGCCATGACAGGAGCGCAAAACGCCGGACGATTGCAAGCAATGAGGGAGAGCAACAAACAAGGGATCGTCTGCTTGAAGCTCTGGATTGCTACAGGGGACGATAGAACCCGTGATGCTCACGCAGAGCTGGACGGGCATACTGCTCCGGTAAACACTCCTTTTGATAGTGAGCTTGGCCCGATTATGTTTCCCGGTGATCCAAATGCGACAGACGAAAACATCTGGAACTGCCGTTGCAGTCTGGGGTATGAGTATCCAAAGGATGCGGAATCTGTGTCAATGTACGGCGAAGAGTATGATGGCGAGGAAGAAGAATTTGAATACTGGCTGGAAGGGGCGGCATAAAAATGGCAAAAGGTTCATGGGTGTTTGAATTCAATTCAAACGTTTCTCAAATAAAGCGCATGACAGAAGCGGCGAAGATTGCCGCTCTGGAAAAGATGGGCGGGACAGCAGAAACATACGCTAAGAAAGCTTGCCCTGTTGACACTGGAAGACTCAGAAGTAGCATTACACATCAAAAACAGGACGAAGACACTATGCTCGTAGGTTCAAATGTGGAATATGCGCCATACGTTGAACTTGGACACAGTCAGGAACCCGGACGATATGTTCCAGCAATTAAAAAACGGCTGGTTGCGAGTCATGTTGACGGTAAGCCTTTTCTTCGTCCTGCAATAGAGAACCATACCTCCGAATACATCCAAATAATAGAAAACGAGATGAAACACGTATAACCAGCAAAAAATTGACACTTTTTTCCTTCCAAACGTGTTAACAATAATAGAAAATGCGATTGACGGGCGAAGTACAGCCCAAAAAACATCTCCGTAGGTGCGAAGCACAGCACCCGAAGTAAAGGGAGGATCATCAAATGGCATTTACCCGGTCTTTTCTCAAGGCTACTGGACTGACTGACGAGCAGATTTCAGCCGTCATGGAAGAACACGTTGCTGTCACGAACGGCTTGAAGCAGGAACGCGACAACTACAAGGCAGATGCGGACAAGTTGCCCGACTTGCAGAAGAAGTTGCAGGATGCCGAAGCCAACGAGAACTATAAGAAGAAGTACGAGGACGAGCATACTGCGTTCGAGAACTTCAAGACCAAAACGGCAGAAGATGCCAAGGCCGCTGAAGTACGTGCGGCTTACCGTAGACTGCTGGTCGAAGAAAAGATCGGCGAAAACAAGCTGGACAAGATCATCAAGGTAACGGACTTCTCCGGCATGAAGCTGGACAAGGACGGAAAGCTCGAAGGTGAGTCCGACTTGCGTAAATCCATTGGTGAGGAATGGGGAGAGTTCCGCACTACTGTTTCCACCAAAGGGGCGAAAGTATCAACCCCTCCTGCTGGCGGCGGCAACAAACTCACGAAAGAGGACATTCTGAAGATTGAGGACACCGCTGAACGCCAGAAAGCAATTGCGGAAAATCTTGAATTATTTCAGAAAGGATGAGGTGAAATATGCCTGCTACGAATGTTGAAACCCTTACCAATCCCCGCGACAGTCTGCCGAATGTTTACACCAACATTACGGCTCGGGAGATTGATTTCGTAACCCGGTTCAATAAGAACTGGGATGCCCTGCGCAAGATTCTGGGCATTATGCGTCCTATCCGTAAGACTCCGGGCACACAGCTCGTTACCTACAGCGCGTCTGTCGCTCTGGAAAGTGGTAATGTCGGCCCCGGCAGAGTTATCCCGTACAGCAAGTCCACCGTGAGCAAGGCTGGCATGGCTGACCTTACTCTGGAAAAGTATGCCAAGGCCGTTCCGATTGAGGATGTAAACACGTACGGTGCTCAGATCGCCATCGAGAAGACTGATGAAGCGTTCCTGAATGAACTTCAGATGTCCGTTCTGACTCGGTTCTTCAATTTCCTCAAGACTGGAACTCTGACCGCCGCCTACACCACTTTCCAGATGGCTTTGTCCATGGCTCGTGGCAAGGTGCTGGACAAGTTCGCCAAAATGCGGCACACTGTTACCAATGTCGTAGGCTTCTGCAATGTGCTGGATGCCTACGCCTACATTGGTGCGGCTGACATCACCGTGCAGACCGCTTTCGGCATGACCTATATCGAGAATTTCCTTGGATATAGCACGCTGTTCCTGCTGTCTGACCCTGATATTCCCCGTGGCATGGTTATCGCTCTGCCCGTAGAGAATATCGACCTGTACTATGTTGACCCCGGCGACAGTGAGTTCGCCCGTCTGGGCCTGAACTACACCGTACAGGGCGAAACCAATCTGCTTGGTTTCCATGCTAATGGTAACTACAGCACCGCTGTCGGCGAGAGCTTCGCTCTGATGGGCATGGCCCTCTGGGCTGAATATCTGGACGGCATTGCTGTTGTCAATCTGGGTACTGAATCCTTCTCTGCTGTGTCCAGCCCGTCTGGAAACCCTGCGGCTCTGGGATACTATGAGAAGGACACCAACAACGAGTATTTCCGTACTACGGATACCGAAGTTGCCAGTGGGAAGACCTACTATACCCGGACGGTTACACCTGCCGCCTGATAGGAGGACGCCATGTACAAGGTACTCTACGCTTTCACGGACTTGCAAGATGGAAACACTATATACCATAGTGGAGAAATCTACCCTCGCAAGGGCGCAAGCGTGACAGATGAGCGCATTGCAGAGTTAGCGACCTCTGCTAATAAGCTGGGTTATCCCTTGATTGCCGAAGTGCATGAGCTGAACCCGGACGGGGAACCTGCCCTTGAGAGCCACGAGAAGCCTGTTTCTCGGGCTTCCAGCTCTCAGGGTAGTGTTACTCCTACCAAGCCCAAACAAGCGGCGAGAAGCCGCAAAAAACCCCAAACAAAGGGCGTTGCAGAGAAATAAAGCAGAAAGGAGAGAGAAAATGCTTCAGACGGTCATGGAATATGTTCACAATATGTTCATCAAGTCACCGAATCCGGGAACATATACGATCCAGAACGGGGCTATTTCTCCCTCCGTTGCTGTGAAAGATGGACAGAGAATTTGGATCGTGGGTAGCGATCTGAATGATGGCGTATACACGTATCACGAAACCGGCTATCAGAATGACGATGACACAGAAGCGGTGGGGCTTCGGGACGAGGTGTTTTCAGGGAGCATCTGTGCACTCGCTGTTCCTCCTGCGGTGATTGCACTTGCCGAAGAAATCAAGCAGTGGGTGGAGAAATACGGTGAAGCTGTAAAAAGCCCGTATTCAAGCGAAAGTGTCATCGGTGTGTACAGCTATGAAAAAATGACTGCCAGTAAAGTCGGTGGAGGCAATCCAAACCTTGGGTGGCAAGATATGTTCAAGGCACAGCTTGACAGATGGAGGAAGGTGAGCTTTTGAACCTGATTGAATCCATGATGGAAGATTGCGTATTCCTGAACAAAGTCAAAGTAGATGACCCTGTGGGCGGCTACAAAGACGATTATCAGGATGGTGTTACTTTCAAAGCGGCTATCCTCAAGAACAGCACGACAGAAGCACAGATAGCTGAGAAGAACGGCGTTTCTGAACTGTTCACTATCGTGACAGACAGGAACATGGTGCTTGAGTTTCATGATGTTCTTCGCCGGGTGTCGGACAACGAAATCTTCCGGGTAACAAGCCGAGCTGTTGACAGTCAAGCCCCAGCGGCAAGCACGGTAAAGATTGCTAAAGTCACAGCGGAAAGATGGGTGTTACCGACATGATGAAAGTAGCCGCCGCATTAAAGACTTTTGCCAGCGGGTTTGATCTTCCTGCTTATGCAATCGGCTCTGTCCCTGACCCTGTAACTCTCCCTTATATCACCTTCCCTATCGTTGAACCTGAGTGGAACCGGAATGCGAGTTTCTACATTCAAATCTGGCACAGGACAACGAGCAATACCGAACTGCTGACAAAAGCAGACGAAATCTGCCGGAGAATCGGGACTGGGTTAATAATCAATCTTGAAGGTGGCTATTTGGTTATCTGGCCTGAGTCCCCGTTAGTACAGCTCATGGTGGACGGTGATTTTCGGAGTGCGTACATAAACCTATCAATCAATGCATATCACGTTCCGGGCGAGTAAACCCGGAGAAAGGAGTAACCTATGTCGGCACCGGGCATGACATCCCCGATTAGACCTGATGCGTTTAAAAAGCTTCAGCTCAACGCCGGAATCTTTTTGACGGGGTTTGACCATTCGTCTATTTCAGATGCGACTGCACTAAAAACAGCTTTGGCTTCCGCTGTAACTGCCGGAACAAGCATTTTGGGCGTAACTCGTGGCGGTGGTACTTTCACTGTCACTCGTGAAATTCGCACACCGGAAGTGGACGGCATGCGCTATCCCTACAAGGGAGGTGACTTCGTTGATTCCGTTGACGCTTACCTTGGCGGCACTCTTCTGGAAGTCAATCCTGATAACTTCGACCGTCTGCTTGGAACTGGCGATAAGCAGACTTCCGGTAAGAAAACCACCGTGACAATGCGGACAGCAATTGATCCTGACACCGATTATCTGGACACATTGTGCTGGGTGGGCGATATCGCTGATGGAAGTCTCGTCCTTATCGAACTAGACAATGCGTTCAACACCGGAGACTTCACGTTTACCTTCACAGACAAAGGCGAAGGCACGATGACTTTTGAATTCCATGCTCGTCAGGCATCCGTAACTGATTACGATAATGCACCCTTCAGGGTGGTATTTTTCGACAAACCAGCGGTAGGGGGCTAACAACTGAGGCGCAAGGGTTAGCCCTTGCGCCTAACACTTTTTAGGAGGAGAAGTGTAACATGAAAATTTCCGAAATGACCAATGAACAGGCGACAGAAACTTTGATCAGACTGTCTACGCCTTTTTCCAATCTGTGTGACAACGATGAGCTTGTTGAAATACTGACCAACGCACTGAGTTTGCGCAAAGAACCGCCTTTGAAAGTCGTTGGGAAAATACTCCCAAAGCTGATCACCTACGGCTTGAAAGAGCATAAATATGATGTCTATGAAATCGTTGCGGCTCTTCAAGGCGTTCCGATGGAAAAGGTAGCAGACATGAACTTTAAAGAAACTGTTGACTTTGTTCGGAACAGTTATGATGAAATTCTGAGAGATTTTTTTTCGCAGTCAGCAGATACGACAAAACAATAAGAAAACGTATCTGCATCGTGTTAATCAAGTACGGTTGGCACGGCTTTCATACCCTCTTCGCAACGCTTGAAGATGATCAGCGCAACATTGCTTATCAGGATTACACAGCAACCATGTCACGAAATCTCCTGAAAGCATTCCTGTCGTTTGTCGGAAGTGATTATGATCCACCGTCTTTTATAGACATTGTGTACCATCATAACACGGAAAAAGAGCCGACAAAAGAAGAGGTAATCAATCACATCCTAACAAGGTTAAACGAGGTGTAATGTATGGATGCAATGACCCTTGTGGCAAAGCTCACACTAAATACATCTGAATATGATTCCAACCTTACCTCAAGCGAAAAGAAAATGAAGGGCTTGAGCACGGGTGGCATTGCATTTGGCAACATCATTTCCAATGTGGTTACAAAAGCATCCAAAGCTCTTTTTGACTTCGGGAAAAGCACAGTACAGGTTGGAATGGATTTCGACAGCACAATGTCGCAGGTCAAGGCTCTTGGACAGCTTGGAGACGACAAACTGATGCTTCTTCGTGACAGAGCTATAGAATTGGGCGCAAGCACAAAGTTTACTGCCGCACAAGTCGGAGAAGCTTTTTCTTTCATGGCTCTTGCTGGATGGGACACAGAGGAAATGCTCGCTGGTATTGACGGCGTTCTGAACCTCGCGGCGGCTTCTGGTGAAGACCTTGGACGGACTTCTGACATCGTAACGGATGCTATTACAGCGATGGGCTTGACAGCAAATGACGCTGGGCACTTTGTAGATGTTCTTGCCGCCGCATCTGCAAACTCCAATACGACTGTGTCCCAGATGGGTGAAGCCTTTAAATTCTTGGCTACAACTGGCGGCGTTATGAAGTACAGCATTGATGACGTTGCAACTACCCTTGGATTGCTTGCTAACAACGGAATCAAAGCGAGTCAAGCCGGAACATCAATGAGGCAGATTCTAAACACGCTTATCAACCCGACTGACAAAGCTTCAAAGGCAATGGCAAATCTTGGTATCTCACTGTTCGAGCCAAAGACAAACGCCCGAAAACCTCTTGCTCAAGTCTTAAAAGAGTTTCGAGATGTTTTTAAAGACGCTGGGTTGCAAATGGAAGAGGGCTTTGATCCGGAAGAAATGCAAGAGCGGTTAAACAAGTTGAATGAATGGTATGATGCTGAATATGCCGAGATACAAAAGATGCCGTCAGGACAGCAAAAAGCTCTTCGCGACCTTGACAAATTATACGATGAAAAATTCGTTGAAGAGATGAAGCCAAATGAAGCATTTCTTGCTAAACTTGGCGACATTGGCGGCTTGCGTGGCATTTCTTCGCTGTTTGCTATCATGAATAGCACGGACGATGATTTCCAGCAACTTACTGATTCTATTGCTAACAGCAAGGGCGACGCTGAAGAAATGGCGAAGACCATGCTGGATAATTTGCAGGGCGATATCACTATTATGAACTCCGCAATGGAGGGCTTGAAGATTATAGTCTCCGATTCCTTCAAGGAAGACCTTCGCTCTTTTGTCCAGACGCTAACGGAAGAGATCGGAAACCTGAACGAAGCATTTCAGGAAAACGGCGTTCTCGGAATGTTCACCAACCTTGCCAACTGGGTTATTGACGGTCTTGTCGATTCCTTGAGCAAACCGAGTGATAAGAATGTTTCTGACTTTGGAGAAGCCATCGGAACCTTTATCGGCGCAACTGTAGCGAAGCTCGTTACAAATCTTCCGGACATGGTGTCAGGCATTATCACTATTGGCGAAAGTCTTGCTGGTGGGCTTATTGAAGGGCTGTTCAAGGGGCTTTTCGGCGAGAACAGCGAATCTCAACAGCTTATGGATACCCTTGAAAAACAGCTTTCCGGCATTGAGGTTGACAATGTCAAAGCACAGGGACTGCTTAGTTACCTCGAACAGCTTGCGAGTTCTGGGGAAGAAAATGTAACACAGACCGAAGCTTGGAAGACCGCTGTCGAAGAACTGGAAGCCATTATGCCGGGCGTCAAGAGCCAGCTCGAAGCAGAAGGGGCTACGCTGTCGGAAAACGTTGCGAAAGTAAAGCAGATGACGGATGCCTACAGGAGACAGGCTATCCAGCAAGCCATGGTCAACACACTGCAAAAGCAATACGAACTTCTTGCAGAACAGGGTGTTGAACGGGAGAAGGAAATTATCAAGGCGAACATTGCACAGAGCCAGCAAGATGCCGCGAGAAGCTTACTGCTTGAAAATATTGGGAAATACGCAACATATCTCCAAAAAGAAGTGATGAAAGGAAATATAGAAGACACCGAACAGAACCTTGATTACTATAGGCTATTGTCTGAGGGCAAAATTTGGAACGGTGAAGGCTATAGTGATCTTTCTTCACTTAGTTTTGAAGAACTCCAAAGTATGCTTGGTCAGCTTATCGGCGCATCAGGAAACGCAGGAGAACTGAACGAAGGTATGCTGTCCATGGAGGAGTTGCAAGCTGTAGCAAGCCAGTACAATCAGGCCGCAAACGATCTTTCCACGGCAAACAGCAACATTGAATCCATCAACTCCGCAATGGCCTCTACAAAAGAAGCAATTGCTACTACCGAAGCGGCTGTTCAGTCTGTATCTCAGGAGCTGAACGGTGCGGCACAAGGGATCGGCCCTGCCGGGGCTTCTGTCGTGTCAGCCCTGAACAATGCGGCGAGCAGGATAGGAAGCTTTTCTCCTACTCCTGTATATACCCACGCAAAAGGCTTGAATACTGTTCCGTATGACAATTATGTCGCTCGCTTGCACCGTGGAGAAAGGGTGCTGACAAAAACCGAAGCGAGACAGTACCGTGAGGGCAATGCGAACGTTGACTTTGGCGCAGTGATGGGTCAGATAACCGATGCAATTAAGAACGGGATGTCAGGAGCGACAGTTCAGAGCTTCCTCAATGGGAAGGACATCACGAGAGCAGTCAGCAGAGAACTTGGTAATCAGATGAAAGCAAGGAGGTTCGCAAAATGATAAGCCGTTATGAAGCTACGCTGAACGGCGTTGCTCTTAGCAGTATAAACCACGACCTCCTTATCCTTGATATCCAGTATGGCGATGTGCCGATTGAAATAGGCAGGAACCAACTCGCACACCGGGACGGAGCAATCATATATCGTCAATACCGCGAAAAAGCAACTGTAACAATCACATTCGAGTTGCATATTTACGATATAGCAGACCGTCAGGGAGCTTTACGGGATGTCAACCTGTGGGCTAAAAACGGCGGGATACTTGAAATAAATGACAGGCCGGAACAGCGGTTGCAGTGCGTTGTAGACAGCTATGCCTCAATCGACAGCGCAAGAGATTGGACTAAACCTTTGCAGATAACATTTGCGGCTTACGAACTTCCTTTCTGGGAAGCAAAGTCTGTCCAGTCCCTTACACTCACCGGGAGCAGTGGGAGCGGTTCTCTGGCTGTTCAAGGGAACTATGACGGTGCGCTGATTGGTGCTACGGTTTCTTCGAGCGGCACTTTAACAAACGTGACACTTCGAGCTAACGGTGAAGCTATGACGCTTTCCGGTATGTCTGTCAGCACTTTCCAGATCAGCTATGACAGCCATCAGATACAGTCGATCAAGAGCGGGAGCACTTCCCTACTGGCCTACAGAAGCGGCGTGTCTGATCTTCTTGCCAAGTGCGGAGCTTCCAACTCGTTTTCTTTCACTGCGAACACGAGCGCAACAGTAGTATTTAGAGTGAGGGGGTTGTGGGTGTAATGTACAGAATACCTCTTCCCCGGCTGTGCGATAGTAACCTGAATCAGATACGGCATCTTCAGCCGTTATCCTTGTCTGTAAGCTTGGACATAAATCCGCTGTCCTCTGCCAGTATGGAGCTTCAGAGGGGCGAAAAAATCCCGGCAAGGTCATACATTGAGCTGTTCACATCCATCGGATCAGTTGGTTACTTCCGGGCAAGATCACCGCAAGACGCTTACGGGGAACAGCGCACAACAGTCGAGCTTGAAAGTGCGCTGGCTGAAATCGGTGACTGGCTTGTCAGGGAAGAAATCAAAGAAACAAAGACCGCTGATGAAGCGGTTAGAACCATCTTCAGTCATTATCGGGGAAACCGCTGGCAACTCGGAAGCCTTTCCGGGATTGATGGGGATGTTGCTCTTGAAGTCAATTACAAGTCAGTCCTTGATGCTCTTCTTGGCATTCTCGAACAGAAAGCAGATGCCATGATAGAAATGGACTTCACGACATCGCCAAAGTGGACGCTCAATATTGTATCCAGAGGATCAACTGTTGCCGCCGAAGGTCGGCTTGCTCGGAACGTAGAATCCGCAAGGGTTGAGCTGGATGATACGGAACTGTGTACCCGTGTATATTACGAGATTCCGGGAGCCCAAAAAGGTGAAACCGTATGGGAACACATAGACAGCGACACGAAAGATACCTATGGCGTTGTCGAACAGACGGTTATTACCGGGAGCGGAGATACGCAAGCGCAATGTGAGGAAAAAGCGAGGTCTTATCTCAACGCTCATAAGAATCCGAAAATCAGCGTAGAGATTGACGCTCAAGACCTGTCCATTATCACAGGGGAAACGCTGGACACGTTCAAGCTTGGAAAGCTCTTCCGGCTTGCTCTACCTGAATATAACGTTACTGTAGAAGAACACATTACAGCCCTGTCGTGGGATGATGTATACGGCGATCCCATGAGCATCAATGTCCGTCTTGCTGATGAGATGGAATCTCTCCTTACCTACCTTCATGACGCTGAAAAAGGCGGTGGCGGTGGCGGAAAAAAGGATGAGGAAAAATGGAAAGAGTTTGAAACCGGATTTGAGAAGACAGATGAAAAAATAGAGCTGTGGGCCAGAAAATACACAGAACTGGGAGAGACAGTCAATCAAGCCATGCTCCGCATTGATGCCATGAGCATTCAGCTGGAAGTATTGGCTGGAATGCAAGGTGAACTTTCTGCCCTTGGTTCAAGAATTACTCAGACAGCAAGCTCTATTAGAGCAGAGTTGTGGGATGTAAACAAAAATCTTCGGTCGTTTGTAGAACTGACTGCCGCACAACTCCGTGCTGAATTTCAGAACAGAGATCAGCAGACGATCAGCTATTTTGAAATTACGAGTCAGCATCTGTTTGCCACGTTCCGGGATGAAATAAATGGCAAGTGGGGCGAGTTCGAAGTATCTGCGGAACACCTTCTTGCAAAGTTCCGGGACGATATAAACCAGCTCACCGGAAAGCTTACCGTCACAGCAGAAAAGACAGAGAGCTATCACCGGGACATGATCAACAAGTACGAAAGCTGGTTGACTCATACTGCCAGTGAGATTAGCGGCATCATCCGCAGACTTGATAGCATCGAAGGATCGGAACTTATGCTTCACGCCGATGAAGCATGGATGCTCGTCAATAATGTTTCTGTCACTCAGGACGGCAAGGTCAAGTTCAAAAACGGCATTTACATCAATCAGAACGGAACCTACATGGGCGTATTCACCACCAATGGTGAAAGCAAAGAGCTTAATGCTGGCGTTGCTGTAGAAATGCTGAATGATGGCACTACAAGCACGAGGATCAAGGCAGATGTTATTAACCTTGATGGGTATGTAACAGCAACTTATCTTACGACCAATTACTTGTCTGCTGATGAAATTGAAGCGGATTATTTGCAGACCGATAATCTCGGATCGGAAATAGCCAATATTGGGACGCTTCATGTTGCAAGCCTGCAATCGGAACGAGGCGCGGTTACTGCTCCTACTATAAGCGCAGGAAGTTCGTTGATAATTGGTGGTGTAAATACTGGCAATCAACTTCTATATGCACTTAAAAGCGTCAGTAAAACAGAGTCTGGCGGTACTGTAACATTAACATTTACAGATGTCCAAGGCAATACTTCAGATGTAACTTTTAGCCGAGCCGGGCTAATAACCGGGAGTTGGTCCGGCGATACATTCACAGCTTCGCTGTCAACTACCGGGACAACCTCTGTATCGACTAAGGTTATACTCACAGCGGATGGGGCTGGCGCCACCAACTTTTCTGTTGTAGCAAGGGACAATGCAGGACAAACCGGGAACACAATTACCAGCTTGCGTATCTATCTTACTCTTGACGACACTCTAAAAATTGTAAAAGCGAGGGCTGGGAGTGCTTCGGGGTCGTCATATGCTCAGATTGATGTTAGCAGTTTATACAATAGCGGTTATACCGCAGGAGAAGATTCGGTTACACTTTCCACATCAGGATGGATGAATGGAGCGAATGTTGTAAATGCAAGCAATGGAGAAAGTGAAAGAATCACTCTTCCTTCTTTTTCCTATTCCGGTGGAACGACATTTGATTCGTCTCATGTAACTACTGTTTATTTTACAACCGAGAGCGTTACGGGGCCAGTTCTAAGTGTTGATATTGATGCATCAAGCCAATATACAGCAGGTTTTAATGCAGGGAAAAATGGTGTTACACTTTCCCAAGGTGGATGGGTGAACGGCTCTAATGTTGTAAGTGCATCTAATGGGGAAACGGAAACGGTAAGTCTTCCGTCTTTTAGCACATCAGGAGGGGACACATTTAATTCGTCTCACAAAACTACTGTATATTTCTATACAGCAAGCGTGACGGGGCCGTTAAAAAGTGTTGAAGTAGATGCTTCTTCCCAGTATACAGCTGGATGGGATGCTGTCGCATTTAACGATTTCACGATTGCCTCCGGGAAGATAACCGCAAACATCAAAAACGGGAAGTCTAAGAACCTTACTATAGCACAAACTCAAGCCTCGTGGGACTACACAGCAAAAACAAAAGCTGTAACCATCAAGGCCGGAGGTATAGAAGTTCTTGCATTTGATGTTGATGGCGCAAATATGTGGAACCATGGCGGTCAAACAGCGTATGTAAACCAGAGTAGTCAAACGCTTGGAGTTGCTGGAAGCATTACAGTTTCAGCAAGATATACAAGCGCATCCGGGAATGAGTCAACACCGACTACTGACAATGTAAGCTGTACAATTACAGCACCAACGCCAAATCCTGTCCTTGAGTTCACCGACTTGGACACAACAAATGGCACCTGCAATGCTATGGCCTATGAAAGTGGATACAGGGACACTTATCATTCTCAGAAAGTTGCAATCAGCCTTGATACATCTGCAAGCTGGTCGAGCGGAACGCGCATGATCTACATAAATGCGAGAAGTGGTCACATTGCTGGCAAATCCATTTCCATGCCGGGTACGGCGTCATGGAAATGGAGCAATCCGGCACAGGCATATGTGCAAGCATCGGTTACAATTGGCGGTAAAACATACACTGCAAGCAAGAAGATAGACAGCGGATGGTTGTAATAGGAGGAGAAGCCATGAATAGCAGTTGAACAGCTCATGGATGCAAACAACCCACAACGACAAAAAAACAGGAGGAAGAAAATCATGGAAGAAAAGAAATTTACTCAGGGTCAGCTCGTTATGGCATTCGCACCGGTTATGAGGCTCAATGCGCAGTCTATCAGTCGGGAGTACAGCAAAAAAATCTATCAGCTCAAAAAGACGCTTGAATCCATTCTTGAATATCAACGGCAGGAAGAAGAAAAACTGCTGGAAAAGTACGGCGGTCACGTTGAACCGGACAATGTCACAGTCAGCTTTGACGGAGACGATGAAAAAGAGAAGAATCACCGCATGATCAATTATGCGAAAGCGAGGAAAGAGCTTCTCGACACCGAAAGCGTTGCCGAAATCACGCCTTTTTTCATTCCAAAAGATGTCCCCGTAGAAATCAGCGGTGAAGACATGGAAAAGCTGGAAGGAATCATTACTTTTGAGTAAGGAGGGCAAGCATGAATTATCAGGATTTTGTCGATATCGTCCGGGAAACCATCGTGAGCTATGCAAGCCAAAGATACGGCGAACCGCTGTCCATTGTTGACGTCAACGTTATTTGGAACGGGCAGATGCTTGATACCAGAAAAGCAGTTGCGCTTGCTGGGAACAGAATTTACATGGTCACTTATGAGGACGGCAAGTTCACGACTGTTCAGCCGTACGTAAAGGACATCAAGGAGGTTGAATAATAATGGCATGGTCAACACCAACATCACAGAGCCTTGGAAGCACATACACAACTACGCAGACGCTCAACGGGGTTGACTTTACAATCACCGTCCAGACCAACAGCAAGAGGGCGAATTACGCAAGTATTTCTGCATCTGCCACGACTAGTGACGCAAAAACAGCAAATGCAACATCAAATGCCATTAATGCTCTCATTACTGCGTTACAGACTTTGGTTGATGACAATGCTGGAACGGGATCGGGTAAAGCGTTCTAGGAGGTTACAGTATGGATGTCCCAGTGCGTGAGCTTATAGCTCAGTTCCAAGAGATGCACAGAGAACATTGGAGTTACAAATGGGGGGCAAGCGACGAAGGCTGTGTAGATTGTTCGGGAGCTTTTACATACGCATTTAGACAGTTCGGCCTTTCCTGCCCACATGGAAGCAACAGCATAGCAAGAACGTACATTGTCGGCGATTTGCTCCCCGCCATCGAAGCTCAGCCCGGCATGGCGGCTTTCAAGGTCAAAAGCTGGCAAGAGGACGATAAGAACAACAAATGGTACGGCAAAGCACCGGGGAATGTGTACCATGTCGGGCTTGTGGACGAAGACACAAGATATGTCCTCAATGCAAAGGGAGAACAGGCTGGTTTCAGCCGTGACAAGTTAAACAGCTGGGACTATGTCGCTTATCTCAAGCACGTAGACTACGAAGGAAAGGAGATACCGATTATGCAGAAAGCTAAAGTTGTATTGCCGCAGGGGGCGACAGGAAACACAGTTAGACTCAGGAAAAGCCCGAAGCAAGTGCCGGACAACATTGTCACTAATGTCCCTGTTGGAACCACAGTGCTTGTGATGGAAGACAGCGGAACATGGTGCAAAATTGAGTACAACGGACAGTCCGGCTATATGATGAGCAATTACTTAGAATATGCCGGGCAGGATGGAGAAGCAAACACACTGACTCCTGATCAACTTGAACAGATTGATGCCGCTCTCATCCAGATCGAAAAGGCTATTGATGTCATAGGCTCCATCGTTGGAAGAGGATAAACACATTACAGGCAGGTGAATATTATGAGGGGAAACACAATACAGGTGCATCTCGGGCGGGGACGGGTCGGAGAAGCCGGGAAACTGTTCCAATACGATGCCGGACAACGGCTTGTGATTCACGGATGCGACCTTCCTCCGTCTTACGTTGTGCATTTCAGCAATACGGAGCTTGGAGATGGAAAGCCATATGTTGGGGATGAAACCGGAGTGGATATCCCTGATGAATATCTCCTGTCTGGACAGGACATATATTTCTGGGTGCGTGTGTCCGGTGAAAATCATGTGGAAACAGAATACCGGGGGATTATTCATGTAATCCCCCGCTCGAGACCGACTGACATTGAACCTACTCCTGTCGAACAGTCTGCCATTGATCAGCTTCTTGCTCAGATGAATACCGGAGTGGAAAAAGCAGAAGCCGCACAGCAAGAATGGGAGAACATGACAGCAGAAGCGGAAACGCTCCCTGAAGGAGAAAGCGCTTCTGCATCGTATTCAGACGGTCATCTGTTGATCGGAATTCCTAAAGGCGATACCGGCGAACGAGGGCCACAAGGTATTCAGGGAGAACAAGGCATTCAGGGAATCCAAGGAATCCAAGGAATCCAAGGCGAAAAAGGCGATGCTTTCACGTACTCAGATTTCACGGAAGAACAGAAAGCTGAGCTGGTACAAGGGCCGATCTTATCTGCACAGACTGATGCGGTCAATGCAGTACAGCGTGCCGGAGGAGAGCAGGTTCAAACTGTAAACGAAGCTGGTTCCAGTCAGGTACAATCCGTCAATCAAGCCGGGGCGAATCAGGTGTCTGCGGTCAACACAAAAGGACAGGAAGTGCTTGATTCCATTCCCGATGACTACTCTGCTTTAACGGAAGAGGTTAGTGATTTAAACCGCGCTTTGAATTATCACTTTGTGCAAGGTAATACATACAATATTTTTGAATATAATACAGAACCTAACAGAATTAGAAATTATGGATTTTTGGATTATGGATTCGGACTGGTAACTATTGAACCAGCCGAAGGAACAGAGGTAATTATTGCGGTTTGGGACGATGAGTATAATAGATTATCATATATGGGATGGACACCAAACAAATCTTCTTTTTATACTTCACCGAATAAAAGCAAATTCACGATTACCGTTAAAAAGTCAGACAATTCAGCGTTGACTCCAATTCCGAAATATATTCCAAACATTAAGTTTGAATCTGCGGATAGCGATATAATCAGGGACAAATTGATTCATCTGAATACAAAAATACATGAAGGCAATATAAAAGGAAAAGTTGTTTCAAATCATTTGACTTCTGATTATCTACCATGCAAAGAGGGAGACAGTATAAAATGTTCCTTCTTTGCGGCGGCAGGTGGAAGAAATATCCTTGCCGTATATGATAAATATTTAAATCTAATATATTCAGTTCCTTCACAAGGCCAAAATACGGTTGTTCCGTTTGATTACACGTTCCAACAAGGTTCTGCTTATTTTACTGTAACGTTTTTTACTGGTGTTTTAGTAAGTGCTCCTGTATCGGATTTTAAATATACCGTTCTCAATGACCCATATGTTGAAATGGAGGAGCATGAAGAAACTTTTAATAAAAACACAAATTATGAAATCATCCCTATGGATGCTATAAATTTTTCAAAAGCAAGCTTTAGTTATCAGAATCCGCAATCGTGGTGGGCATCAACAAATGTGTGCGGTGTAATAGATTGTAGAAAATATTGCCGTTTGGAAGTGTACAGTAAAAGTGGCAATAATCGATTTCTTGTTGCTCCTGCTGTTTCGGCTGAAACATTCACAAGAAGATCATTCCCAATAAAATCAGAAAATATGTATATAAAAATCAATGCTGTTACAGGTACTACTGGGAGCGTTGAAGAAGTTGCAGAAGACATTGTTATCATTGGGTATTTAAAAGAACAGCATGATGATTTGAGTGTATCATTAAATAATGCAAACGGCCTTTCGTTTGAATATCTAATGAATGAACCACAAAAAAATATATCCTTAGATGGTGGAACATCGGCAAATAATAATTTTTACGCATCTGAGTTTCTTCCGGCTGTTTCGGGCGATACGATTCAGATCGGCGGGACAATAGCGACATCGTATAGATGGCTGGCAACTTTTGACAAAGATGGTTATCTTGTAACGGTCGAACAAGGCGCAGGAACTGCAAATGTGAATGATTTAATTCACACATTTACTGATACGGAAAAATACTTTATTGTTTCTATTCCTGCGGCACAGCAAATATCTGTGCATTATTTATCAAGGTTTAAGAGCAAACTTGATACAAAATTGCCTGTAATGTTTGAAAACGAGCTTAAACAAGTTGATGCACGTTTAACAACTAAAATCTCCGAAGTGTCAGAGTCTATTCCGCTTGTTTTTGGATTCTCAACTGATCAGCATTACACACCGAGAATATTGTTACATGAATACATTAAATATGGTGCATATGCTTTAGCAAAGATTGCTAAAATGCAACCGCTTGATTTTATTGTTCTTGGCGGGGATATTGCTTCTTACGTTGACAGTTATACTGTTGAAACGATAATGGAGGATATAGGGAAATACATTTCATATTATGATGGTGCGGATGTGCCAGTTATATCGTTGTCTGGAAATCACGATTCGTTTCAAAATAACGAAAATGTGACCCCGCAGAATATGTTTACGGCACATTTTAAAAAACCTGCCAATGATCATGTTTTTACAAAATATCATCCGTTGGGTACAAATGGATATATAGATTATGATTTTATAAAAGTTAGGATGGTATTTGTTGACACACATCCCCGTAAAGACATGACTTCTGCATTGTGTGCGGAGTGGTTGCAGGATGCTTTTAATACGTTACCAGATGGTTGGACAACTATAGTTGTTGGGCATATCCCGATTCTTACATCATTACCGACACCACCGTTTTATAACGCTATTGACACATACAACCAGATCATTATTGCTAATAAAAACAAGATAGATTTCTTGCTGTTTGGGCATAGCCATCGGGATGCGGTATATGTTAGTGACGAAGGTTTGAATGTTGTTGCTACCACGTGCGCTTTAGACGAATCTCGCTATGATTCTGCTCCGTATACTGCAAAAAAGACTGCGTTTGATGTATTTGTTTACGACAAAGTGAATCATGTGCTTAATGGTGTTCGCTTTGGAAATGGATATGATCGAAAAATAATGCTTACTGGCAATATTGTTACGGTCACCTATAATCTGACAAATGCAACAACATTAAACAACACTATAATGCGTATGCGTGAAGGAGATAGCTTTGACGATTTGTTAAAAGGGACAATCGGAAATGTTACCGTAACTATGGGCGGTGTAGATATAACATCGACTGCATATGCAAACGGAAAAATTTCTATTCCGTCTATCAACGGGAATGTTGTAATAACGGAAAGCTGATTTTAAATTAAATAACACTTTAAATTACTTGGATGCCCTGCCACGTCCGAATGCTTACGCTGAGTGCGTGGGCGGTTGATGTAGGACGGACGGGGTAGCTCGTGAACTTTAAAGTACTAATTGAGGTTTCCCGATTAGCGCTCGTTCGGGTGTAATAGGCTCGGTTATGCCTTCCTCTAACTCTTTAAATCACAAAAAGCAGGAGGAGGAATACCCATGGGAATCAGTCTGGTCGGCACTATCGCCTGTGTTGCTCTGCTCGTTCTTCTGATTGCCTCATGCCTCAAGGCTGGCAGTGATGATGACGATAGTGCCGGGAGGGGGTGATATGGATTTCGTTGTTGGCTTTTTCTGTGTAATGTTTTTGCTCACGATTGTTGGCGTTGTATTCTTCCGACAGTAGCAAGGTCAGAAAGGGGCTGGTTAAATTGGAAAACCTATCACTTACCCAAATAAAAGACTTCGTGGTCGTTGCCGTTGCGCTTCTGGCTTTCATCGTCTTGCTTGGTAACGTGATTAAGACTATCAGGGATTGGAGAAAACCGGGAATGACAGAAGCTGAATGGAGAAGAGAAGTGGACGATAAGCTTGACAGCGACAACAAACGAATCCACAGCCTCGAAGATGGGAACAAAGTGGTTTGTAAGGCTCTGATGGCTTTGCTGTCGCACGAAATCAACGGCAACTCAAACGACAAGTTGCAAAAAGCGTTATCCGACCTCAATGATTATCTTATCGAACGATAAAAGGAGTACAACATGAACATCAATTGGATCGTCCGTATCAAAAACAAACAGTTCTGGCTTGCGGTTATTCCTGCTATTGCACTTGTGATTCAGGCAGTTGCCGCTGTGTTTGGTTTCGCTTTCGATTTCAGCACTATTGTCGGGAAGCTGTTGGCTGTAGTTGATGCGGTCTTTGCCCTGCTGGTAGTGCTTGGCATCGTGGTAGACCCGACAACTGCCGGAGTTGGAGACAGTATTAGAGCTATGGGTTATGACCAGCCATGGGAGGACAAAACGCATGGATGAAAATGATATCCTGATGATCCCGTTCCACTCGCATGAAATGGATATGGACAGAGCCGAAAGAACTCAAAAGCGGCTATGGGTCATTATCATTATTCTGATCGTGGCTCTTATCGGTTCAAATGTAGGCTGGCTGTTGTATGAATCGCAGTTTATTGACGAAATGGTCACGCAGGAAATTGAAACTGGTGACGGGCTTGCTGTTGTCAGCGGAATAGGAGATGCGGTCTATGGCGAGAGTGAGACAGACAATTAAGCGCAGGGTTCGAAAGACTGGCGAAAACTACAAGAAATGCCCAACCTGCAAAGGGACTGGACGGGTGAGGGCAAAATGAAACCGACTCATGCAAGCAAAGACGATGTTATTGAAGCTATGGAACAGTGGATTATGGGAAGGAACGCAGAACGAAATCGGGCGATCTTTTACGACCACCTGTTCCGTGGCTTGACCTATGAACAGATAGCAGAAGCCTACGAAATGTCCTCACGGCAGATTCAGAACGTGATCCGCTCATGCGAAAGGATTGTTTTCTCTCATTTCCCCGGCTGAAAAGTCGGGGAAATTTTTTTTAAGCTTTTTTGCTGTATTTTAAAAAATCCGGCTTAACTAATTGAAAATCCTGACTTTATTAAATGTAAAAAAAGGCTTGACACTTATGTTAAAGTGTGTTATCATACACAATGTAAACAGAAACACCACGGAACGATGAAACGGAGGGCAACAGGCAATGATGATGAGCGAGTTTATCGAGCGGACAGGATACGAACCCAGCTACGAAGAGTACCATTACATCGAAGAAAGCTACTACAACTTCCAAGGCAACAAAGACGAATTTTGCAAACAGTGGAAGAAAGACCAGAAAGACGGACACTGGCACAGAGAACTCAGCTTAATGAGAGCGATGGATGAGATGAAAGCTGAGTACGAAGAAAAGCTGAAGGAAAAGGAAGAAACCTTGGAATTCTACCGTCCTTACTTCGACAGCTCAAACCTGTACCACAAAGAACTGGACGAAGCAATAGAGAAGTTGGAACGGCTGGAGCGGGTGTTCCACAGAGTGTTTGATAAGTGAATCAGACATTGGCAGACGGGAGCTGGACACCAGCTCTCGTAGCCAGTGCCGGACACTGGAGAAAGGATTGAAGGCAATGACAATGAAGGAAAGGTTGAAGATTCACCGTCAGATCGAATGGGAAAACACCCAGAAGCTGGAATCGTGGCTTTACTGGAACTCCCTATCCGCTGACGAAATCGCTGACATGATCAGCGAGAAAGACAAGGCCATGGAATATGATGAACAGTTTTACTTCCTATGTGATTTGCTGAATGCGAAAACGGCGGTTGCATAACAGACCGACACACCGAGCCGGGGCGGCTAATCCCCGGCATTGGAGGTAATAATGAACACCGAAGAATGTGTGTGGTACAGCGCAAGGAACGAAGATGGTTCCTGCCAAATCAATCTTGACGATTCTTACCTTAGAATCTATCTAAGCATCGGGGAAGTAAGAAATGCTCTTAACAGACATATCGCGAAGTACAACAGCCAAGGAACGACATACATAATCTGCAAGACCACGTACAGAGTTACACTAAACGAAGCAGGACAGTTCGCGAAAGCTGAAAGCATCGTTGAAGCAGTAGAAACCTGCAGGAAGGAGAAAGCAGTATGAACCGTATACCGAGCCAGAAAGAGATAGAAAGAATCCGTACATTATACCCAGCAGGAACCCGAGTTGAACTGATAGAGATGGATGATCCGTACTATGTCCCACAACCCGGAGAGAAAGGAACTGTGCGTGGTGTGGATGATATGGGACAGATCATGATGGTCTGGGACAACGGCAGTACGTTGTCGCTCGTTCCCGGATACGATAAGTTCAACAAAATAGCAAAGGAGGTTTCAAAATGAAGAAAATGTACAGCTATTATATGACTCAGCGTCCCACGATGCCCGGAGCTATGCCGACAGAAGGATTGGAGTTCATAGACGAGAATACCCAGCTTCGTTTCATTGACGAGATTAGGCATGAAGCTTATGCTCGGCTGACATACAATCGAGAGCTGACAGACAAAGAGATCAAGGACTACGAACTCGTTCCGCTGTTCTACGATGTACAGCTTACCCGGGCAGAAATTCTCAGAATTATGGAACTGCTCAAAGCAAAAGCAATAGAGGACTATACCTTAGCAGAGTCTTTGGGCAACACGCACCGCAAACTGAGAGAAACACTTGAGCACTGACCCGGTTTGGAGGAAGTAAAATTCCTCCATTTTTTTGAACTTTTTTTGACTGATTTTCCGACAATCCGGCTTGACCCGTTGTAAATACTGACTTTATTACTGATAAAAAAGTCTTGACACTTATGTTAAAGTGTGCTATTATACATAATGTAAACAGTAACACTAACGAACCGCAAGGAGGGCAATCAAATGGAACGGTTACAGCAGATCATTAACGAGTACGGATTCGGTATTAGCAAGGAAAAGCTCATTGAGAAAGCCTACAGGGTGCTGGACGCAGAAGGTCACGAAGTGTACATCCTGAACGATAAGTACATCGGAATTGATGGATACGAGTTTCAGGTAATCAAAAGCACCAAGGAAAACCGCTGGGTAGCCAAGGAGCTGATGGGCAACCGCTGGAACAGTGAAAAGTCCTGTTTCGAATACACCAACAAGGCTATGTGAGGAGGACAAGGCAATGACATACACTGTTGAGGATTACATCAACTTTTATGAAGACCTGTCGAACGAAGAACTGCTGGACGAGCTGATTCGATACAGTGGAAGTCCTGCCAGCAAGCGATACAGGGCCTTGCGGATACTGATTCTGGACAAGATGGAGGGCAATGAGAAATGAAGGCAAAGAAGCTGTTCACTACCTACGGCAAGTATTCAAACATCGTGACCTACGAGTACAGAGGAAGACAATACGATGTTGAATATGCAAACGATTGGACATACGGAAACGGCAGGAATCCAAAGGCTCAGCACGAAATAGAGCAGGAAAAGATAGACAAAGAAATTGAATGGGAAAGCAAGCACAAGAATGATGAGCCGAATCCTCCTGATTGGGATGCTATCTGGAAGATGCTTGGATGGGATTAAGAAAGGAGTTTGAGGGCAATGAAGATTGATGCTTATCAGGTTGTCACGGACAGGATTTGCGAGCTGTTGGAACAGGGCTTTATCCCATGGAATAGGCCGTGGGCAATGGCGGCAACGATGGCATGGAGTGGGCAGGACGGACACGCCTACTCACTCCTGAACCAGTTCATGCTTGCTGACCCGGAAAAGAAATACAAGGATTGGGACGAGCTTACCAAAGACATTGCCGGGGAATGGGTTACGTTCAAACAGGCTATTGACCGGGGCGGCAACGTGAAGAAGGGCGAACACGGCAGGAAAGTCATATTCTTCAAGATGGTTCCGAAGAAGGACGATGACGGAAACGAAACCGAAGAAGTCTACCCTTGCATAACATGGTCAACGGTGTTCAAGATCAGCCAGTGTGAAGGGCTGGAACAGAAGTACCACAAAGATGCTGACAAGCTGTACGACTTCAACGGCAACAAGACAGCAGACGAAATAGCAAGCGACTACACGACACGGGAGGGCATCACGGTCAAGTTTGTTCACGGAAACAAGGCTTGCTACTCCCCTATGATGGACACTGTTACAATGCCATTGCCGGAGCAGTTCAAAGACAACGGAGAGTTCTATTCTACTTACTTTCACGAACTTACCCACAGCACCGGGCATGAGAAGCGTTTGAACCGGATTAAAAGAAACGCCGCTTTCGGAGACGAGGAATACTCCACTGAAGAATTGGTAGCAGAGATCGGGGCTTGCTCGCTGGTTGCAACGCTGGGCATTGAAACCGACAGCTCCTTCCGCAACAGCACCGGGTACATTCAGAACTGGCTCAAGGCTTTGAAGAACGATAAGAGAATGATCGTTACTGCTACTGCCAGAGCTGAGAAAGCGATCAAGCTGATTCTTGACATCAAGGAGTAAGAGTTGAACCTTTAACCAAAGTGTGGTAATATGCAACGGAATAAGCCAAAACAGGAGGGCGAGAAATGGCAGACAAACCGTTCGACAAGAAAGAGTATGACAAGCAGTTTTTGAAGGATAACTACAAATGGATCAACATTGGATTTAATCAGAATGTCCCAGAAGAAAAACAACTGTACGACTTCATAAAAAGTCAGACAGCAAAGGCACCTTTCATCAAAAATCTTATTCGAAAGGCGATTCAAGAAACCCTGAAACTTTAAAGATACTGGCGGTTCGCCGCCAGTATTATTTTTTGCAAAAATTTTTAATTTTCCTGTTGACACTTATGTTAAAGTGTGTTATCATACACACTGTCAACAGTAACACCACGGAACGATGAAACGGAGGGCAATCAAATGAAACGGGCAATGAATGTTAAGCAGATGATCGAAGTCACGAAGATGGCAGTGGACAACGAAGAACTTTCCAATATCAGAAACAGCTTTTATGTCATGCATAACCTTGGATTTATTACTCACGAAGAGTGGAAAAAGTACGCCGACGAAACAGACTGCTACTTTGTAGAGGATACCGGAGATATTACAGACTGTGACACCGGAGAAGTTCTCGTTTTTAAGAAGGACAGGAAATAAGGAGGACAAGACGATGAAGAATATGTATTGGAACAGAAACGGCGTAGAGCAAGAAAAGTACGAAGGGCTTCTTGCCGCTGTGCATAACGGCTGGAACTGGACAAAGAAAACCGAAAGCATTTTTCACAGCTATTATCGGTACTTCAACGATGGAGATTTCCCCGGATGGGCAAGAAAAGATTGGAGCCTTCGGAAATACGGACGCTTTGGATGGGAGCTAAACGAAAAAGGTTTAGAGCTTCAGGAACAGCGTGTCACAGAAGCGATAATGAGCGAGTGGAAACGATTCCAGAAGAAGAATTGAGGAGGGCGAGTAAGATGACTATCGAAAAAGGGCACATTGAGAGCTACAAGATTTGCGTAGGGCATACACCGCACCGCAGAGAAACAGAACCCGGTGCGCTCGCTCTCGCAGAAAGGTATCAGAAAAGAGGGTATCACGGAACTGTTGAAGCAGTTGTCTGGGACGGAGAAAAAGTCGTTTTTGAACTGATCAAGAAGTTCTGATTTCCTAAAGGTTTCCTGAAACTTGCCGTTGGGCTTCCTCGCCCAGCGGCTTTTTTATTGGCAAAATACAGGCAAGGAGGCGGTAGCATGAACGCCCTGATTGCAAGGCTGATTGATTGTGGCATGACCAGAGAGGTTGCGCTTCATATGTATGGCGTTTACAAACGCCAAGGAAAGCTGGACGAGTTCGAAAGATATGTTGAGTCCGTGGAGGAATCATGCCGTGAGCAGATGGAGGTATTTCAATGAGAACCCGGCTGGACGAAATGTCGGAGATTGCGCTGTTCGTGCTGTTGCTGTTGCTCTCGGAATTGATTGGGAGACTGCCTTTCTGAGGATAGCCAAAGCGGCGTTTCAGATGGGCGATATGCCGTCCTCAAATTCTGTCTGGGGAGCCGTTCTCCGACAGGAAGGTTTCTACCGTTCAGCAATTCCGAACAGTTGCCCGGACTGTTACACAGCGGAGGACTTCGCTGTTGAGCATCCTCATGGCGTTTTCGTCCTCGGCTTTGGCAACCATGTCGCAACTGTACGGGACGGATATATCTACGATTCTTGGGATTCATCAAAGGAAATCCCTCAATACTACTGGCATAGAAAGGAGCGTTGACCATGGCTTTCAATAATGGTTTCCCAGTTGGGTATCAGCCGTATCAACCATTCACACAACCTTACACGCCCGTTCAAGTTCAAAATCAAAATCTTGCACCCGTGCAACAGAATGGAATTATCTGGGTGCAGGGTGAAGCCGGGGCGAAGTCTTATCTTATTGCTCCGAATACTACTGTCCAGCTCTGGGACAGCGAGTCGCAAACTATTTACCTCAAGTCTGCTGATGCTTCAGGAATGCCGACAATGAAGGTACTTGATTACACTATACGAGAAACCGCTAAAAACCCGTCTAAAACCGTTGAAACAGTTCCAATGGATAAATACTCAGAGTTTGTCACAAAACGCGAAATAGACGGCATTTTAAGCGAAATAGACGGCTTAAAAGCGAAACTTCAGAAAATTGCGCCGGAGGTATAAAAATGAACCCGCTTTTTCAGCAAATGCAAGGAAACAGCATAATAGATCGGTTCAAACAGTTCCAACAGATGTTCCGTGGTGATCCGCAACAGCAAGTACAGCAGTTGCTGAACTCCGGGCGCATCAGCCAATCTCAGTACAATCAGGCGGTGCAGATGGCACAGCAGTTGCAGAAATTGATCGGAATCAAGTAACCGTCAAGTAAAAAAGATACGTTCCGTCAAGTGCGCATAGACGGTTCAGTATAAATCAAACGAAAGGAAGTCAAGTAAATGGCTCTTACTGATGAAAACGGCATGGGAACTACCATGCTTGTACAGCCCAGCGGAATGGGCAACAACAGCGGTTTCGGCTTTGGCGATGGTAACGGCTGGTGGATTATCCTGCTGTTCATCCTGCTTGGCGGCTGGGGCAATGGCTTCGGTGGCTTCGGTGGCGGCATGAACGAGCTGTATCCGTGGATGAACAACAGCCAGAACATCAACGGCGGTTTCCGTGACCAGATGCTGAACGACAATATTACCTCCATCCGTGACGGCGTATATGGCATTTCCAACCAGCTTTGCAACGGTTTTGCTGGGACTACGGCGGCTATTACCGGAGCGCAGAACGCTCTTGCACAGCAGATGTACACCAACCAGATTTCTGATCTGGAACGGAGCTTTGCGGCTCAGACTGCCAATACACAGGGTATGACCGCTCTTCAGGCCCAGCTCGCTCAGTGTTGCTGTGACAATCGGGCGGCGACTGCGGACCTCAAGTATACTGTCGCAACTGAAAACTGCGCTGACCGTACTGCGGCGATGCAGAACACCCGTGACATTATCGATGCTCAGACCCGTGGCACTCAGGCGATTCTGGACAAGCTGTGCGCTCTGGAACTGGACGGCGTTAAAGGACAGCTTGCGGCGGCTCAGAGGGAAAATGTTGGGCTTCAGAATCAGCTTAACATGGCGGCACTGCGTGAATCTCAGACTGCTCAGAATGCCTTTATTCAGCAGGGCTTCAGTAATGAGGTTGATGCCCTGTACAATCGGCTGAACAGTTGCCCGGTTCCTACCACTCCCGTCTACGGGCGCACTCCGATTTTTACCTGCCCTCAGACCGTTAACGGCTGTGGGTGCGGTTGCGGAGCATAAGGGGTGAGAGCATGGCGGCAGAATATCTTGCGAACCCGGTGCAGGTTGTGAATCTGAACTCCCCGGTACTGTTCAACGCATCCATCCCTTGCAATCGTGGTTATGTTTACCACGAGGACGAAACAGGGGTCTTTATTCTCCGTGGCATCACCAATGGTCAGTGCTTTGCGACCTATCAGGTCACGTTCAATGGAAACATTGCTATTCCTGAAGGCGGTACTGTTGGCCCGGTTGCGGTTGCGATCACGGTCAACGGTGAACCTCGTGTCACGAGCAGAGCGATTTTCGTTCCTGCCGCTGTTGACACATACGGCAATGTAACCAGCACGGCGATTATCAAGGTTCCGAAGGGCTGTTGCTTCAGCCTGAGTGTGGAATACGTTTCTGGCATCACTGATGATCCAGCGGCTGTTCCTGCACCGGCTATCAACGTCCAGAATGCGAACCTCGTTATTGCCAGAATTGCTTGATGAAAGGAGGAAAAGCAAGTGGATTATACCAAAGACCTTCACGAGCTGTGCGAAACGCTGTCTCGTGAAATTGGCGAGGCCAATGAGAAGATTCGTTCCGCTGGTGGTAAACTGTCCGCTGGCGATCTGGACTACATCGACAAGCTAACTCATGCTCTCAAGTCCGTCAAAGCGACTGTTGGCATGATGGAAGATGAAGGCTATTCCAGCAATTATCCGTATATGGGCGGCTCTTACGACGATATGAACCGTGGTTCTTACCGCAGGAGCTATGCTCAGAAGCGTGATAGCATGGGACGGTATTCCCGCGAGCGTGGTTATTCCCGTGATAATGGGATGGTCGAAGAACTGCGTGAGCTGATGCAGGATGCGCCGGATGAGCGTACCCGTCAGGAGTTCCAGCGGTTTATCACAAAGATTGAATCCATGTGACAGGAGGGATAGCCGTGATCACGGAATCCGATCTGAATACGGCTATCGCCGAATGTCAAGGCAAGCGGAACCCAGATGCAAAAACGTGTATGATGCTTGCGGCTTTTTATACCATCAGGCGTGAAATGTTCGGGGAAGAAAAGGAAGTCGAACAGACGCCCTCCTACTCGTTTGCTCCTGCGCCTGTCGCTGTGATCGAAACCGACAGGGACAGTGACTTTGCGAGAGCTGTTGATGGTAAGGAGCAAGAAAGAGTCCTTCCGGTTCTTGATGAACTGATGCAGACGCTTTCTGTAATACAGCCGAAGCTCTACGATGCGGTCATGGCGAAACTTGCCTGATTCTCGCCACCCGGTGAAAGCTGGGTGGCTTTTTCTGAACGTTTTTTGAACGTGATTCTTTGCTCAAAACGTCTTTTATTATACTGAAAACTATACATTTTGTAAAGATTTCTTAATAAACTCTTAATAAAGTTCCGGCAAAAAAAGCTTTACAAACTGTAAAGTTTGTCGTATCATAAAGCTGTACTTGATGAACGGTAAAGGAGGTGAGCAAGTGACGAACATGCGGAGGATTCGCAAAGCGAAGGGGCTGACGCTGAAACAGGTTGGCAGACGCATCGGACGCAATGAGTCCTGTGTCAGCCATTACGAAACGGGTCAGCGGAAACTCCCGGTTGCAACGGCTAAGAAATTAGCAGACGAGTACGGTTGCAACTGGACGGAACTGTACGAGGACGAGAACGATGGAAAACCTGCTGTCGGTTAAAGACATTCAGAGCCGATACCAGTGTTCACCAAACACGGCAAGGAACTATATTCGGCAGATGGTTCACATGGAAAAGCCGCTTATGGTGAAAGAGAAAGAAGTAGAACGCTGGGAGCTGAGTCGAACACTTGCCCCAGCAAAGGACATCAGGAGGGCAATAAGATGACTTATCAGCTTGCACGAGAAGTTGACGCATTGTATGAAGCGGATGTTGCAAGACAGTGGGAAGAGCTTAATGCGTTGCCGGAAGATAAGTACCCGGAGTGGAACGATGCAATAAAAAGCATCGAGAAAGCTTTGACTCACCTTGCGAAGGTACAGGATTTGCTCTATGAAGCTTCCAACCACGTAACGGGCAGTTCTGAATATGACCGGATAGAATCGTTAGCAACCAGCGTTTCCGATCTATACGATCACATTGTTAATCAACGGCAAAGAATGGAGGGGTAAAAAATGAATGGTAACTACTATTACTGCCCGGGTTCAGGAAAAATCAAGGCGCATCGGCTTACACTGTTGGAACGTTTCCGGATGTGGAGAACACAGCGGCGCAGGATGCGGTCGCTGTAAAAAAGAAAACCCGGCTTGTGGTCGGACACACCACAAAACCGGGAGAGAAAGCGTTTGAGGGCAATCAAACAACCTTTCGTTGCTATTGTATCACAATAGCACGGGACAATCAAGGAGGAATTTTAATGAGTGAACTTTTGAAAGAGGAACAGCCTATCCGGGAACGGTTTGTCGTAGATAACGACATGAAAGCGGAATGGTGCTTGGCAAAGATACGCACTGCCCGGAAAGAAAAAGAACGTGAGATCGAAGAGATCAATCGGCAGATGGAGTTCTACAAGAGCCGTATTGCAGAGATTGAACACGCCGAACAGGAAGAGGAACAGTTCTTCAAGGAAATGCTTCGCCCCTACTTTGCAGAACGGCAAGATGGCAAGTTCACTAAGGAAACGAAAACTCAGGTTTCCTATCCTCTGCCGTCTGGAAAGCTTTTGCTCAAGCATCGTGAGCCGGAGTACGAATACAAGGAAAAGCAGAAAGACACCATTGCTTGGCTAAAGAAGAATGAGGGCGAGAAGTTTATTAAGGTCAAGGAAGAGCTGGACTGGTCTGCGTTTAAAAAGACTGTTACCGTTTCCGGCAATTCTGTCTGCACAGAGGAAGGAGAAATTGTCCCCGGAATTACTGTTACGCCCCGTGAGGACGAGTTTATTGTGGAGGTGAGCTGATGTTTATGTTTAGGCCGCTGGTGGCAGACGAAATTGACTGCCGCATCAGCACTATCAAGGATAAAGACGGAGAGCCGACTGGATTGAGCCTGTTGCTCTACAAGGACGCTCGGTGCGACCAGAACATTTTGGATGAAACTGTCACTCCGATGAACTGGAAACGAGAACACACCAGAGATAACCGAAACTGCATCGTTTCTATCTGGGACGAAAAGAAACAGCAGTGGATTTCCAAAGAGGATACCGGAACGGAGAGCAATACCGAGAAGGAAAAAGGTCTTGCGTCCGACAGTTTTAAGCGAGCTTGCTTCAACTGGGGCATTGGCCGGGAGCTGTATTCCGCTCCGTTTATCTGGATTCCTGCAGATAAGTGCGAGATTAAGAAAGGCTTCAACGGCAAGTGGGCTTGCTACGATAACTTCACTGTTACAGACATTCGGTATGACGAAAAAGGCAACATTACCTTTCTCCGGGTAAAAAACGCCCGTAGCAACCAGCCTGTATTTCAATGGAGTAACACACAGGAGAAGCCCCAAAAGCCGGATAACGAGCCAGAGAAGCCCATTTCTCAGCCTGATGCAAAGGCTGTTGTCACAACGACCGACAAAGTACCGCAGAATCAGCCAATGATTACCACAGCGAAGGACTATATCGCAAACGAGCTGGTTTTTATGGGACAGATGTTCAACATCGCCGACAAGAAGCAGATGTTAGCTAAGTTTGCTGAAATGCGGAAACAACTTATCGAAGATAAGGTGATCGAAGACATTCCTGCGGACAAGCTCAAGATAGGCGAAGCAAAACAGTTAATTGAAGCTATCTACAATCACTTTAGACCAAACGGTGATAAAAAATGATCGGTGTTCTTACAGATTTGACCTTTTCCAGAGACGGAAAACAGAACATCACTGTTACCGTATCAGAGGACTTTAGGGAAGAGTACGACAGCCTGAAGGATGGAATGGTCAAGATAGAGATTTCAAAAGCACGGAAACGCAGGAGCTTGGATGCTAATGCTTATTGCTGGGTGCTTGTCGGAGAAATTGCAAAGAAGCTGAACCTTACTAAGAATGAGGTGTACAGGAAAGCCATTATCGACAGCGGTGTCTACACTGTTCATTGCGTTCCAGACAAAATGCTTGAACAGGCGATAGAAGATTGGAACAGTTTCGGGCTTGGTTTCCAAGTAGAAACGTTTCCGAGTAAGACAAAGGATTGCACAAACGCAATCTTCTACAAGGGTTCTCATTACTACGACTCCAAGCAGATGGCGAAGCTCATAGACGGACTTATCCACGAAGCAGAGCAATTAGGTATCCCAACAATAACCCCAAAAGAAGCGGCAGAGCTAACCGCAAAATGGGGAAAATAAAAAATATTAGGAGGGCAATCAAAACAATGGTCTACAAACAGAAACGGGCATGGGCGGCAGGATTCCGGGCAAGCGTATCCCCGGAGATTGCTGGGGAACAGTTTGATCGTCTTGCAAGCGAAGGACGGTTGAATGCGGATGAAGTTGTGAAGGAAAACACTCCGGTGGACGCTCCCCTTCACAACGAATTTGAGTGGAACAACGACAAGGCGGCAGAGCTGTACAGGAAACGGCAAGCGCGGGACTTGATGAGTCACCTTGTGTTTGTAAACGTTGAAGAGCCGGAACAGAAGCCGCAGAAGTGCTACTTCAAGATCGACCCGACCACAAACAACTATGAACCTATTCAGGAAATTGTGAAGAGTGTCGATAAGACAAAACTGCTGATTCAGACAGCTTACCGGGAAATGATCTCCTACCGGGACAAGTTTACCGGAGTCTTGCAGACTTGCGGTGCAACAGTGGACGTTGAAAGCATTCTGACCAAGCTCAAGGAGACAGCATGAACAGTATCCTTCAAACGGAAAAACAGTGCTTTATCACGGGGGCTGTGGTGGGTCTGGACAAACACCACATATACCACGGTCCCCGGCGTAAAGCCGCCGATAAATACGGTTGCTGGGTATGGCTCAGACACGATCTGCACATGGAACTTCACGACAAGAACAAGGAGCTAGACAAAATGCTCCAAAGGACTTGTCAGGAACGTTTCGAAGAGCTGTACAGCCACCAAGAGTTTATGGACATTTTTGGGAAGTCCTATCTTTAGGAGGTAGTCATGACGCAAAAAGAACGGATAGTCAAATACATGGACGATTTCGGGTCAATATCCACGATGGAAGCCTTTACACAGCTCGGCATCACACGTCTTGCGTCCCGTATTCACGAGCTTACCAAAAACGGGCTGGCAATTAAGAAGGAAATGGTATCCTCAAAAAATCGCTACGGTGAAGAAGTTCACTATATGCGGTATTCAAAGGCGGTGTAAACAGTGAGCCGTGAGTATATACCACTGTTTCTTGACTTCAACGAATCCACTCAAGACCTCACGGACGAAGAGTGCGGAAGATTAGTGCGCTCTATCATAGATTATGCAAACGGCAAAGAATATGAGAGCCGTTTGACTGGTGCGGAAAAGATTGCTTTTCGGTTCCTGAAAGGTGCTATAGACAGGAATCAAGCTATCTCCGAAGTCCGAGCAAAAGCCGGAGCAAGTCGAAGCAAAAAGGAACAAAATTCAGCAAACGAAAACAAAAGTGAACAAACGGAAGCAAATTCCATAAACAAAAAACGAATAACAAAAAACAAAGAACAAAAAACAAATACAAATAACGAAGTAGCCGCCACGGCGGCAAGCGGACGGTTCGTCAAACCAACAGTAGAAGAAGTGAGGGCCTACATCATAGAGCGGAATGACGTACTCACTCCTCAAGATGCCGACACATTCATCAACTTCTACGAATCAAAAGGCTGGAAGATCGGAAGCCAGCCCATGAAAGACTGGAAAGCCGCTATTAGAACATGGGAAGGAAAACGGAAAGGGTGGAGCGCAAATGGAGGGTATTCAGACAGTCGTGGAAATGCTCAAGGCGAGGTACGGGGCGATTACTCCTTCCTCAAGTCCTGAGAAAGCATACAGATGCGAGAAGTGCCACGACACAGGATGGCTTGAACATACGGACGGAGCGGGATATCAGTTTGTGACGAAGTGTTCCTGTCGGCTTGCAAGAGAAGCAGAACAGCGGCTTGAAAGTTCGGGGCTTGCGGACGCTGTACAGCGGCAGACATTCGATGCTTTCATTTGCAACACTCCTGATCAGCAAATGGTAAAGAACACGGCGACAAGATATCTCAACTCGTTGCTGACAGCCGAAAAAGGAGATCGGATTCCGTGGCTGTACATCGGCGGTAATCCCGGATGCGGAAAGACCCATATTTGCACAGCGGTCTGCGGAGAGCTGTTAAAGCATAACATTGCAGTCAAATATATGCAGTGGGTTGATGAAGCCCGGAGATTGAAAGCAGGAGTCAATGATGATGACTTTGAGGAATATGTTTCGGACTACATCGGCGTTTCCGTACTGTACATTGACGATCTTCTGAAACAGAAGTATTCACCGAATCCTGTGTTTTCGGAAGCGGACATCAAGATTGCTTTCACCATCCTGAACGCTCGGTACATCATGAACAAGCCAACAATCATATCGTCAGAATGGAGCTTGCTGGATCACTTGCTACCAGCCGATGAGGGTGTTTTCAGCCGAGTATATGAACGGTGCAATGGATATACGGTGATGGTGGACAGGAATCCGCTGAACAACTATCGGCTTCGGAGGGAAACGGCATGAAGAAAATCTTGCGGAAATTGATCCTGTTTATCGCTGTCGTGTGTACCACCGTGATAAACCCGGTTATTTTGGTTTCTAAAGCGGGTGCAGATACGGAAAAGTATTTTATCTTATGCAACCCCAGAACCGTTTTAAACGCTCGTTTAAAGCCGAATAAACACGCCTCTTTTATTGGATACTTCATGTGTGGCGATCCTGTCACGATAGACAAGAGAGAAAGGAACGGATTTCTGCATTGCCCAGAACTGTCATTTGAAGTCGATGAAGGCTGGATTGCAAAAGGGTATACCGTCAAAGATGAACCAGTAGTGGAAGAAACATCGGCAACAGTAGTTGCAAGCGGCAGAGTTGCTTGCAGAAACAAAGTAGGAGGCAAAAGAATACGATGGGTAAAGCCGGGAACAATAGTTACCGTCTATGCGTACAGCGAAGAATGGTGCGTAACGGATCGAGGGTATATCAGAACGGAATATCTGGAAATAAATACCACAACAAACGAATCACAGTAGATGGAGAATCGTTTGACAGCAAGAAAGAATATGCAAGGTATCAAGAACTCAAGCTGTTAGAGAAAACGGGACAGATCAGCGATCTTAGGCGGCAAGTCCCTTTTGAACTTATTCCTCACCAAGTAGTAGATGGGAAAGTCATTGAAAGGGCCGTCAAGTATATTGCGGACTTTGTATACATGGAAAAAGGGCTGATCATTGTAGAGGATGTGAAATCGGATGCAACCCGGACAGATGTCTATAAAATCAAGAAAAAGCTCATGCTAAGTGTTCACGGGATGCGGATACGAGAAGTTTAGGAGGTAAATTTGGATGACCTACAGGGAAAAGGTTATGAGCTGGCTGGAAGGGCTTTCAGACATAGATTGGCGACCTTATCACAGCGACAGCGAAGTTAGGAATATCGCCAAAGCGGCTCTAGAACTATTGAAAGAGCCGGAAGCGGTACCGGTTGTACAGCGCGAAGTGATGCATATGCTTGTCTGGTGTTGCGGGTCATGCGGTGTAGCTATAACAGATGGGGATAAATTCTGTAGGATGTGCGGGAAAAAGGTGAAGTGGAATGAAGGAAATAGAAACTGTCATACAGGAAATCATTGACGCTCAAAACGCAGATCCTTTTGATGCAGAAGCAACCACAGATGCGCTATCAGACGCTCTGGATTTGTTGGAAAATCATTTTGCAGTTGTGCCAACATGGACGCAAGGGAAAGCATATTGTGGGAAATGCGGTCAGAGGTTGCCACGAAAGAGGGCAGACAGGGAGATCAATTACTGTGGATATTGCGGGAGGCAGGTGAAATGGGAATGACCGAAAGAGAAAAGGTCATGAGCTGGCTGGAAGGGCTGACGTTTGACGATTGGCGCGATTATCACAGCGACAGTGAAGTGCAGACTATTGCGAAGGAAGCGTTTGCCCTGCTGAAAGAGCAGGAACCAGTCGTGCCAGACAGAGAGCAAAGTGAATATGGCGGCACATTGTGGGATTTGTGCGGGAATTGCCGCGCACTCATCTCACCGGATGACAAATATTGCCATGAGTGCGGAAGGCCGGTGAAGTGGGAATGATAATGATAGATATTGAAATGCCAGAAAGGTGTGGCGATTGTCCATGCTTTCACGCTGAATATCCCATGCATTGCCAACTGATTAAACCACCGGACAAAAACAAGCGATTAGCGGCTCCGTATGGATTGCCAAGACCTGACTGGTGTCCTCTTTTAAATATGAAAGCTGTGGAAGGCCGGTGAAATGGAATGACAGACCCATATGAAAAGACATGGGAAAGCATTGGGAAAGCACTATCTGAACAAACAAAGATGATTCTTTGGATTGCTGAAAGAACTTTATCTGTAAAGGAATTTAAGGAATTTTCAGATGAGTTTGGAAAAAAGCCAGAAGGCAATCATGACGAAGTGCTTAAATTTATACTCAAGAAAGA